>Ga0206921_10151_pt3 | contig 17563 bp, 20 predicted proteins | sample Alteio_BWOrgHeat_66_FD_152930 | JGI IMG/M metagenome (GOLD analysis project Ga0206921, IMG submission 152930) | Enriched cells from forest soil in Barre Woods Harvard Forest LTER site, Petersham, Massachusetts, United States -... | ecosystem: Environmental > Terrestrial > Soil > Temperate forest >...
GGCTATACCAGCGGCGGTTATGTTTGCTGCAACTGCTGTGCCTACAGCGCTCATATCGGCATTAACTGATAATTTAGCATTGCTGGTTAGGGAATCCAGCGTAACTGCGGTTACCTCAAAATCCCTGCGTTGATAGGTGAATACGATAGGGTTGAAGGCGGCGTTCCAGCGGCTGATATTGTTGGGGGTTAGGGCTACGGAGGGATCGGACGTTAAAAGGTTTTGGGTGATAGGAATGGTGACCGTACCTGATACTTGACAGCCAAAGGTATTGGCATCGGTACAATAAACGGTATAGAGGCCGCCGATAAGCCCTGTAAACGTGGGCGATGTTTGAAAATTAACATTATCCAAACTGTACTTGACAGGTAAATAGCTGGATGAGGCGCTGACGGTAATTTGAGCATCGGCTGCACCGGGCGAGCTTTCGGGTTTATCAACGTTGATGAAGTTTAATACAAGATCGCAACGGTTTACAGGGGGATTGGGATCTGAATCGGGATTTTCGGTATTGAGTTTCCAGCTATTGGAGGGCAATGGTATGCTCGTTTTGTAAATGAGCGTTGATGTACCCGGTATATAGGCTGTTTTGGTTGTTGTGACACCATTAATAGTTTGGGTATAGCTAACGGCCATGTTATTGCCGTTAGCGGGCTGGCCCGTTGTGGTATCAGTTAATGAAATGTATACAAATTGATAACCCTGGATATATTGGAAGGTTATTGCTGCGACAATGCTCATATGGATATTTGGTTAAGTATTTCTGTGGTTATATTATCTGCCAGTTTGGTTAGTGACTCGTTGAGCCGCGCGTTAATGTTATCGTTACCCAATGGTTCTGAAATTATGCCGGGTTTGCCAGGGTAGCCCACTTTATCGATCTTCTTTTTTACTGCCCAGGCGGCTTTATCGGGGATGCCTTTGGCGCGGCACCATTGCTGGATGCGCTGGATCATGGGTGGATTGCCGGGTGTGGCGTTTTTGCCTGTTGGTCCGCGGCCTTTTTCGAGTTCTAAAAGATAACCGGGTATTTGGAGCTGGGTTTGGTTGTCGTTTTGGGTGATGGTTATTTCCTGGACAGTGTTTCCGGTTGCTATGCTGCCTTTGGATTGGAGGGAGTTGATGAGGTCGGTTTTTAGATTGTTGAGGGCCTCGGTTATTTCATTGGTCATTGAGTCATTAGTCATTGGGGCATGGGTGTTTGGTGGAGATGTTGTTTTGTTTGTCGCTTGGTTATTGTCGCGCGAAGCCGCTCATGGGCGCGGAGCCCTATTTGTTTTTCGCAAGTTGTTTGTTTTTATAGGTGCTCAAGAGGGCTTCGCCGTATTGTCTTGACACAAAAGAACCAAAAAGTCAAGTCAGCAAAGAGGCTTCTTTGCCGCACGGGCCTGCGCTGCAAATCAGGCAAAACCTGGGCTGGAAAAGTTTGCCCCGCTATCGCCCCGCTCATAGCCATCGCTTCTGCAAAAATTCCCTATGCCCTGCCTGCGCTTTTGGCCACCATTGTTTTGCCTGATTTCGGCCGAAGCTTTTTTGCTGACGGGTTGAAGAATGTCATTGAGTCATCGGTCATTTGGTCATTGGTTCTTTTGATTCATAAGCGTGGACGCTTATGTTGTTGTAGGTTCAAGCGTGGACGCTTGAACCGGCGTGGTGGCAGATAGTCGACCTTGTTGGCTGAACCCCTCCCTGTCCTCCCGTGGGGAGGGAATCGTGCGAGGCCTTGCTTTTTTTGAACCGTGGCTGCAATAATGAGTGCGTTAAAATGTATCGTAATACATAGTTGACAATGTTATAGTTAAGCTTACACCACTGGTGTTTACATCAAACTTGTTGTAGACGGGGAGGGAACGGGCTTTGTCGCCGGCCTTTATGCGGAAGTAGCGGCCCTCGCCTTCACGATATTTGGATGCTTTTACTATAAATTCATTTGCCATTTGCAGCGCCTGGGTAACGTAGGTTTCATTATCTGCGGAATACTGATCGAATTCGGTTTTGTAGAGAAACTCGAGATAGACGGAGAATGTATTGTCGACCGAGCCGTTTACTTGCGGGGATAGATCGATGGGTTGTAGGGGGTACATGAAAACGCAGGGGAATGATGCGTCGTCGGCTAGTAGGTTGAGCTCATTTTGGGTACCGTAGATGAATGTTGGGGCGCTGCTAAGGGTTTGGGTTATGGATTGTATTTGGTTGCGGATCATATTGGTTCATTAGTTTAGTGGTTCATTAGTTCATTGGTGTTTGGCGGGTATGGTTGGTTTTGGGTTAGAGGATGGGGCTCGAACCTGTCTGGATGCGTCATTGCTAGCAACGAAGCAATCCCAGATCGAGCAGAGCGAATTTGCAGGTAGTCTACTTGTCGCATGAAGCCGCTCATTGCCGCGGAGGCTACTACTTTTTTCTTGATAAAAAAGTAGCAAAAAATCAAGTCAGCAAAGAGGCTTCTTTGCCGCACGGGGCCATTGCCCTGCAAATCAGGCAAAACCTGGGCTGGAAAAGTTTGCCCCGCTAGCGCCTCGCTCATAACCATCGCTTCTGCAAAAATTTCCTATGCCCTGCCACGTTTTTGGCCACCATTGTTTTGCCTGCTTTCGGGCGAAGCTTTTTTGCTGACGTCGAATAGTTATCGGTCATTTGTCATTGAGTCATTGGTTGTGTTGGGTCATAAGCGTGGACGCTTATGTGTGGTTTTGGTTCAAGCGTGGACGCTTGAACCGGCGTGAGAGGGGCCTTGTTGGTTAAACCCCTCCCTGCCCCTCCCGTGGGGAGGGAATCGCAGTGGGCCCGGGCTTGCGTTAGGGATTGGAACGGATACCAGCTTAGTGAGAGCCTCGGTGGAGGCGGTGGCTAAGGCCTGTGCAGTATGAGTGTAAAGCCCGGGCCGGAGGTAACGCCATTATTTAGTGATTAGAGATTAGTAGACCTAAACAATTTATAACACACCCCTAACCCCTCTCAAGAGGGGAACTTTTTATCGTTGGGCATTTATTAGTTCTGAATAGCGTTTTTGGTATTCGGATTCGGCTTTGTTGAGCAGGAGTTTGGTTAGGACGCGCTCGTAGGGCATGTTGAGGATGGTGTCCCATTTGGTGATATCACCTGCTGCCAAAGAATTTATGGTGTTGATGTATTTAAATTTTTCAAACGCCTGAATACCTGCCTTCTTCTCCAATATTGATGCAGGCGCTGAAAGAAGCCTATTTTCTGTTTCAATAAGTTGGGATAACAGGTAAAAAAATGTTTGGCTATGGGCAGTGCCTCCGTTACCCTGAGTTTTTTTACTTCGTTACAAAATTCTTCGGCTTCGTATTCATCATATTTCTTGCCTGTTGCACGGCAAAAGAAGTAATGTGCCAACAGGTGGCAGCATGCTTTTAATGATGGATGGAAATGCTCCTGCCAGTGTTCTTCGCCGTGCAGTTTGATGGTTTCGTTTATTTCGTCGGCAATGATATCGCGGGCGGCCATGAAGGCGCCGGCAGGCTCGACTGAGAGGTTGCGGATAACGTTTACGGTTACTTTTCGCTTACCGAGCATGAAGTTTACTTTATGGGGTATGGCATCGCTATTGTACAGGTACTTGATCTGGTTGGAAAGCGAATGTACAGAGTTGCCGAAGGCCTGAAAATCGCTAAAGTTGGTGACATTATTCAGCTCTTTGAGGGGGATGCCCGAGAGTATGCTGATGGCATCAATATCGTTAAGATAATGCTTCTCCTGCATCTCCATCATTTGCCCTAAAGTAACTTCATTAAGCGCGGTTGGTATTTTTACCAGCAGGTTTCCGTCGGTGGTTTTTAGTGTTTTTTCTATCATATGGTTATCAGGTTTACAATAGGATCCTGCCAGGTATTGTTTGTATAAGGCATGTACGATTTGCGTGATATAAATGTATTGATTTTTAGTTTGTTAAGCGCAATATATCTTAAAGGATCAATTAAATGATTATACGCATCGACAGGTTCATTGATGGTTTTGCCTGAGCGGTCGATGCGCCACTTGTAGCGGGCTATTTCGTGACGGAGATTTATGCTGCGCCGGGTGATATTTATTTTATGTCGACGGAGGATATCAATAGAGTTTTTAATGCTGTCGGGGCCTTTTTTTGCGCCTTTGACATTCCAACCCAAGCGCTTCAATTCTTCGATTGATTTTGGTTCGGCGCTGTCGGCAATGATCTCGGTGCTTTTGCTGATGCCTGCGCTGGTTAGCCGGGCAGCGATATCGGTATTGGTAAGGCCGGTTTCGTAGAACATTTCATCAACCCACAGCTCGCCGTTTTGGGTATAGACTTGCAAGCAGCCGGTTTCATCGTTGGTGAAACCAAAATCGAGACCGGCGGCGATGCGTTTTGCATCCGAAGGGATCTCGTTGCAGATGTGCCAGTTGTCGAATACCAGGCCGCTTACCTTGCCGGTTAGTCCGCGTGCATAAACTTTCCAGAGTTCGATATCCACAGCTTTGAGTGATTCGACCTTATCACGCATGGTTTGCTTGATGAAGGGGTTGTGGCGGTGGTCGGAGATGATGAGCTGCACGCCGGGTTTGCCTATTACATGATCGTGTACCCAAAAGTTATAATTGGGATTGTAATCGATAAACACGCGTTCGCGGGTGCGGAGGGCCAGTTCGGTGTAAATGTCATAGGTGATGCCGTTTGCTTCGTTGATGAACAAATAATCGCGTTTGCCTGATTTGGCGTCCTGGGCGTTGTCGTAGCTTTTAAATTCGATCAAGGTTCCATTGTGGAATTCGAATACCCTGTCGGATTTGTTATAGCTTTTTACCATAGCTTTTATTTGATCGGAACTGTTATAGATATTTAATGCATCGCGCAGGGCACCGGCTTTAAGATTGGGAATATCCTGACCGACTACGGTTATTACTTGTTTGGGGTTTTCGCAGGCGAGGCAAAAGAGTACTTGTTCGATAGCGTAGGTTTTGCCGGAGCTTGTGCCGCCTTGGTTTACTATTACGCTGGCTGCGGCGTTATAGTTTTGTTTGAATAGGATGGATGCTTCATTGGGTTTTGTCATTGGTCATTGAGTCATTAGTCATTTGGTTGGTTCATTTGTTTAATGGTTCATTAGTTCATTGGTGATGGTTGTTTGATTGTTTGTCGCTTGTTTATTGTCCGCGCGAAGCCGCTCATTGCCGCGGAGGCTACTACTTTTTTCTTGATAAAAAAGTAGCAAAAAATCAAGTCAGCAAAGAGGCTTCTTTGTCGCACTGGGCCTGCGCTGCAAATCAGGCAAAACCTGGGCTGGAAAAGTTTGCCCTACTATCGTCTCGCTCATAGCCATCGCTTCTGCAATACTTTTCCTATGCCCTGCCACACTTTTGGCCACCATTGTTTTGCCTGATTTCGGCCGAAGCTTTTTTGCTGACGTCGAATAGTCATTGGTCATTGGTTGTTTTGGGTCATAAGCGACGCTTGAACCGGCGGTGGGGGTGGGGTCACTGGTCACTGGTTAGAGTGAGACTTCCTTTTCGTTGGAGACTGGGGCGGGGCCGGTTTCGAGGATTTTTACTTTCAGGGTTTTTGAGGATGGATCGCTTGGTGACCTTTCTTCGGGTTTTTCGTTCCAGCCCATGCTGCGGAGGGCGAATATGGCGCCGCTGGCGGGTTGCTGATGCAGTTTCTTTTCGTATTCGGCTTCGATACGTAGCTGGCCTCGTTTCAGGATGTGGGCATGCTTGCCGGAGGTTTCATAATCATCAAACGACTGGCGGCTGCTGAAACCGAGGAAAATAGCGAGACCGGTGATGGTTGCCGGTTCGGGTTGACGGTCCCAGATCTTTGCTTCAATAGCTTTTTTAGTGCTTTTTGTTTGTGTTGGGTTTTCTTCGAGATGATATTCGCCCTGGATGTGGATGAAATACTCATCAATAAGCTGATTTAGCATTATAGCCGTAAATTTTGGATGCTTAAGTTTCATTATGATTTAAATGCTAATTGGCATAAAGTACATTCAAAGATAACTAAATTATTTAGTATTTGCAAGATTTTTTTTTAAAAATTGAATGATAGCGACGTATTCAATCCTCTAAGCAAAACGAGTTAAAAATAAATTTATAAAAATGGGGCAATTCAGTGTTTTTTGGTCGCTTTTTTGTGGTTTTTAAGGGGGCGCGTTAATAATTGTTAAATTTTTGTTACGAATGCTAATTGGCACAACCTTTTTAACTATTTTTACGTATCCAATTACAAGAACAGCGCAGATCTTTAATAATGGGCAACAAGAGATTTACTAAATTTTTCATCGTTTTTATACTGCTGCTTTCGGGTATGATCGTATCGTGCCAGAAAGATCAGGTGGTTAATGATGAAACAGCGGTAAATTCTGCCAAAACTGACAGCTCTTTAACGCTTAACGCACCTGGAAATTATCTTGCTGTTAAGGGGACGCTTAAAATAACCATACTGGATTCGACTTATACTTTTGACGCGGCTAAAGATTCAATAGCTTTTATAAATGTTAACTCGGGCAATAACCAGTACTTTGGGATAACGGCCATTAATAAGGAGCATGACATGAGCTTTGGAATCAGTTCGGCAGGGAAGGCGCTTAGTAATTTAACCAGCACGGTAGCAGGGAGCCAGTTTTTATTGAGCCATGATAAAATGCCTAATATTGAATACGCATTAACCAAATATATAAACACCCAGGATTTCGGGAAAATAAACATTACCTCATTCAAAACAGACAGCACACTGGCTAAAGGTACATTTTATACTTTTTTAGCTAAGGATGCCAAGCCTAACGCGCCTTTTTACAAGGTTAAGGGTACTTTTAGTTTACAGTTGAAATAGTTTTGTCATTAAGTCATTGGTCATTTAGTCATTAGTCGCCGGTATATAGACCATCGTTATAATCATTCCTATTTAACTTTTAATTATTTAGCCGTAAGTAACCGTTAAGTAAAAAAGCGTTTACAGATGGGGCTTTTCGGAGTTTGGGTAGCCAAATGTGGCCTTTTTTTAGTACCTTTAACAAATTTTAAAGACATTGATGAAAGTATTTATTGCAGGCTTGCCACTTGAGGTGGATGAAGCCGAGTTAACAGCCGTTTTTGGTGATTTTGGGCCGGTAAAATCACTCAGGATCATTAAAGATCGTGAAACAAAAGAGAGTAAGGGTTTTGGGTTTGTTGAGATGGTGAACGAAGACGAGGCTAAAGAAGCCATTAGGTGTATGAATGGCGCCAGCTATTATGGCAGAAGGATAACAGTGAACGTGGCAGAGGACAAAGGCTTTAGTGGTGGTGGTAATAAAGGTGGTTTTAGACACAATTAACAGCCGATAATTTTTATTCGAATAGACTTTGAGCCGGGCACATCCCGGCTTTTTTGTTTTTCTACCAACATCTTCTGCCGATGGCAGATGTGGGAGATTAGGATGCCTCTGATCTTAATTTTGATGCCATCCACACGATAACTAATCCTAACGTGGATATGATGGCAAATGACCAGCGCAGGTTAGAGGCTTGTGCTACAAAACCAACTAATGGCGGTACTATTAAAAAGCCTAAGTAACCTACTGTTGATACCGCTGCAATCCCCAGGCCGTTGCTCATGGTTTTTGATTTGCCCGCCTCGCGGTAAACAAGCGGGACTATACATGAGGTGCCTATACCAACCATGGCAAAGCCAATTATTGCCGTTACCAGGTACGGGAATATAACGGAGAGCATAAAGCCTGATATGATGAGCATGCCACTATATTGCATAAGCATTTTAACCCCGTAACGAGTAACTACCTTGTCACCGGCGAAGCGTGCGAAGGTTAGGGTTGACATAAAGGCTATAAAGCCTGTTATGGCTATTGCGTGTGAGGTATGCACGGCTTTATCCATATAAATACCGCTCCAGTCATACATAATATTTTCACAAGCCATGGAGGCAAAGCAAATAAAGGCAAGCTTGAGCAGGGTTTTATCGGGCAATGAAAAGACAGGTTTATTGGGTTGTGGAACTGGTTTTTGGTGCAGCAGGAACGGTGAACAGCAAAATGCAATTACCGTTAATATTATGCTGACCGACAATAAGTGATATGCGGGTTTTATATGACCGGCTACCATTAAGTAGCCCAGAGCCGCTCCGCCAAAACCTGCCATACTCCAGATGCCGTGGAAGGTTGTCATGATTGATTTGTTGTACAGGGTTTGTACGCCTACAGCTTCGGTATTGGTTGATAGGTTGAACAGGTTACGTGATGAGCCGAAGAAAAATAATATGAGAAGGAACTGCCAGAATTGTGTGGCATAGCCCAACAGGCCTAAACAAAGATTATACGATACAGCGCCGAATAGCATTATTGCGCTGCTGCTAAAGCGGCTGAGCAACTTGCCGGTGAGGGGCATAGTTGCCATTAAGCCTACAGGCAGGGCAAACAGGGCGATGCCTAATTGTGCTTCATTTAAATGGAGATCGCGCTGGATAGAGGGGATCCTGGATGCCCAGGTGGTGTAGCCAAAGCCTGATATGAAGAAGAAGATAGCTGCGGCTATTCTTGATGTTTTTGGGGATTTGGGTACGTGAGTCATATATCGAGGCTAAATTAAGATTTTATTTTTATGGTTGGTTTGGGGTAGGTGGTTTGTACGTGTGAATATCGCGCGAAGCCGCTCATAGGCGCGGAGCCCTAGTTCTTTTGTCTTGATACAAAAGAACCAAAAAATCAAGACAACAAAGATGCTTCCCCGCTCCCTGCCGGTTCTTTACGCTTTTTTCGCTGTTCGAATACTTCGTATTCTCACATCACACAAAAAGCTAAACCGGCATTCCCGCCTCTACGCTGGCCCGCCCTTGTTGTCAGGGTCCTGCGCTCTTTTAAATAAGGGTTCAATTAAGACTCTCTCCTTTGTGAAAAGTTGGGTAGAGGTTTCTTGCTGGCAGAAATGCTTCGTTGTTACGCACAAGGCCACCATCATTTTGCCTGATTTCGCCCGAAGCTGTTCTACTGACGGGAAGGGAAAAGAATAAGTGCACCTATCCACTATGTCAATTGCGAGCGATAGTGCGACGAACGCGTCGCTTGCATATCTAAACGCGATGAGGTTGCTTCGTCGTTCCTCCTCGCAATGACATGATAGTTACACTTACTTGATTTGTTATGTTATATATGCTATTTGGCATATATTTATTATGAAAATAACTGATCTGTACTTCCATCGTCATATACCTCGGTTTCTACGAGTTGGGTTAGGAGGGTTTTGAGCATGGCTTCGCGGGCCCATTGCTGGTCGGAGGGGCTGGCGTCTTCGAGGTACCATTTGATGGGTTCGTTGATCTCGATGCGGGCCTTGTAGGTGAAATTCTTTTTGGGATGCATTTTAATGCCCTCGTAACTATTCAGGTTTTCGGCTTTTATTACTTTGGCGAATTGTTTGAGGGGTAGATCTACCTGCAGGCATTCGTCTAAGGAGTTTTTGAAGTCGTGCTTGTCTTCGAGCCAAAGGGTTAAAATGTCGCCGTTTATTTCATGGTCGGTGATGGCAATGCGGCTGTAATCATAATCAACGTTGATGATGAGCCACCAAAGGTGGTTTTTGAGTTTTTGTGTGATCTTTATCATTTTTTTATAGTATCAAGTAGTTAGTATCAAGTAGCAAGACAGCTACAGTTTCTTTAGGTGTAAGTGGCGTTTATAGTATCAGGTGGCTAGTATCGTTTTTAGTATCAGGTAGCTGGTATCAAGTAGCAAGACAGCTATAGTTTTGGGTATAGCTATCAAGTAGCGCTTTTTATAATACTTGCTACCTGATACTAGCTACTACTTAAATGCTGGTTGCCAGTCGGGCAGATATTTTTGGATGGCGGCTATTTCGCGTGTGTATTTGCTGCAGATGGTTTGGTAGGCCTGGTAGCGTAAAATTAATTCGTTGGTGAAATGGTTTTCTGAGTTTTTGGTTTCGGTTTGCTGCGCAATGGTTTGCAGCGCGGAGTAGGCAATATACATGGTGGTTCAGGTTTTAAAATCTCTTCATCTTTTCGTTTTCTCTTTTTTGTGCGTATTGATAGCTGTTTTATACCGGATGCATAGCACGGTAGCGGGCATGTAATTTCTGTATTGTAACTTCTCTATATTCTGTATTTTTCATTTGGAAATTCTATTTATTTGTTATAGTTTAGCACCATTGACAATACAAATATACAGAAATATCTTTATTAAAATAAAGAATTGTTGAAAACTTATTTTGCATGCTATGGAAGATGAATCAAAATCTGCTAAAATAAAGAGAGTCAGGCCTGAAACGCTGGAGTTTATTATATTGTATAATCAGCTTAAAGGAAGGGCTTTTAACGGGAACGCGCAATTAGCTGAGGTGCTCGGCTTTAATTCGGCCAGCTCAATTACAGAGATTATTAAGAGCAGGCAGAATATTGATCCGGATAAACTACGGGTATTTAAAGAAAAATATAAAGATTATCTGGAAAGTAAAAAACAAACAGAAAATACTGTAATTAAAAGGATGGAGGATGGGATACCCATGTATGAAATTATTGCTACGGCATCAGGCGTGGAGGTTTATAATGATATTAATGATACGCAGAGTGTGGGACGAATGAACTTTCCGGGTATTGAGGAATGTGATTTTGCGTTGCCGGTTTGGGGGCATTCTATGTACCCGTACCTGGAGAATGGCTGCTGGGTAGCGCTAAAGGTGATACATGATATGAAGATATTGCCGGGTGAGGTTTATTATATTGAATGGGGTGATTACCGCATGTATAAGCGATTGCTGGCCGGTGATAACCCCGATGAGGTGATAGCGCATTCTGATAATGTTACGGAGATGATAGGTAACCGTTTAAAGTATGCGCCGTTTGTGGTAAAGATTGCGGATATAAAGAAGTTGTGTTTGGTGAAGGATATTCATAAGAAGCATAATCATTAGGTGGTATCCAAGCGTTATTGAGAGGAACTAAGTAATCTTTAGGCTGTACAGAGTTGGTTGTTTGTTTGTTGAGTCGCGTGAAGCCGCTCATGGGCGCGGAGCCCTATTTCTTTTGTCTTGATACAAAAGAAACAAAAAATCAAGCCAGCAGAAATGCTTCTTTGCCGCACAGGCCACTGCCCTGCAAACCAGGCAAAACCTGGGCTGGAAAAGTTTGCGGCCATATTGCGCACACTGCCTCATGCGCTGCAAAAATTTCCTATGCCCTGCTACGCGCAAGGCCACCATCGTTTTGCCTGATTTCGCCCGAAGCTGTTCTGCTGACGGGAAGCCTCACCCAACCCCTCTCCAAAGGAGAGGGCTTTAAACTTTAAATTTATATAGGGAATTGTGATTCCTGATTATTATAGATGAATTACTATCTTTAACCTACATCATAAAAAAATCAGCGCATGCGAGAGATAATCCAATTTAGATATAGTAAAAAAGCCGGGTTCACGGGCATGGCGGTGCTGCTTATTTTTATTTGCTTATTACTTACTACCACTATCAGAAATTATAATGCGCATGATATATTGGGTACTGTGATATTTGGTGTGTTTGCGCTATTATTTATTGCAGTGATGGGACTGATGATAGTTACCCGGCTGATGCCTGCCTTTAAGGGTGAGGTCGCGCTTGAGCTTGATGAGCATGGTATTAAGGATTATATCCGCAATATTATATTGGATTGGAAGGATGTGGAAGACATTGCCCTGAAGCCAGGCAGGAGCAGCGCCATGCTGATATTTGAGCTGAAGTTTGAATCGGATTTTGGCAAAACTGTGGCTATATCATTACGATGGGTTGAGGGTAGTGAAAATGAGGTATATAATACCGTACTGGCCTATTTTGATGAGGTTGAGGGGATTGTGCGGGAGGATTGATGTTAGTGATTAGAGATTGATAATTAGAGATTAGAAAGACTTTTTAAATTTAATTTAAGCATTTTGAATTTCTATTTTTGGAGCCTCAATTCCAGTATATGATCATCCGCCTTGCTACACTAAATGATATTGACGCTATAATGCAGCTTATTGCCCAGGTTGTGCCTGCTATGAATGCTTCGGGTAATTTTCAATGGGATAATACTTATCCTAATGCCGAAGTCTTTAAGAATGATATTGCACATCAGCAGCTTTGGGTTGCCGAGGTTGACGGTAATGTTGCGGGTATAACCGCTATTACAACTGATCAGCAGGATGAATATGCGGGTGTTGGTATGGATATTACCCAGACGGCTATTGTTACTCACCGCCTTGCTGTGGGCCTTGATTACAGGGGCATGCGTATTGCAGAGTCGCTACTTAACCAGGCTGAGCTTGTGGCCCGGGAGCGCGGGATTGATATTTTGCGAATCGACACCAATAGTAATAATAAGGCCACCAGGAAGTTGTTCCCTAAATTAGGATATGAGTTTACCGGAGAAACAGGGTTTAAATTCAGACCCAACCTGCGGTTTTACTGTTATGAGAAATTGTTAGGGGAGTAGGTCGCGAGTGGGTTAGTAATCGGTTAGTTTTTCGGGTGGAGTTTTGTCGAAATAGGTTTTTTTGCCGGTGCGTGTGGTGAAAGACTGTGGGTTGGCTTTACTGGTTTGCTGGTAAGTGCCATCGGCATATACACCATGCCCAAAGCCGCAATCGCCGTGCAGGGTTTTTATGATAACCTTATCGCCTTTTTTTACAAATTCAAGATTGCAATCTTCAAGGGTGTCTTTGGGTATATATTCATAATTTCCTGTTTTTTTATTGAGTGATAACCAACCGTATTCAGATCCTGTATTGTATGCGGGTTTACCTGTACTGCCTTCAAAATAAAATAAGATCTTTCCGCCCTGGCTATAGTGAACAGCTAGTTGCTGGTATGCGGTTGTTTTCTTTCCATAGTTTACGGCAAATGTGCCTTGCAGGTTAGGAATATTATTGGATTGAAAGGAAGTTAATATCAAACTAAATAATATCATTAAAAGGGCCGGAGTAATTAATGCCTTTTTCATATGCTTGTTATTTTCATAAATATATATTAAATCATTTGATGTATCAAGGTTGTAAATTTCAGTAAGATTTTAAGCTAAATAGCACTTTCTCATTTTTCAGGAAGAAATCGATATGTTTTTTGGTAGCAAGCGGAATAAAAGCTTATCGGGTGAAGCATTTTTAGTATTTAATAAGAATAAATACTACATGTTTTAGCAAAGAATTAAGTTAAATGGTATTGATTTTTTAATTTTTATGCTAAAACGAAAAATTATTTATAAAAGCGTTGTTTGCCTTGGTTTGCGAAACTTAAAAAGCATAAATTTCGTTTTTATTATAGAAAAGCACCTTATCCCAGGAGCATAAACCTAAATGAATTTTTTATGGACTCAGTGACACTTTCTGTTATTGTCACAATTATTGTATCGGTAATTGTGATAGATATTTATAAACGCCAAAAAGACAGGGTAACTGTTAATTTGCATGGCGATAATTTAAAGCAATTGCTTACTATAACTGCGCTTGATTATAAGTATGGTGATGCGGATAATACTAATGACGCCGACCATCAGCTGCTTACTAATGAGCTAACAGAGCTTATAAGCAGTTATGAAAAAGCTGAAATATCGCAGGAGAGCTTTCAGAAGCAGATGGATTATTTGATTAATACGTTAAATTAGTTGTAGTTTTAGAATATTACAGAAAAGCGACTCTTTGTAGTCGCTTTTTTTGTAACATTATATGTTGGTAATGTAAAAAAAAGGATAGTTGTTAAAAAAAATACTGCATTGTAAACAATAATACAGAAATTTACGTTATATCAAAAGGAGCCGTAGCAATTATTGACGGGATTATTTATTAAGGAATTAATTTACGGGCATATGGGGTTTGTTTTTTGTTTTTTAGTGATAGGGGGAGTGGTAGCGAGTTTATTATTATTGATAGATGATCAGCAAACCAGCAGGTTGGAGAAGATTTTGATAAAAGCCAGAAGTATACAGCCTTTGTTTCTGATACAATCAGCCGAACAAAAATTACAGCGGTTGAATACTTTGTTGTATGGTAATATAACTATTACTGACGACGGCAGAACAATAGCACAGGGCCGTATAAATATTAATGAAGGAGCCAGGCAAATTATAATATCGCAGCTTAATGCGCTGACTAATAATTATGAGTATGGCCGAATCGATATTAAAGATTACCATACCGGCCTTAACGAATTACTTGCCACTATTAAAAAGGTTAAGGTGCTTAATTTTGAGCAGATAAAATAATTTATACCTGTTCTGGTAAATTATATTTCATTTAAACCATCTATTTCGCTTTTATACTGAGTTTGTTTATTATTGCAAGCACAATGTCTGACGAAGCAATAATTAAACGATTAAAAGTAATTGTAAAAGAGCATGGCGGACAGCTTGGCCTTGCGCATGCTATTGGGGTTGACCAGGGATTTATAAGCAAGGTTATTAATAAAAAGCAGGAGATGAGTTATTACCTTATCCGCAAGCTTTGTTTCCAACTAAAATACTCGCCTGAGTGGCTCATACTCGGTACGGGCGAAAAGATCATCAACAAACCTGAATCGGCAAAGCTTATTACTGAGATACAGATGCTGCGCACCGAGGTTGATATTTTACATGCACGTATGCGCGCTTATGAGATAGAGATGAAAGAGTTAAAAGATAGCTTCAGCATAAAACAACAAAGAGCGGGCTAATGCCTATAAACGGCCTCAGTGTTAAGCACTGATAAGCGAATCTTTATTTAATTTCTTATTTGTTTTCCGTTTAAGATAATGTATGCCTATTGAGCATATGATGATGCTTGTAAGTAATGTTAATTCAATAATTGTGTGATTGGCCGATAATATGTGATGTTTAGCATCTGACAATAAAAGGCCGGTATCAGGAATGAGTAAGCCTATTAGTGGGAAAGTTAAAAAGATGCGAAATTTTATTAAATCTTCCATAAAAAACAGTTAATGTAATAAGTATAAGAACAAAAACTGTTTTTTGTTTTGAATTTAACAAAGGTTTTTAATTATTGTTAAAATGATAATTGCCTTAGCTTATCATTTACCAGAAAGTAAAAAATAAACTAAGGCAATGTTTGGCTAATTATGTAAAACGTAATTGCCCTATATTAAGGTATCAGACCCTGCTTTGTACTTTTTGCTGGCGGTACAAGTATACTGCTCCAAAAATAAGTGCAGCAATGGCCAATATCCAAACATATGTATCTAAAGGGCAGGCATTAGGGTCGTAGCCATCATCCGGATCTCCGGCGCAAGGGTTACCAGGGTCACCAGTGCTTTGTGCTAATGCTGTAGTTATCATTAATATATTTAATATAAAAAATAGTGCGGCACTCTTTGTAATTTTTTTCATTTCTGTTTATTTAAAATTTAGAAAATTTAGCTGTGCCTAAACTTTTCTTGGTGTTTACGTCTATCAGTTCAAGTATATAGGTTCCATTTATTAGTCCTGATAGGTCCTGAGTACCGGTATTTGCACTAAATGTAGTTGTTTTAACAATGCTACCTATAGAATTATAAATATTTAATTTCAGCGGTGGGTTAACTATACTGTTGGTTTGGAATTGGATATATGATGAAGCCGGATTAGGATATACCTTAAATTGAACCAGGCTGCCTGTGGTTGATAAGATCACGATGGATGAGTAGGTGATATTATTATTAACATCAGACTGCATTAAGCGATACATAGCGGTGTCTTTTCCAGCAGCTTTATCTGTAAAGGTATATGCACCTGAGCTATCAGATTGCATTGTAGTAAGTGAGCTGAATGTTTTACCATCGTCCTGGCTTCTTTGCAGCTGGAAAGTGGTATAATAATTTTCGTTAGCTGTTTTCCAGTTTAGCTGATTTCCAGCGCTTACATGCTGACCGGTGAAGGAAAGCAATTGGTATGGAGGAAGCGGTTTTATACGTAAAACTAATTCAAAGCGGCTATTGCCATATGATGCCGGGTCGTTTGTAGTGTTAAATGCATAGGTATCATGCAGCCTCAGATCAAGAGAGTCTTTTGTGTAGTGGTCCATCAGGAAAACATCATATGCGCTTGAGATATTAACAAGGTCGGTTCTTTTAATAGAGAATGCACCCGTTGTAGTAGCATTGGCACTTAAAAATACCGAGGTGTGTGTGGTGAGCGGCAGTGAATTAAGCGCCACTTCAACACTATCGGCAGTTAAGCTGCCAAAAAATACATTCTGCCCGTCGCCATTTACATCCTGAATATCATCAGCAATATTGAATTTAGGATTAGCATTAGGATCAAAACGAATGTATGCAAAATCTGCATTGGCAGAATCGCGAATCATTTCTAACTGAATATATGGATCTGTTTTTGGTTGAATAACACTGAGTAACAGTTTACTCCCTATTGGCTGATCAGCATATGCTACGTCTTTAGTGTTTTCGGTGAATGTGATACTTCCGCCAGTGCCGGTAGCTTGTACAAAGAAGCCCTGGCCTACCGCGATATGATTGGTTGAGTTACCTACACCGGCCGGGTTTGTGCTATTGATAGTAGGATCATATCCCCATAGGGTTGGTACTCCTGTATAAAGTGGATTTAAAGTGAATTTGCCAGCTGTGAAGGTGATCTTAGTCCAGTCGATAGTACATGGGTACGGATTGCCTATTAAGTTGTAACCGTTATCTGTAGAACCAACATTATTGGTATAACTGATAGCCGGTGATATATTGCCTGAGTTTAAAGTGCCTGTCCATAAAGTAGCTGTAGATTCAGGTATGGCATAGTTTCCACCAACGCGTACTATTTTATTTACCAGATTATGTATACGGTCTCCACGGTAATAGAAATAGAAGCCGGTGCCTATTGGTTTGGTAGTTGTTGAAGGGTTTGTTGTTAAGGATAAAAAATCATTTTTTGCGCTTTGGGCAGCAGGCTCATTATAAAACAGCACTGTAACGCCATTAGCGGTATATGAAGTGGCATTCCATGAAGCAGGGGGATCGAAGCCATTTGACGCACCTCCTAAACCCGTTACTATCAGCGTTTGCTGAAGATTTGCAAAATTAAAGGCTGATGATCCGTTACTAATAGGAGATGACATTAATCTCCAGGTACGGTATGCGGCGCTTCCACCGGTTATATAACGCTGAACATTAAATGTACCGCCAATAGTTGAATTGGTTAAGATGCCAATGTTAGCAGTTCCGCTTGCATCAGATTGTAATGTAAATGTGCCTGATTGCGTAAAGGTAGTGTTTGTTGGTATTATGATTGAAGTGGAAGCTGCAGTAGATGTGCCCTTTGTAACAAAGGTGGCCAATTTGCTTGAGCTATACCCACCTAACGCTAAATTTGCGCCTGCGGCCAGTGAAATGCCATTTGTAGTAGTGTAGCTATAGGCGGTACCGCTGCCAGCAGTGCTATACAGATTGAATGACACCTGGTTGCCGCCATTTTTACCTACATATATTTGCCCAACTGTTGTATTTGCACTGAAATTAGGACTGTTTGCGGTAGTGAAACTGTAATTTACCCCAAAGTTTACAATATCAGTTGTGCCTGGTGCAACACCCTGGTGCCAGTTTGCAGCTGTTGTGTATGCATTACCGGCTGTGCCGCCTATCCAATCATAAA
>Ga0206921_10190_pt1 | contig 17450 bp, 17 predicted proteins | sample Alteio_BWOrgHeat_66_FD_152930 | JGI IMG/M metagenome (GOLD analysis project Ga0206921, IMG submission 152930) | Enriched cells from forest soil in Barre Woods Harvard Forest LTER site, Petersham, Massachusetts, United States -... | ecosystem: Environmental > Terrestrial > Soil > Temperate forest >...
TTGTTGAATAACAGAATAGTTTTAAAGAATACCCTCATGAATTTATCTCCCGACATCAGGTTAAAAAGAACCAATAATACCGACACTGATTTTTTATCGCTGGTAAGCTTACTGGATAAATTTCTACAGGAGTTAAATGGTGAAGCGCAGGGCGATTATGCACCACACAATAAACTGGATTACCTGGACACCGCTGTTGTTGTCTATTTAGATGATGAGCCGGTTGGCTGTGGTTGCTTTAAACAGTATAGTGACGATAGTGTTGAGATAAAAAGGATGTTTGTTAGTCCGGCTGCACGCGGCAATGGAATAGCATCAAAAATTTTAAACGAACTTGAATCATGGGCAACAGAAAAACGCTTTAAATACACTGTACTTGAAACCCTGAAAACTAATACTGAAGCTGTGAATCTATATAATAAACAACATTACAAAGTAATTGATAATTATGGCCCATACATAACGCTTACCAATAGCGTATGCATGCGAAAAGAATTGTAAGGGATGGTTTAACGCGAATGATTTTGCCTGAGTTCGGTCTTTAATTCCTGTATCTGCTGTTGGGCCTGGCGGTTTTCAAGGTAGAAATATATGGCGCAGGCCAGAAATATCATCTTTTGGAGTTGGGATATTAAAGATAGCGGTAAGCAAGGCGAGTGAGGTATAGTTTTTGTAATCCCCGAATTTCCAAAGCTCCATCGTATCCAGGTGGTTTATTTCCCATGGTTTTTTACCCGATAGTTCCAGCTGTACAGGAATTTTAAGGCCATTTACCAGCATACGGCGACATATGTACGGAAAATCAAACTCTTTGCCGTTATGTGCACACAGGATCAAATTGCTGGGCTGGCTGGATAGCATTGCTGCGAACTTCTCCAATAAATCCTTTTCATCATGCGAGAAAAAGGATTTTACCCTTAATCCGGTTTTTTTACCACCGGTGAATATACCTACTGATATGCAGATGATCTTACCGAACTCGGCCCATATACCGGCGCGTTCATAAAAATCTTCCGCGGTTTCTTCTTTACGCTGGCTCAGTGTCTTTTTATCCCACAGTTTCTGGAAATTTTCGGGTACTTCATCGTGGCTGCTGTATTGGGGGACAGTTTCAATATCAAGCACCATCAGGTTATGAAGGTCGTATTGTTCAAGCATGGGAGTAAAAATATTAACTCGTCATTGCGAGGAACGAAGCAATCCCAAACTTTACAGAGCGGACTTGCATAGTCGGGGATTGCTTCGTTCCTCGCAATGACGCTTGGTTAAGTGACGTAAATATAAATCTAAACTACCGTATCATAACCCCCGGCTTATTCACTACCGGTAGTTTTATAAAATTAAGCTCAACTATACTTTCAGGCAGGAAAATGAATTTTTTATCGTAGATCTCCTTGCCAATATAGTAACTCAGCCAGTATTCATTATTCAGGCCGAAAGTAGCCTCGTCAATAGGTTCTATCAATACAAATGAATTACTCTCTACAATTGGGAACATATGGCGCAGGGTAGAGGTTTTTACCTGTTCGCCGTCTTTTTCACCATAGCCTTTTGATGTGACCAGCACATTTTCAATCGGTACACCTTTAAGATTTATTAAATATACATACCAGATCTTGGTTTCAACGCTTTCTTTCTCCAGCGCAACCGCTATGGCTATATCTTCAACAATATTTTCCGGAAGGTCTTTAATCATTGATATTAATTAGTGATTGAGTGAATTAGTGAATGAATGAATCGAGGATAATTTTTACTCACTCAACCACTCATTCAAAATTATTTTTTCTTCGCAAACTTTTTACTACCTTTTTTCGGCTCCTTTTCGGCAATAGCTGCCAGTGCTTTACATTCTTCAAAGGTTAATTCAAGCGGCTCTTTGTCTTTAGGTATCTTAACATTTAATTTACCAAATTCAATATAAGGCCCCCCAGCGGCCGTTTAGTATTTTTACGGTAGGGTCTTCGTCAAAGGCCTTTATCAGTTTTTCCGCATCTTTTTTGCGTTTTTCCAATATTAGTTCAATTGCCTGCTCTTCGGTAAGGTCAAGCGGGTCAATGCCCTTCGGTAACGAATAAAAAGCACTGTTATGCCTTACATATGGGCCAAACTTGCCAATGGCAACAGTCATATCCTTGTCCTCAAAAATGCCAACCTTTTTAGGTAATTTAAACAGTTCTAAGGCATCTTCAATGCTTATGGTCTCAATGCTTTGGCCTGAGCGTAAACTCGCGTACAATGGCTTTTCCGGCTCTGCATCGGTTGCATTTTCACCTACCTGCACAAACGGACCGTAACGGCCAATACGTACTGATATTTTTTTACCGCTTACCGGGTGTACGCCCAGTTCACGTTCGCCGGTTGCTTTATCAGCAGTTTGTATGGTACTTTCAACATCCTTATGGAATGGGTCATAAAAAGTACGGATCATATCCGTCCATTCTTTCAATCCCTGTGCTATTTCATCAAATTGTTTTTCAACACTGGCGGTAAAGTTAAAATCAACAATTCCTTTAAAGTATAATACCAAAAAGTCGTTTACAACCGCACCGATATCAGTTGGGAATAGCTTGCCTTTTTCGGCACCTGTATTCTCAATTTTTTCTTCCTTAACTATATTACCGCTTTTAAGTGTTAATACCCTGAAAGCTCTTTGCTTGCCTTCTCGTTCCTCTTTTACCACATAGCCACGGTTTTGTATGGTTGATATGGTAGGAGCGTAGGTTGACGGACGGCCTATGCCCAGTTCTTCAAGTTTCTTTACCAAGCTAGCTTCAGTATAGCGTGCAGGCGGGCGTGAGAAACGTTCTGTGGCTGTCAGCTCCTGTAAAGCCAAACGCTGTCCTTTGGTTAAAGGGGGCAGCATGGCGTTTTCACCATCCTGTTGTGGTTCATCCTCTTCATCGCTTGATTCGAGGTAAACTTTCAGGAAACCGTCGAACTTCATCACCTCGCCATTGGCTACCAATTCCTCTTTACGGGTTGATATACCGATTTTTGCAGTGGTTTTCTCAAACTGTGCTTCACTCATTTGTGAGGCTATGGCACGTTTCCAGATCAGATCATACAAACGTTTTTCAGAACCATCACCATCAATACTATGCTGAGTGAAGTAAGTAGGACGGATAGCTTCGTGGGCTTCCTGTGCGCCTGCGCTCTTGGTTTTATATTTTCTTTGCTGATGGTATTTATTACCGTATGCCGATACGATCTCATCTGCAGCAGCATTTAATGCAGTGTCAGATAAGTTTACTGAATCGGTACGCATATAGGTTATAAGTCCGGATTCATATAGCTTTTGTGCTACCTGCATCGTACGCGAAACCGAATAGCCTAATTTACGGCTGGCTTCCTGCTGTAAGGTTGATGTAGTGAATGGTGCAGCCGGTGAACGTTTTGCCGGGCGCGTTTCCAACGAGTTTATATCAAAATCAGCGTTGATGCAATCCTGTAAAAACTTTTCTGCGTCATCCTGTTTGGCAAATCTTTCAGGCAGCTCGGCTTTAAAAGCTTCTTTGCCTTTACCAAAAATGGCAACAATTTTAAATGCAGCCTCCGATTTGAATTTGTTTACCTCACGTTCGCGATCAACAATAAGCCTTACAGCTACTGATTGTACACGGCCTGCAGATAATGATGGTTTTACTTTTTTCCATAAAACAGGAGAGAGTTCAAAACCAACTAGCCTGTCTAAAACGCGGCGGGCCTGTTGTGCATTTACCAGGTTGTAATCTATTTTGCGCGGATTTTCAATAGCACGCAAAATAGCGGGCTTGGTTATCTCATGAAAAACAATGCGTTTGGTATTGGCTTCCTTTAGTCCTAATGTTTCAAACAAATGCCACGATATGGCCTCACCCTCACGGTCCTCGTCCGATGCCAGCCAAACCATGTCGGCTTCTTTGGCTAATTTCTTTAGATCGCTGACTACCTGCTTCTTATCGGCAGGTACTTCATATTTTTGTTCAAAGTTATGAGCTATATCTATTGCATCTTCAGACTTAACTAAATCACGAATATGTCCATAACTCGACTTAACCGTGAAATCTTTGCCGAGGTAGCCTTCTATGGTTTTGGCTTTCGCCGGTGATTCAACTATTAATAGATTTTTAGCCATTTAATCAGGTTATTTTTTGCAAATAAAACATAAAGAAAGCGAAACGCAAATTTGTTTTTTGGAATGGTGCGCCGAAATGATACCAACCGGGCGGTTTTTATGCCGATGAAGGATAATGTTAAAATAGGAACAGTTAGGGAGATCTACATTAAAAATCCACCACCCAAAAGGTCATTACCTTCATAAAATACAGCCGATTGGCCCGGTGCTATGCCTGAAACATTATGATGGAAATCTACTTTCATATGTTCACCCATTTGCAGGATGCTGCTTTGGGTACCCGCATCCTTATACCTGATTTTGGTTACAGCTTCAATTGGTTCGGTAATGCTTTCGTATTTAATAAGGTTAAGGTTTTTAACCCATGCCTGCTTACGTTCCAAGGCATCGGCAGTGCCTAATACAACGGTATTGGTAACGGGATCGATGTTGGTAACAAACATAGGCTGGCCCAAAGCAATGCCTAAGCCCTTGCGCTGCCCTATGGTATAGAAAGGATAACCCTGGTGTTTGCCTACTATGGTGCCGTCTGTTAAAACAAAATTACCGCCGGCTACACGTTCTTCCAGGTCTTCCACTTTGTGCCTTAAAAAGGCTCTGTAGTCGTTGTCGGGCACAAAGCATATTTCGTAGCTTTCGCTTTTGCCGGCTAATTCAATCTGGCCCATATCCATAGCCATCTGCCTGATCTCAGGTTTAGAATAACTACCTAATGGGAATTTGGTACGCGCCAGGTTTTTTTTTTTGCGATACGCCCCAAAGCACGTATGACTGATCCTTGTTTTCGTCCTTACCTTTTGATATCACATAGCGGCCGCTATCCTGTAAGCGGATGTTGGCATAATGCCCTGTTGCAATAAATTCGCAATCAAGTTTATCGGCACGTTTAAGTAAAGCTTCCCATTTAATGTGGGTGTTACATAAAACGCATGGGTTAGGGGTGCGGCCCGCCAGGTATTCATCAACAAAATTGTCGATCACAAAATCACCGAACTCACTCCTGATATCCAATATATAATATGGGAAACCATAGCCGACTGCCAATGCCCGCGCATCGTTAATACTATCCAAACTGCAGCAGCCGGTTTCTTTTGAACTTCCACCTGATGAGGCGTAGTCCCAGGTTTTCATGGTTAGACCGATAACTTCATAGCCCTGCTCATGCAGCATTACTGCCGCTACCGAACTATCAACTCCGCCACTCATTGCCACTAATATCCTGCCATGCTTACTCATAATGGCTGCAAAGATACGATATTGTGATTTAGGTTAATAGGGGTGAAGGTCAGGAAAGGGTAAGATTTGTGTAGTGGTGAATAGTGAGTGGTGAATAGTTATCTTGTTTTAGTGAAGATTTGTTACCCGAAAGAAAATCACTCTCCACTCACTATTTACCACTCACTAACGATAGTGATAAAATATCCCCCGATCATAAGGCGTCCATAAGCAAGCTTTTTGCCCGCATGCTTTTAGCGCATTATTGGCCCAGGTGTTGCAGGTGTAAAACAGATTGTAACTTCCTTTTGCTTCGTAAAAAGCATCATGGCTATCATAATTGGCGTTTGTTTTTATGTTAATGACATTACCTTGTGCATCTCTCTTAAAGCTGCTGTCAACATAAGCTACCAACCGGGCGTATTGATTATTGCTGATCATGATCTTTTTACAATCGGTTCCCGTTTGCGGGGTATTGCAAAAAGTTGCATGTATAGCTGATGTGCTCAACGCAAATGCCGCTTTAAAAGCGACACTGAATTTTAATTGAGCCCAGGTAGGAGTGTTGAGATAAAAGCCTTTATCGCCCCAGCCCAATGCCACATATTTTGCAGTTGTATCGCGGCTTATAGTATTCTGATATTTGACCTCGGTGCTCCAATCTTTCACCGCATTTTTTACCGGAACAATAACATCGGTATGGTCGCCATTGGTGAGGATATAGATGGTAACATCATTGGATGTGCCGGGCTCTTTGGCTACCGGGATCATAGAGAAAACAAATACAGCGAGCAGGTAAACTGAAATATATAATATAAAACTCAATATTATCCAGGCAAATGCTTTTGCAATCTTTTTAAATACCATTAAATCAGGCTATAGTAATTGAATTCTAAAGTTAACATTTCAATTAGTAGGTAGGGCGAAATAATCTAACTAAACGTTATTTTGCTGATTATCAGTTTTTAATAATTTGCCATTACGATATTGATAATCAGGATAGATGGATCGTTAACTTTAAGTTAATTATTATTAATAATCAAATATTTATGTAGATTATATCAATATTCTATTTAGATATGACGAGATTTATCGTTGGGATATTTATCTCTCGTTATTGTAAATCAAGATAATTCAAAAAGATTAAAATGCAGCCAATAACCTAATTATTCTGGAGCAGATGAACCGGACTTAGAATGAGATTTTTCTTGATCGTTTACAATTTCAAGTCGCCGCTCTGGCAAAATATCTGCTGTGATTTTTTACCTATAAAAATGTAGACATATATTTTTTGAATATCCGTTCAAGTGTTATCGGCAGCTACAAACATTAAGTAAGCCCGTTAATATATTGCCTCAGTAAATAATTGCTTTTTCCTGTAGATTAAGAATAGGTGCTGTCTTGATTATATTAACTCAACCTAGTTAGTTTGATTAATCAGATGTGTTCGAGTCTGTTTGCTTTGTTCTATTGCCCTATCCATTCCACTGATCAGGTATTGCTGGTTGGTAAAGTAATAATTAAATTTAACATGTCTATAATACGGTTGTACAAGCTTTTTGCATAAAATAAGCAGAAAAACTAAGTTTAAATTGTTTAAACAAGGTTTTATCAGCATTTCCCGGCAAGGTTAGTTTTAACGTTGAGGCGTATTTGTTGCGAATATTTTATTAAATAATTACACAATTGAAGAGAATACTGAGTTACGGTTTTTTATTTAAAAAAATAGCAAAAATATAATTGCATGTTGTAACAAATGCATTACAAATTATATTTGCTATACCCTAATTAAAATAAACAAAATGAGAGCTCTAACCCAACTGTCAATCGAACAGAAATTACAAGGATTAATCCTTGTGGCCATTTGCTTTGTTGCAATTCTTGATTACCTGGTTTAATAACTAAAAAAAGAAACTAAACAAAACAACAAACAAGGTGCTTACTCAAGGTAGGCACCTTTTTTATTTTGTTGAAGTTAAATTTGATTTTATGGATTACGGGTTTGTCCGTTGCCTTTAACTATCCATTTATAACTGGTTAGCTCATCTAACCCCATTGGGCCACGGGCATGTAGTTTTTGGGTACTGATGCCTATCTCGGCACCTAAGCCAAACTGGGCCCCATCTGTAAAAGCTGTTGACGCGTTAGCATATACAGCCGCAGCATCTACATTATTTAAAAAGTTAGCAATATTTTCGGCATCTTCAGAAATAATAGCCTCGCTGTGTTTTGAGCCATATTGGGCAATATGATCAAGGGCTTCAGCTAGACTATCAACTGTTTTTATGGCCAGTTTTAGCGACAAAAACTCTGTGCCGAAATGCTCCGGCTCTGCTTTATTTAAAAGATTGGCAGGGTAATGACCATCTAAAGCAGCATATGCACCCTCATCGGCGAATAACTCTACCTGTTTCTCCAATAAACGCTCCGCTATCTTAGGCAGGTCATTTAAACGGCTGCTACGTATGATTAAACAATCGAGCGCGTTACATACACTTACACGCCGGGTTTTTGCATTGAAGATAATGTCTGCGCCTTTTTCCAGATCGCCAGTTTCATCAAAATAAGTATGCACAATACCCGCGCCTGTTTCTATAACCGGCACTTTACTGTTATTGCGTACATAATTTATCAGCGACTGACTACCGCGTGGTATCAGCACATCAATATAGCCTATAGCATTGAGCAATGCTTCTGTAGCTTCGCGTTCAACGGGTAATAAGGTTGCTGTGTTTACATCGATATTATGCTTTGCAAGTACCTGATGTATTACCGACATAATTGCTCTGTTTGAAAAGTCAGCATCGCTGCCGCCTTTTAAAACGCATATATTTCCGGTTTTAAAACAAAGAGAGAAAACATCAAAGGTAACGTTCGGTCTTGCCTCATATATAACGCCTACAACACCCAGCGGGACCCTTACTTTTGAGATCTCTAAGCCATTAGGTAGTGTTTTATCCAATAGCACTTCACCCAGCGGACTTTCCAGTTTAGCTATCGCCAATATATCATTGGCAATGTCCTGCAAGCGGTTCTCTGTTAGTTTAAGGCGGTCATATTTTGGATCAGTTGGATCCATCCTGTCAAGGTCTTTAATATTCTCTTGTAACAAGTATCCTGTTTGAGCAATAGTAGCAGCTGCAAGGTCTTCCAATACTTGGTTAATAATAGCAGGAGTTGGGCTTACTTTCCTGCCGGCTATCAGCGCGTTTTCAAAATAGGAGGTATAGCTCATTGTACTTATCATTGCAAATAAAGGTAATCATAATGTACCAGTGGTTTCTGTTTCTTTTGGCCAATGCGCTCCCTGGCTTTATCGGCACTGTATTCGGCTATGCCTAAACCGATGAGTTTTTCGGCACAATCAACCAGTTTAATAATATCGCCTTTTTTTTAAAGTCGGATAAGATATTTACCAAGCCCACCGGAAGTAAACTTGTGGCCCTGTTTGATGTAAGCGCGGTTTTTGCGCCATCATTTACTTGTACTATGCCGGTAGCATAGTTCTCAGAATGTGCCAGCCACTTTTTTTTGCCCGATGCTGTTTTATTAGGGATAAAACGTGTGTGTATTACATTATCCTCTAATACATCAGTTAGTATATTGTCTTTTGTGCCGTTTGCAATATGAACCGCTATGCCCAGTGCTGCCACTTTTTGTGCCATTGTTGATTTGGTGATCATACCACCGCGCCCAAATTGTGATTTTCCGGAGTTTACAAATGATGAAAAATCAATTGTTTCGCCATTGATCTCATTTATTACACTTGATCCGGCTAATTTAGGGTCGCCATTATATATACCATCAACATTGCTCAAAATGATAAGTGCCTGGGCATTCAGCATGGAGGCTATTAAGCCGGCTAATTCGTCATTATCAGTAAACATCAGTTCAGTTACCGATACTACATCATTTTCATTTACTACCGGAATAACATCACACTGCAATAACAGTTCAAGGCAGTTTTTCATGTTGAGGTAATGCATCCTGTCCCTGAAATCCTCTTTGGTTACCAATACCTGTGAGCACAGTATATTAAAACGCTCAAATAGTTGGGAGTAGGTGTTGATGAGCTTTACCTGGCCAATTGACGCCAGTAATTGCCTTGCGGCTACGGCATCATATTTTTCAGATATGGTTATCAAGCTTCTGCCCGAGGCAACTGCACCCGATGATACCAGGATAACTTGCTTGCCTTGTTTTTTGATAGATGCGATCTGATCAACCAGGTGGGTTATGCGATTTATATCGGGTAAGCCGTCATTCTGCGTTAAAACATTTGAACCAATTTTTATTATTATTCGATTGTAATTGAATGACATTGGCTATAAATTATCCTTAATTAATATAAAAATTCATAAAAAGATCAATTTTAATTCAATTTGCTTTTAAATATGATTGAAAAATGTAAATTATTGATTAAAATGATATTTTTTAAATGGATATTTTATAAATAAAAAGAGCCTCTATCGGGACTGATAGAGGCTCTTTTTGACACTAAACAATTGATTTTAACTGATGAAGCCTTTTACGTATTCTTTAGTCAGCTCTTGTTTTGGGTTAAGCAGTACTTCTTCAGTCGGGCCAAATTCAATGATCTTGCCCATGTATACAAAAATGATATAGTCTGATACACGACGAGCCTGCCTCAGGATGTGCGTTACCAATACGATAGAGTACTTTTCCTTCAGTTCGATAAACAGATCTTCAATGATGTGTGTTGATGTGGGATCTAGTGCAGATGTTGATTCGTCACCTAAGATGATTTCAGGCTCTACAGCCAAGCCACGTGCCAAGCACAAGCGTTGCTGCTGCCCGATAGATAACTTTGAAGCAGGGGCCTTTAAACGGTCTTTAACTTCATTCCATAAGCCGGTTGCCTTTAACTGTGTTTCCACTAATTCATCAAGCTCGGCTTTCTTTGGGTTGCCATGTATGCGTGGGCCGTATGCTACGTTATCATAAATAGACATAGGCAGCGGATAAGGCCGTTGTGATAACAATCCCATTTTTTTTTTTGCGGATATGTGTTATTTCCGCATTTGGGTCATAAATGTCTTCGCCATCAACTAAAACCTTACCGGTTATTTTTACATCGGGTGTATTATCCAGCAAACGGTTAAATGATTTTAATAACGTTGTTTTGCCACAGCCTGAAGGGCCAATAATTGAGGTTACCTTTTTATTGGGAATATTTATGCTGATATCCTTTAATATGTGCTGGTTGGCTATATGCACATTTAAATTTTGAACACTGATATGTGGAGTACTTGTCATTAAATTTTATGTTTGGAGAACTTCTTTATCAGTATTTCAGATAAAACAGTAATAATTAAAACTACGATAGTTAATATAAGCGCCGATGCATAGGCACGGCCCTGAACTTCTTCAACCGGACTACCCAATTGGAAAAATATAGCTAGCGGCAGGGTAGCAGCGGGTTCATGCAGTGATGTGGGAATGTTATCACTAAATCCGGCTGTAAATAATACGGATGCCACGTCACCGATACCGCGACCGAAGGAAAGGAGTATGGCAGTGAAAATTCCGGGCCTTATTTGCCGTAAAACAACCTTAGCGGTTTCCCAGCGGGTTGAGCCTAATGATAGCGCTGCATCACGTAGTTCTCCGGGTACCGTACGTATTACTTCATCAAGCGTACGTACCAGCAGCGGTATCACTAATAAAGTTACTGCTATAATACCACCTAATAATGATGCCCTTAAACCGAAGTACACCATAATCAAAAAGCCAAAAGCTCCATAAACTATAGATGGGATGCCGAATAATACATCAAATACCGTACGTAGTACATTGGTGATAAAGTTTTTTCCCGACAGGTACATGTTAATGAATATAGCTACAGGTATACTGATGATGAGCCCTAATACAGTTGCACCACCGGCCACATACAGTGAGCCGATGATGGCATTTAATACACCGCCTTCTTTACCAATATAGAAACCACCACCGGGTATTTTGGTGATCATATCCCATGTCATATAAGGTACGCCTTTGCTGAATATGGTGCCCACGATCAGGAAGAAACTGCCAACCACTAGTATGGTAGCGAGTATCATCAGTATCTTAATAAAAAGTTCTTCTAATTTGCGTTTGATCATCCTGCAAGGTTCCTTTCCAACCGGTTTAAAATAATTCTGGATATCACGTTAAATAACAGGATAATTATAAAAAGCAGCAAAGCCGCAAACATTAAAGCCGAATCATATAAAGGTATCGACATCATTTCACCATAGTTATTGGCTATAAGCGCAGGCAGGGGGTAACCAGTATCAAATACGGAATGCGGTACTATGGCGTTATTACCGCACACCATTAACACGGCAATGGTTTCTCCAAAGGCGCGTGATATTGCCAGTACGGTGGCAGCTACAATGCCCGGCAATGCCTTGCGTATGGTTACCTTTTTTATGGTTTCCCATTTGGTAGCGCCGAGTGAAAGTGAGGCATCTTTTAGTTCCTGTGGGATGGTGTTTAGCACTTGGTTTACAATACTTACTATCAGTGGGAAGATCATCACCGCTAATACAAGTCCACCAGCCAATACGCTATACCCCGTTGAATATTCAACGAAATGTGGCGCTATATGATTTTGCACGAGCGGCACAATAAATAATACCCCCCAAACACCGAATATAACAGGTGGTATGCCTGATAACAGGTTCACAAAAGGGATCAGGATACGTTTTATGCGTGTGTGTGCATATTCCGATAAATAGAAAGAAGTTAACAGGCATAAAGGCAATGCTATGATAATAGAAATTGCTGTTACCCATAGCGTACCCATAATGAACGGGTAAAAGCCAAACAGGCCCTTCATCGGTTTCCAAACAGAGGAACTTAATAGCTGGCCCCAGGATGAATTGTTTAGCACAGGCAGGGAGCGATAATATAAACCAATCCCTATGATTATAACGAGAGAAACTGATGCCAGTGTAAACACCAGCATCAGTTTTGAAATAATTTTATCTTTTATTAAGCGTAGTTGCATATTTATTGAGTGAATTAGTGAGTTAGTAAATTAGTGATTGATGAGAAAATTCACTCAATCACTAATTCGCTAATGCACTCAATTAACTTTTTTAAGTTCGTCCTGTATTTTTTGTTTTGATAGAGCGATGTAGCCGTTCTCGTCTACAAACTTTTGACCATCTGTTAGTACATATTTCACAAATTCTATCAGTTCCTTCTTTTTAGGTTTTCCTTTAAACAGGAAACCTAAATTACGTGCTGGCGGCGAAGGATATTTACCTGTAGCTATAGCATCTGTTAATTCATCAATAGTGCCGTAAAAATTCTCATCCGCATCAATTTTACCGTTACCATTAACATCAATAGGCAAAGCATGTACGCCTGCTACTTGTTTACGTGTTTTAAGGTCGTATAAATAGGCTAAGTTGTTAAAGCCTATAGCAGTAGGGTCTTTTTTAACAGCCTGAGCTAGTCCCGGATCACCATAAACGGCTACACCTAATAAATCTTCCTGTTTTTTGTCGAAGTATTTAGCCCATGTTTCAGCAGCACCAGCAGCATCAGAGCGGGTATAAATATGAATGGGAACAGATACCCTGCCTGCAACCTGTTTCCAGTCGGTTATTTTGCCGGTAACAAATATGTCGGCAAATTGCGCTCTTTTAACACCCTTGCCTAATAAAGCTGGTGCATCAGGGTTTGCCGTATTAAAGGTTGGTACTACAGCGTCTTTTGTTACATAAACTGTATAAGCGCCTTTCTTTACTTCGGCAGGGTTAATATCGCGTGAAGCCAAGCCAATATCAACTAAACCTGATAACGCATCGGTTATACCTTTACCCGCACCGCCCGCAGAGATGTTGAATTTTACGTTAGGGTGCAGCTTCCTGAACTCATCTGCCCATTTAACTGTGATAGGGTACAGGGCAAACGCGCCGGATATGCTTATAGTTCCCTGCAGGTCATCAGCAGGGGGCGGAGTATTCTTTTTTGTAAAGGATGAGGTTACAATCAGCGTGCTTATTGCTAATACACCAACCTTTAGAATTTGTGTGTTTAATATGTTTTTCATGATCTGTTTGTTAGAATGTTAGCTGTAGTTGAGCTTCAAAAATGTTGTTCTTGATCTGGGTAACTTCTTCGCGGCGGTCAACATAATTAACTGTGAACCTTGCCCAGTTATTAAAGAAGTAGTTTATGCCGCCTGTATAATTATTGGTACGAACGTCTGCTGTGATTGTATTAGGATCGTAGGTGTCATATTTAGCGGCTAATTGTAATTTTTTAGGCAGGACAAAATAGGTAGCCTGACCGTACCAGCCATCTCTTTTTATGGTACCGTCTGTGCCTTTATCGTACTCAGCCTCTATAGCTAAATTGCCAATTGTATACCTGGCATCAACACCTTCACGGTTTCTTTTATTGTTTGTAGCAGTTTTGGCTGTGCCAACTATATAATAGCCTTGTCCGTTATAAAAATCACCTGATACATCCATGTTTTGGATAGGGTGAACGGTTAACCTGCCTACTATATCCTTATGACCATTATTATCGGTAGTTACATCATAACCGGCACCATTCACAACGCCAAAGGTGTAATCAAATAAGTAACGGTTATCTATTTTTGCAAAGCTACCGCTGATCTGGATACCTATATCACGGCCATTTTGATTACCGATAACATCTGTTGAACGGCCCGCAAGCGCATTAACAACCTGTGAACGATCAATGAAATCAAGCTGACTATCAGCAATCAGACTTTCAAGAGAAAAAGGAACTTTAAACTGACCGGCAGTGAATTTTAGGAAGTCGGCTATTTTATAGGTTGTATAGGCATCCAATAATTTGGGTGTAGTACCTGCAAATTCGGTATATACCTCATAGCTCCATGCATCGCTTATATCTCCCTTAACATCCAAACGGGCACGGTGCAACAGGAAGGTATTATTAACACCTTTTTGGTCAAAACCTTCATACTCGGTTTGTACAAGGCCGCTTAATTGTAAGGCGCGGCTGCCAATGGTTATACCGTGTTGGTTTTCTTTGTCTTTATCGCGTTTTTTCTGTTCTTTGATAGCTGCATCTGATCGTATTGAATCGGCTTCTTCCTGTGTTATCACATTTTTTTTGATGAGGACATTTAGCAGGTCATCACTTTGCTGGGCTCTGGCTGCAGCAAACGAAAACAGGAGTATAAATAAAAATAGGGGCTTTAATAAGTACGAGTGTTTCATGTTCTTTGTTTAAAAGAGTTTAAGATTATTGTTGATTAGGAAAATTTGTATGGAACGAAATTGCGGTGTAGTAGTGGCGACTATTGACAGCAGCAGCACATACAAGCAGTTGTTATTTGGGTATAACAAGTGTTGATGTTTTTTTGCTGAAGTGATTTTAGAGTGCTCATTTATCTACTATTTCTATAAAGTCTATCTTTTTAGTAGTACAAATATATATCTTTAATTTTAGTATGCAAGAATTATTTGAAAAAAGAAGAAAATAGTTTGTTTTTTACCAAGCGTCATTGCGAGGAACGAAGCAATCTCTACAATAATAAATGGATTGGGTCATGCTGAGGTACTCGAAGCATAAGCGTAAAGGCCTTTGCCCGCACACTTCGAGTGCCTCAGTGTGACACCCATCTGCACAGTCGGGGATTGCTTTATATCTCGCAATGACGCTTGGAGGGAAGGGGGTCAGAGCGTAAAACAAAAAAGCGGATGACATGATCATCCGTTTTTTTGTTTAGTAATAATCTTTAGTCAGCTACAGCCCTTAACATCAAAGCACCAACAGTAACATTGGTACGGCTATCAATAATGATGGCGCCACCGTTGGCTTTATTAACCTGGTAAGGGTCAAATGCTAATGGGTCAGCAGTTTTTATTATAATGCGGCCGATATCATTCAGTTTAAAGTCTTCATCATATTCTTTTTCAAGTGTGTTGATGTTTACTTTATGTAATACTTCCTGTATACGGCAGCGGGTTACTTTACTGTTGTGTTGGATAAAATAAGTATGCGAGGTGTCCAGCGCGCGGGTATCCATCCAGCAAAGGTCAGCTTCAATAACTTGCGATAATTGCGGCTGATAATCGGTATTCACCAATATATCACCACGACTGATATCAATATTATCTTTTAAATGTACGGTTACCGACATGCCTGCGAATGCTTCTTCTGGCTCTTTATCAAACACCTCAATTTTTGAAACGGTTGAACTAAAACCAGATGGCAAAACAGTAACCTTGTCATTTACCCGGAACGATCCGCTTGAGATTCGGCCTGCGTAGCCACGATAGTCATGCAGTTCATCAGTTTGTGGGCGTACTACCCATTGCACCGGGAAACGGGCATGTGCTATGGTATCATCAATGTTAATCTCTACGGTTTCCAGATAATCCAGCAAGCTTTTGCCATGGTACCAATTAATATTGGTTGATTTGTTAACGATATTATCGCCTTTAAGCGCGCTTACGGGAATAAAAACTACATTTTTAAGACCAACCTTAGCGGCAAGTGCCTGGTAGTTTTTAACGATGTCGTTATAAATATCTTCGCTAAAATCAACCATATCCATTTTATTGATACAAACCACAACCTGTGGTAAACCCAATAAGGATACTAAAAAGGAGTGACGTATAGTTTGCTCAATAACACCCTTACGTGCATCTATTAATATAATAGCCAGGTTAGCGTTCGATGCGCCGGTTACCATGTTACGGGTATATTGTGTATGGCCCGGGGTATCGGCTATAATAAACTTACGTTTCTCGGTTTGAAAGTATTTATAAGCAACATCAATAGTAATACCTTGCTCACGTTCGGCTTTAAGGCCGTCGGTTAATATGGCAAGATCGATGGTGCCATCGTCATTTTTACGGTTAGAGCTGTGCAGTGCTTCCAACTGATCTAACAAAATAGATTCGCTATCATATAATAAGCGGCCGATTAAGGTGCTTTTTCCATCGTCAACACTACCTGCTGTAATAAATTTTAGTATTTCCATAATTATAAAAATTTCGGATTTCGGATGTTCGATTTCGGATTTTGACGGATTTATAATTTAGTTTATTTATAAATCCGACATCCCAAATTGTAATTCCGAAATTAGAAATAGCCTCCTTTCTTGCGGTCTTCCATTGCGGCTTCGCTTACTTTATCGTCCATACGTGCACCGCGCTCACTTATTTTCGAGGCACTTATTTCGTCAATTATATCATCAATTTCGTAGGCATATGATTCAACAGCTGCAGTACAGGTCATATCGCCCACAGTACGGAAACGTACATTACGACGTTCGATCACATCCTCATCATCCATATTTAAAAATGGTGAAGCTGCCATTAACTGGCCGTTGCGGGTTATCGTATCGCGCTCATGCGCGAAGTAGATAGAAGGCAATTCCATTTTCTCGCGGCGGATATAGTTCCAAACATCAAGCTCGGTCCAGTTGCTGATAGGGAACACCCTAACGTTTTCGCCTTTGTGTATTTTACCATTGTAAATGTTCCAAAGCTCAGGGCGCTGGCGTTTGGGATCCCATTGGCCAAACTCATCACGTACTGAGAATATACGTTCCTTAGCACGGGCCTTTTCCTCGTCACGACGGGCACCACCTATACAAGCATCAAATTTATGCTCAGCGATGGTATCCAGTAATGTTACTGTTTGTAATGCATTACGACTGGCATTTTTACCTTTTTGCTCAACTACTTTACCCTGGTCAATAGAATCCTGAACATTACCCACGATCAGTTTTTCACCAAGGCGTTTTACCATATTATCGCGGTATTCAATAGTTTCAATAAAGTTGTGCCCGGTATCAATATGTACCAGCGGGAAAGGGAACTTACCCGGCCTGAAGGCTTTCTCAGCCAAACGCACCAGGGTAATAGAATCCTTACCACCTGAAAATAACAGGGCAGGGCGCTCGAACTGGCCGGCTACCTCCCGTAAAATATAAATAGCCTCCGCTTCCAGTTCGTCTAAATAATCCAGTTGATGTTTACTCATTTTTCTACAATTTCATTTACCCCATGTAATCCGCACTCTTTTTTCGACTGATCTTCCCACCACCATCTGCCGGCACGGAAATCTTCGCCTTCACGCACTGCTCTTGTACATGGTG
>Ga0206921_10189_pt2 | contig 17126 bp, 7 predicted proteins | sample Alteio_BWOrgHeat_66_FD_152930 | JGI IMG/M metagenome (GOLD analysis project Ga0206921, IMG submission 152930) | Enriched cells from forest soil in Barre Woods Harvard Forest LTER site, Petersham, Massachusetts, United States -... | ecosystem: Environmental > Terrestrial > Soil > Temperate forest >...
CAACACCAAGCTTGACCCCAGGAACCATTGGGTCAGGGTTTTGCTGTCGTAGGCTCTCTCGTCTTTAAAATCCGCCAATGTAAGGTCCTTTTTTAGATTTAGCCAAACCTAAATATTAAAGAAAACTTCGGGTATTGCGATGATGTACTTCAGGTTCAAGGTCCAGCGCAGGACCATCTTAATAGGGAGCGCCGCCATGGAGAGGGCCAGGAAGAGGAACACTGCGTAACGGGCCACGCCTAGTTTTTCCAACAAGCTTTGGAGCAAGGGGATCTTTTGGGTCAAAAGGGGCGGTAAACCGACGAAATAAAAGCCCACCATAGCAAATCCAGGTAATTCCCGAACAATGGGATTGGAAGGGAGCCCGATCCCGAGGATCTTCACCCAGAAATATTCGGAGATATTGACGTTGTTCAAGACCAAGACCTTGTGAGGGTCCCATTCCGCGAAGGGCCCGAAGAAGTTCCAACCCGGACCACGAAGGAAGGTTCCCAAGAAGATGAGGGTGACCCAAAGGATGAGGAAACCGAAAAGAACGGGGATGATGGCGAGCTTTCTTTCGTTAAAGGTGTAGTAACCGGAGCCCTTGGGATTCTTGTCGATATAAGGAATGGCCATGAGCCCTACGATGATGAGCGTCGGGAAAACCACGCCCGCCAGCCAAGGGTCGTAATAGACCAGCATCTCTTGCAAGCCCAGGAAGTACCAGGGGGCTTTGGAAGGATTGGGCGTCCAGGCCGGGGTGGCCGCCTCTTCGAGAGGTGCATGAAGGCAAAGGGACCAGATCAGAAGGGCCGCGCCAAAAACAATGGTGGCGATGAACTCGATATAGACCAAGTCCGGCCAGACATAGACCTTCTTGTCGGAGGTCTCTTTTTCCACGGGCGGCTGGCCCTGGGCCAAACGGCGGTCATTGACGACGGCTTGGCGGAAAGAAAGCCAGGTGAAGAAACCTACCGAGAAGACCATGATGAAAATGGGGACGTTATCGGGCAAGGTGGAAATTTCACGGAAATGCTTATTGAACATGGCCAACCCGAGGATGATCATCACGCCCCCGAAGGCTTTCAACGCGAACTTAGGTTCGGTCCATTGTTCCCGATATCGGATCAAGAGATAAAACCCGAAAACCGTGATCAGGAAGTAGGACCAAGGCTGGAACAACAAGTTGATGAAATTAACGATGGCTTGCATTTTTTCCTTCAAAAATTCTTGGATAAAAACCCAACATCAACCCTTCGATCCTCAAAGAGGTCCGCTGATGCCCCCGTCCTTACGAACGCGCCAGAAGTGGATGGCCATCAAGGTGGCAGCCACAATAGGGATGAACACACAATGAAGCACGTAAAAGCGAAGAAGTGTGGCTTCCGACACGAAGTGACCACCCAAAAGGGCGAAGTGGATGTCAGACCCGCCGTGGACTAGTTTGACCCCGCCGATCTGGATCATGGCCGCTCCCGGACCCTCGTAACCCATGAAAGGGGTGGCGCGAGCCATGTTGGTCCCGACCGTAATGGCCCACATGGCCAGCTGGTCCCAAGGGAGCAGGTAACCAGTGAAGGAAAGGAGCAAGGTTAAGAGGAGCAAGACCACTCCGATGACCCAATTGAACTCGCGGGGAGGCTTATAGGAACCGGTCATGAAGACCCGGAACATATGGAGCCAAACGGTGATGACCATGGCATGGGCTGCCCAGCGGTGCAGTTCCCGCATGACACCCAGTGGTACGTGCTCGCGCAGGGCCACGATGTCGTAGTAAGCGTACTCGGCCGTGGGTCGGTAATAGAACATGAGAAGAACGCCCGTGACGGTGAGGTTCAAGAAGAGGAAGAAGGACAGACCGCCCATGCACCAGGTGTAGCTCATCTTGACGCCCGAATGACGGGCCTTCACGGGATGCAAGTGTAGGAACACGTTCGAGAGAACGGCCATGATCCGGTTACGGGGGGTATCAGGATAGCCGTGACGGAAAATAGATTTCCAGATCTGCCCCTCAGCAATGGCGTTCTTGACCGCTTCCGGAGAGGGCCGGGTGGCTTTCATTTCCCTGATCTTTTTTTTCAAACCGTCCAACATGCTTTAACTCCTTACTATTGTTAAGCCTTGTAGTCCAAGAAGGATCCCGGCATGCCCCATTGGCCCAGCTCGGATTGGAACTTGACGCTCTCGTCCACGATGATCTGACCGTCGTCCGCGAGGGTGATCTGGAAGCGCTCCAGGGGACGGGGCGCCGGACCCTCGAAGTTGACACCGGTCTTGTAATAACCGCTACCGTGGCAGGGACATTTGAATTTTTCCTCGGCGGAAAGCCAATTCGGAGTACATCCCAGGTGGGTACAAATAGTGGAGAGGGCGTAAAAACCCTGTTCGTTACGGACGATCCAAACGCGATGCGTGTCCTTGAACCTCTCATCCACCTGACCTGGTGTGTAAGTGTCCGGGAAGCCTGCCGAAAACTTCAGGGGCGGCTCAAAAGTAACATTGGGGAAAGCGAACCGGAGCATGGTGCTCAGGGCCCCCATGGTAGCAGCGGTGAAAGCCACCCAGGCCCAACCCAACAAGGAAAGGAAGGAACGACGGGTCATTTCAGGGTTAAAGGGTAATTCGGAACCGGGAACAGCCGCGGCATGGCTGGTTTCTTCCCCGTGTCCTTTCTTGAACAAGGCCAAGAACGGAATCGTGAGGATATAAAGGACGAGCAAAACGAAACAAGTAACACCAATCTTGATGATCAAAGCGCCCATGACCTGGGCAGAAGTCAGGTCGAAGTTGGAGGCCAATAGGAACAGGACAAGGAATAAGGTCCCTGCGGTCAGGACCGCAAAAAGCATGAAAAACAACGAAACAGCTGAAAGGGTCGCGCTTCCCTCGGCGGCATCATGGGCAACCGCCTCATGGGCTGAGCTTTTCCATTCCTTGAAGGTCTTTAACAGGAACCTGCCGGTCAAGAACAGGACATAGAGCGCCAGAAGGACGAAAAAGCCGACCCCGATGGAGATGATCGTGGAAGCGGCGGAAGTATAGGATGAAGCTTCGGTTTCGCCGAAGGAACTACCAGCCAAAAGGAAAAATAAAGCGATTGTTGAATAGAAGGAAGGAGATTGCTTTCCACAACGAGCCATCATTCAAAGACTCCGGTGAACCAGAAGATTTGGGAATGACTACACAAAAAAATCCACCCCCAGGAGGAGTGGAAAGGCGCAAATCTGTGAAAAACAGAGCGTATTTTAGACGAGGGCCTAGGGGTGGTCAAGAAGATATGGGGTCAAAAGGCTTTGCTTTTGGTCGAAAACTTCGAATGTGGATAAGTCACTCTTCACGAACAACGATGAATGATATTCTTGCTAAATTTCTTCGCAGTCCTTTTTGGACAGGTTTTTCCTGGATAAGACAACCGTTTTCATTAAAAGGGTTTATCACGCCTCTTGCCGCCGGTAAGACTTCCCTTTAGACAATTTTAAAAAAGGAGAAAGGCTCACCTTAAGAGAAGCAACTTGAGGACCGATTGGCCCTGGCCGGTCACCACCACGTAGTAAAGGCCATTAGACAAAAGACTATTCCAATTGTCCGTCATATTGATGGAAACATCCGTGCCAGGAGCCACTTGTGGAAAGACCTGCTCCAGGACCTTCCGATAACCCACCGTAAAGACCTGCACCTTGATATCCGAAACGCTGGTCTGGGAAGGGCTATGGATCGACACCGGTCCTCCACGAGAGGGATTGGGATAAAGGATGGTGGACGCCCCTGGTAGCGGGGTGAAAGTCGGAGTGGCGGTAGGAGGACAGGTCGTACAAGGGGTAGGAGTGGAGGTCGGGGTAAAAGTGGCCGTGGGGGTGAAGGTCACCGTTGGGGTCGGCGTGAGCTGTTCATAGACCCGCACATAGTCCACCAGCATGGTTTGGGGAAAGGATGCGGTCGCGTCAGGAGCCCCTCCCGGGAAGGTTCCCCCGACCGCCACGTTGAGCAGGAAAAAGAAGGGGTGGTTGAATTCCCAAGTTCCGCTCGTTTGCGTGGAGGCGTTCACCGTCTCATAGAGGTTGTTGTCCACATAGAACTGGACCTGGTTGGCTTGCCAATTCGCCGAGTAGGTATGGTACTGGGTATAGAAGTACTGCCCTGCCGGAAGGAAATATTGGGTGGACCAATTCATGCCGTCATGCATGGAACCATAATTGGTACCAGTGCAACAAGCGTTCCCGATCTGTTCCATGATGTCGGTTTCACCACAAGTGGGCCAACCAACCGACCCGATATTCGTTCCCAACATCCAAAAGGCGGGCCAAAAACCTTTTCCAGTAGGAACCTGGATGCGGGCTTCCATCCAACCGTATTGGAAGGACTGCCTGCCCGAGCTGTTCAATCGGGCGGAGGTATAGCGACCAACGGTGTTATAAGCGCCACTGCCGGGCGTGGTATCAATGGCGATGATGGCCAAGGCAAGACCATCGGTAGCGTTGATGTCCGCCACGATCTGGGAATTGGCCGTGCTGGTCGTGTAATTCTCCAACTCACTGTTTCCCCAACCACTCGCGCCAACGTCATAACCCCAATTGGCGGGGTTGGGGGCGGTTCCCACCGTGCCATTGAATTCATCGCTCCAGGTAAGCACATAACCCGCAGGAGGCGTCGCCCCCACCTTCTCGAACCCCCAGAGGGACAGGAAAAGGGCAGAAAAAAATATGAACCCCAATAATTTTTTGGGATGTAGATGGGTCATTAAATCAGTTCTCCTTGGTTTTGGCAAAACCCTAAAGAAATCCAGCGGATGGGATAAAAAGGGATCTTACGAGAGACTTGCCGTTCAAATGGATTTTATCGCGGAAAGAGCGAAAGGAAAGAAGAAGGAGCCCGAAAAGCGGGCAAAAAAATCTTTTAAGCGGTTAACTAGGGTTTTTTTGAGTCGAATGGAAATGTTTTATCGGAGGATAAGCAGCTTACCGATGTATCTGCCCTGATCGGTGATGACAACGATGTAGTAAAGCCCGCTGGCCAAGGGGTTGCCGGAACGGTCCGTCAGTTGAATGGTCACGTCGGATCCTGCAGGAACCTGGGAGAAATCCTGTTCTTTCACTTTACGGAAGGCGCTGGTGAAGATCTCCACCCGGATATTGGAAACACCACTTAACCCCGGGATATGGATCGAAACGGGGCCCCCAGAAGAAGGGTTCGGATAAATAACAATAGGGGGCGTAGGGCCAGACTTAGGTGTAGAAGTGCGGGTCGGGGTGAAGGTAGCGGTCTTGGTTGGTGTGGAGGTTGACGAAGAAGTAGCACTCGCCGTGAAGGTCGGCGTGAAAGTCGCGGTCGGGGTGAAGGTAGCGGTGAAGGATGAGGTCTGTGTAGCGGTTGAAGTGGAAGTATAGGTCGCAGTCGGGGTATTGGAGGAAGTGGAAGTAGCGGTTGAACTGCTGGTCGGGGTAGCCGTGGAGGATGAAGTCGAAGTAGCGGTATTGGTGGAAGTCTTCGTGGAAGTGGCCGTGGCGACTGGGGTATTCGTGCTGGTCATGGTGAAGCTCGCGGTATTCGCTGGGGTACTGGTCTTCGTATTGGTTGAGCTATTGGTGAAAGTGAAGGTCGGCGAGAGGGTTCCTGTAAAACTGGCGGTCGGTGTGGATGTATTCGTGGCCGTGCTGGTGGAAGTCGGGGTATTCGTCGGTGGGACGGGGCTATTGGTGTTGGTGTTCGTGGGTGTATTCGTCCGGGTCGCCGTGGAAGTACTGGTGCTGGTAACGCTATTGGTATTCGTGGGAGTACTGGTGTTGATGGGCGTATTGGTCTTGGTAAAGCTATTCGTGGAAGTCACCGTCGGTTGACCCGTAAAGGTTGAAGTTGCTGTCACGGTTGGCGTATGGGTATTAGTGGGAGGCATCGGCGTATTGGTGCTGGTACTCGTTGAGGTATTGGTTCGGGTTAAGGTGAAGGTATTCGTAGGGGGGACGGGCGTGTTCGTCGACGTGAACGTCGACGTATTAGTGCTCGTAAGAGTGTTTGTCCGAGCTGCGGTAAAGGTATTCGTGGGCGGCACAGGGGTATTGGTGCTGGTACTCGTGGAAGTATTGGTTCGGGTGGCTGTTGAAGTTGATGTAAATGTACTGGTAGGCGGCGCAGGCGTGTTCGTGCTGGTACTCGTTGGGGTATTTGTCCGGGTTGAAGTGAAGGTATTCGTCGGGGGGACAGGCGTGTTCGTCGACGTGAACGTCGGCGTATTGGTCTTGGTCGAGGTGAAAGTGCTCGTGGGCGGCACGGGCGTATTGGTGTTGGTGTTCGTGGAGGTATAAGTGCGAGTGGCCGTGAAGGTGTTGGTCGGTATGGGCGTGTTTGTTTTGGTCGACGTGAAGCTGTTCGTGGGAACCGGGGTATTGGTCTTGGTCGAAGTGAAGGTTCTGGTAAAGGTCGGGGTTGCGGGCATGGGGATGACCTGGAGGGCTTCCACCATAGCGTTCGTGTCCGTACTGGTCGTGCCCGTGAACTGGATAGTGATTACTCCCCCGCTGGGCGAGATGTTGTTGAACACCTTGTCATCCGCGGCATTGCCTCCAACTTGGGCGTACACATCCAAGTTCGACAGCACATTGCTCCCGTTGATGGAAACGTTGAAGACCCTGGCTCCCACCGCGAAGTCTCCGGAGTAGGTTTCAGCGAATTTAAGTAACACTTGGTAACTACCCGCCGGGACGTGGAAGGAATAACTGAAACTGTTGCCATAACGCTGGGTGTCATAGAGAGTGGAATCAGGAGTCCCAGTGATGGCCCCCCCGCCCGCGGCGCCCGTTCCACCACTGAAATTAGTGTCCGCGACCCAAACATTCCCCAAAGTATCGGTGTATTGGGGCCCTCCCGCGTTCACCCTCCATGAGGAGGCCACCATCGGGGTGGCTGTTGCTGTCGGAGTGTAGGTCGGCCCGTTGTTCTGATAGACCCTCACATAGTCGATCAAAAAGGTTTGGGGGAAACTCAATGAAGGACTGGGAGGTCCGGGAAAATTGCCACCTACCGCGCAGTTCAGGAGGAAGTAAAAGGGGTGGTCGAAAGCCCAGGTCCCGCCGGCCCCCGCCACCTGGGCGGAAGTTGTGGTTTCATAAAGGTTGTTGTCCACGTAGAACTGGATCTGGCCCGCCTGCCACAGGGCGGAATAAGTGTGGAAGCCAGCGTTAAAAAGCGGAGCTGTGTTGTTGGTGTAAATGTTGGCGGGTGAGGGAGAATTGTAGGCGGGTGAATGCAGGGATCCGTAGTTGGTGCTCGGGTTCCCGATCTGTTCCATGATGTCGATCTCGCCGCAAGCGGGCCAGCCCACGGACCCGATGTTGGTGCCGAGCATCCAATAGGCCGGCCAAAGGTTCCCCGTCGGAGCTTGGATACGGGCTTCCATCCACCCGTACTGAAAAGTTTGCTTCCCGTTGGTATTGAGGCGTGCGGAAGTGTAACTATTGACCGCGCCGTTGTTCCCGCCCGGATCCAGCACGATGATGGCAAGAGCGGAACCGTCCGTGGCGTTTGCGTTGGAGACAATTTGGGAGTTCGCGGTGCTGGTGGTGTAATTCTCCAGTTCGTTGTTGCCCCAACCATTGTTATTGCCGGTCTCATAACTCCAGTTGGCACTATTGGGAGCGCTGCCGACGGGACCGTTGAACTCATCACTCCAAACCAGGTTATAACCACCAGGAGGAGTAGCGTGAAGGATGCTCGGGAAAGCAAGAAAGCAAAGGGTCAATAAAGTGGCTATTTTTGAATAAGAAAATTGAAATCGTTTTTTGGAATAGGAGCGGACGGTTTTGGTTTGGGGGGTGGTTAAGATCACGAAAGCCTCTTCAAAAGCTTTTTTTCTAAGGAATTGTTGGAGATGTCCCTTCTTACAGGAAGGGAAAGACCTACGAACGTTATTCGGTTCTGTTAAGGAATGTACCCGTTAAGTTGGGATTGGGGTACGACAGGATTATCAAAAAGATGCACGAATTCGATCACCCCAAACCATCCAATTAAGCTTTCCGCTTCTTTAATCGGTTAAATGACTTTGGGATCAGACACGCTCGTAGAGGACCCGAATAATGGGATTTTTCTTGGCGATTCCATCCGCATCCTTCGATTCCCGATAATCTTTGGGGGAAACACCGTAAACGTTCTTAAAACTACGCGAAAAATGATAGGCGTCATAGAACCCATTCGAAAGACCGATCTCTTTCAAGCTCAGGGTACTTTGGCGTAATTGCCTGGCGGCCTTGTCCAGCCGCATGAGTTTTGAGTACTCAAGCGGCCGCAGATCCAACGCTTTTTTGAATAGGCGGCAAAGGTTGGCTGGAGTGGTGTGAGCGGCCTGGGCAAGGGCAGTCAGGGTCAAGGGAGATGGGGATTCATGGGACGTATGGTAGTGGATGACTTCGATCGCCCTTTGGACAGCTTCGTTGAGCTGGATAGCGGGTTGGGTCCGCAACTCCAATTCCCCGCTGGCATAACTTTCCACCATGAGGTTCAGCACCGACAGCATCAACTCGGTCCTCAAGGGCTCGGGCTTGTCACCCAGGTTCAGGATATAGCTGAAAAGGGGCTGGAAAAGATTGTTCGGGGGAAGTTGCCGGAAGACAGGGACTTGAGGCTGGGAAAGTTTTCGTCGCTGGACATCATCCAGGTCGAAATGAACATAGGCGTGGACCGTGCGGTGCTGGGTGGACCATTCATAGTAATCCTTGACCCAGGGTCTTTTAAGAAGGATCGTCCCCGCGCCCGCGTGGAGGACCCGCTTGTTGAAATGAGCCAACACCTCCCCTTCCATGATCCAGATGAATTCGTGATGGTCCTCGTGTCGGGGTCCATAAGTGGCGCCAGGGGGATCCAGGGTCATACCAATGACGCGCACCTTGGATCGGGAAGGGACCTTAAGCCCGGAAATAGGTTTGGAAACGGAAGAGGAGTCCATGGATTTTGTTTTACCCTTAACGGGCTCAAATATCCAGCGGGTTCTTGGAGGTTCCGGACCGATGACTCATTTATCAACTTGAACTGGTTAAATGACGAGGTCCTTCAAAATAAAAAAGCCAACCGGCTTTGAGGCCGGTTGGCTTGATTGGGGCATTTTAAGGAAGCCGTTATTGAAGAACTAGAACCTTATAGATCTTGGTGGTTGAGTGCAAACCATTCACTTGGATCCGGAAGTAATAAAGACCATCCGATACGGGGATCCCATTCCTATCCCTCATGTTCCATTGGATGGTGGTCATGCCGGCCGGAACGGGGATGGTATCGTCCCAAACCTTGCGGAAAGAGGTCGTAAAGACTGACCAGCTAAGGCTAGAGGCCGCTGGGGCCGTTACATTGAGGGATACTGTTCCCGTGCCACTGACCGGGTTGGGATAGGGGCCGGTCATCGTTACGACAGGCACAGGGGTGTGAGAAAGCGTGGGAGTGGCGGTAAATGTTGCGGTGAATGAGGATGTCGCCGTGGGGGTGAAAGTAGGAGTTGCCGTAAGGGCGTTGATAGTGAAGACCGCTCCATTGACCGGGGCTCCCTGTACCTGCAGGCTCTTGCCTGAAGTGACCCCTTGGCCCATCAAGGCCGCTCCGGTAGACACGCTCACAGAGTAGGTCCCCGCCGGGGCGCCCGAGGAGAAGGTATAGGTGACCAGATAATCCTGGGTAGTGATCGCATTCACGATATCACTGAAGTTGATGTTGACCGTATTGCCCGATGCAAAGGGAGAAACGACGGTTGCCAACACCGAGGAACCACTGGTCGTCCCATTGCCACTGGGGTCTTTCCAAAGGGTAATGCTGGAGATGCCGGTAGCTGCATTCCCCGTTCCCGTGAAGGTGAGGGTCAGACTGTTCAATTTTAGATTTTCCCCGCTGGTATCGTCTGCGCTCAATTGTAGGACAACCTGATTGGAGGACCCTGCTGGGACCGTCTGGTTTGCCGGTGAGTTGGGCCCATTACCGACTTGGACCACCGGCTGGGTGGCGGTGAAGGTTGGGGTCGGCGTAAGGGTTGAAGTCGAGGTGAAGGTGAAGATGGGAGTATTGGTGCTCGTGGGCGTAAAGCTGTTGGTCGGGGTAAAAGTTGCCGTATTCGCGACGATAGTATCGATAGCGCCGTTCACCGGCGCGCCGATCACATTGAGGCTCTTACCAGATGTCACACCCTGGCCCGTCAAGGCACCAGCGTTCGCCACACTGACTGAATAAGTGCCTGATGGCGCACCCGATGAATAATTATAAGTGACGAGGTAATCCCCGGTAGTGCCTGCACCAACGATGTCACTGAAATTGACGACAACCGAATTGCCCGAGGCAAAGGGTGAAACAACCGTGGCCAACACGGATGAACCACTGGTCGTTCCATTGCCGCTCGGATCCTTCCAAATGGTGATACTGGAGATACCGGTGGCAGCGTTCCCCGTTCCCGTGAAAGTCAGGGTCAGACTGTTCAATTGCAGGTTTTCCCCGCTGGTATCGTTCGCGCTCAATTGCATCACAACCTGGTTGGAAGTTCCCGCCGGCACCGTTTGGTTGGTCGGTGAATTCGCACCATTCCCCACCTGAACTACCGGTTGAGTGGCGGTAGGTGACTGGGTGCCCGTGAACGTGAGGGTTGGAGTGAATGTAACCGTTGGGGTGTTGGTGAAAGTCAGCGTATTGGTATTGGTAAAGGTATCCGTATTGGTCGATGTAAAGGTGGAAGTTCCGGTGAAGGTGAATGTACCGGTATTGGTGGGCGTGAATGTCGCCGTCGGGGTGTTGGTGAAGGTGTTGGTGAAGATGGCTGGGGTGTTGGTGAAAGTGTTCGTGGGAGAAAGGGTGTTGGTAGGCGTGTTGGTATTGGTATCCGTCTTCGTCGGGCTCAAGGTGTTGGTCGGGGTGTTGGTTGGCGGTACCGTTCCCGTGAAGGTATTGGTGGGTGTGCCCGTATTGGTCGGGGAAAGGGTGTTGGTGGGGCTATTGGTGAAAGTCTTGGTGAAAGTAGGCGTAGAGGTATTGGTGAAGGTGTTCGTGAAACTGAGCGTGTAAGTAAAGGTGCTGGTGAAACTGTTGGTCTTGGTTGGGCTATTGGTGAAGGTATTCGTGGGTGCCGGAGGCGTAAAGGTATTGGTGATGGTAGGGGTGTTCGTGAAAGTATTGGTGAAGGTGTTGGTCTTGGTAGGCGTATTCGTGAAACTGTTGGTGAAGGTCGGGGTGAAGGTAAATGTGTTGGTGGGCGGGGCAACCGTGAAAGTGGGCGTGGGGGTATAGGTATTGGTGGCCGTGAAAGTAAGGGTCTTGGTGGGAGTGTAGGTATTCGTGAAAGTAGCCGTGTAGGTGTTGGTCGGCGTAGGCGTCGGGGTAGGCGCGCAAACGAACTCGATCTGGTCGACCGTGATGTCGTAATTCCCTGGCCATAAGGGCTCATAGTAAAGCTGGTAAAGTTGGGTAGTATCCAAAGTCGTGACCGTCCCATAGGCATAGGCCATTTGGCTGAAGAACACCGTTTCCGTCAGGTCCTGGCCGAAGGACGCGGGCTGGATCACTAGGTTATATTGGAAGCCCGAGGTTGTTCCATTCGTCGGCACCACACCCACGACGATTGTGGCTGGGGTCGCCGGACCGGTCGTGATCTTGATATGGAACTGTTCAGAGTTCTGACCCGCCGCGCTGGCGTTATATTTGGGTGTGGCACCTACTCCCAATGGCACCAGCAAGGAGGGTCCATAAGTACAGCCAGTGGTCGTTCCGTAAAAACGGGCTCCGTAGGTCGTTCCACTCAACCCATAGCCCGAAGTCGGCCCCCAGGGTGCGGGATTCAAAGTACAACCACCCGCGCTCAAGGAAGTGAAGCCGCCCAAGTTGTCCTGTGCGCTCCCGCTCTCAAAGTCAGCCACCAGTGTGCCGCAAGAAGGGGTCGAGGTTGGCGTAGCGGTCGGTGAACCAGGCCCACCGCCCACTGTCAAACAGGCGGAGCTTCCATTGATCACGTTCCAGATGCTCGTCATCATCGAATTGGTGTTGGTGGGCAGACCCTGTCCCAGGTCCCACATGGCGATACCCTTCATGCCTTTGGCCCCAATGGCCCAGTTCATCTTGTCACAGAAGGATTGGGCCGTATCCATCGAGTTCCCGCCCCATACCTCTTCCTTAGCGGTAGCGTTGTAACCCGAGCCACTTCCTCCGAAGGCCACCGCATCCGGCGTCGTGGTGGTACCACCCACATTACGACCATAGAGAGGCATTCCCAATACCATCTTGTTGTAAGGGATGGTCCCGCCATAACCCACCGTGTTGTACCAGTTAGCGACGGTCAAAATGGACAATTGCATCGAATTCGAATTGCAGTTGGTGAATTGGGTGTTGCCAGGATCCGTCAAAGCCCCGTTCCACTGGTCCCCCACCACGTTCACGTTCAGGTCATAACCGCTATCCGTGTACCAATCCACAATGCTATTGGATGTCGTGAATCCATAACCGCACACCGAGCTACCCGGCGACAGGTACATGGTCAAACCTTCAGCGCTTTCACCGGTGTATTTCCCTGAGGGAGCCAATCCAGGCGTGATGGCATTGAGGTTGGTGCGGATTTGTTGAAGGAGGGCGTTAAAGACGGCCGCACTCGTGGGGAATTCCCAGTCGACGTCGACCCCATCGAAGGTAACCCCGCCATAATGGATAAGGCTGGTAATGCTGTTGGCCAAGGTTTGCGCGTTAGCGACAGTGGTAACACTTCCCCATTGACCCGCCGGATTGGCCCCACCCACCGAGATGTAGCACCTGACTCCATGAGCATGGGCTTGGGTGCAGATGGCGGCAGCCACCCCCGAACCATCGTCCATAGCGGCGGCAGTCCCACCGATCGTGGCGAAGGCGTAATAAACGTGGGACAAGTCGGCCCACGGGATGTCGCCGGCGAAATTGCCCGTGAAATTGTAACCAGGGTTCGAGTTATAGCCGGGAGCGTAACCCACTACGATATAGGAAGGAGAGGCGAATGCTTTCAGGGGAAAAAGGACTAAAACGAGAAGAGCGAAAAGGGATTTTAGGATCTGGCGTTTCATTGGCTCTTAGGCTCCAAATATTGGGGTCCTACTCGTTCGAGAGACCGCATTTTATTTTCAAAAAAGAAATATACCACTAAATAAAAATGACCCTTCAGGGCTAAACCCGCCTAAAACGTTGAAAAGCTATAAACCGGGACAAATAAGTTTACTGACTAAAAGCGTCCCTTATTTGACAGCAAAAGCCGATTCCCTTCACAAAAATAAGGGAAAATAGGGTACCGACCGCCCTGAACTCGGGGACCATCTTGGAAATTGCAATTTCCCTGCCAATGGGGGCGACCTTTCCCCCCAGTGGTTTATGCAAGGGGTTTCACTGGGACCCTTTGATCCCGGGATAACCCTGCAAAATATGGACGGCTTATGGGGATCTTTAATCCAGGTTATTTTAAAAATTAAAATGGAAGGCTGTTCGAGCGGGAATTTCTGAAAAGAACTGGCTAGGACCCGAAGCGGAAAAACCTGTTACCTGAGCAACAAGAATTTGCCGATGAGACGTTGGGCGGCCCCACCTGAGTTGGAAAGAGGCGTGGTATTTACTACCGCGTAATAAACCCCGCTAGCCAAGGGGGTTCCATCCTTGTCCGTCATATAGATCATCAAACCATTCCCCACCACTCCCAGTGGCACGCTCTTGAAGGGGGTTACCTGCACCTTCCGGAAGGCCGTCGTGAAGATCTCCACCGTCCCGTCGACTATTCCGCTCCCCGGTACATAGACCGAGATCGGTTCTCCCGTGGAGGGGTTCGGATAAAGGACTGGCGTCTTGACCACCCCAGGTGTCTTGGTCCTGGTGGGCGTTCCTGTGCTGGTGATCGTGGAAGTCGCCGTCACCGTCGAAGTGGAGGTCGCCGTAGCCGTGCTCACCGCTACGGTCACCACTGCCCCACTCACCGGCGTTCCCGTCACATTCAGGCTCTTGCCCGACGTCAATCCCTGTCCCGTCAAACCTCCCGCGTTGGCGATGCCCACCGTGTAGGTACCCGCCGCCGCCGTGGTGCTGAAGTTATAGGTGACCAAGAACGTTTGTGTGGACGTAGGCGGCACATTGAGGCTTGGAAGTGAGATCGTCGGCGTCGTGGAAGAAGCAAAGGGATTTGGCACCGTCCCCAATAGGACCGGTGAACCTCCCACCATTTCATACACCGATAAGGAAACCACACCCGTCGAGTTGACACCCGTTCCCCCCGCCGACAAGGTCACTCCCGTCAATTGGACCGTCTCCCCACTTTGATTGGAAACATTGAGTTCTAGTACCGGCACGTTGCTGGCCCCACCGACCACGAGCGTCGCGGGCAAGGAGGCCCCCAAGGACACTTGCACCAGCGGTTGGGTTGCCGTGTAGGTGGCGGTGGCCGTCAAAGTGGCTGTGAAAGAAGAAGTCGGCGTGAAGGTCTTCGTGGAAGTGTTGGTGAAGGTCAAGGTGGACACGGCCGTAAAGGTGGAGGTCGAAGTAGGCGTGGGCGTGGAGGTGGCCGTCGAGGTATTGGTAAAGGTCTTCGTGGCGGTGTTGGTGAAGCTGTTCGTATTGGTAGGAGTAGAGGTGAAGGTCAGGGTATGGGTTGAGGTGTTCGTGAAGGTGGATGTTCCCGTGTTGGTGAAGGTCGGAGTGGGCGACTGGGTCCCTGTGTTGGTATTCGTGGGCGTTCCGGTGTTCGTCCCCGTGTTGGTGGAAGTCGGGGTCGGTGTAGAGGTCGAAGTATTGGTGAAAGTCGAGGTGCTTGTGTTGGTAGGCGTGTTGGTCTTGGTCGATGTGAAGGTAGCCGTATTGGTAGAAGTGAACGTCGATGTATTCACCGGGGTATTGGTCTTGGTGGAAGTATTGGTGGAGGTCGCCGTCGGTAGGCCCGTGAAGGTATAGGTCGGAGTCGCCGTCGAGGTGAAGGTATTGGTAGGAGGCGCTGGCGTATTCGTATTGGTAAAAGTACGGGTACTCGTGGAAGTAAAAGTGCTGGTCGGCGGTACGGGAGTATTGGTATTCGTGGGGCTTGGCGTGTTGGTGCGGGTATTGGTCAAAGTGAAGGTATTGGTGGGCGGCACCGGGGTATTCGTGTTGGTATTCGTCGAAGTATTGGTCCTGGTGGGCGTGAAGGTATTCGTAGGCGGCACGGGCGTATTGGTATTCGTGTTGGTGATCGTGGGCGTGTTGGTCTTGGTGAACGTATTGGTGAAGGTATAAGAGAAGACCGGCGTATTGGTGTTGGTCGGCGTCACGGTAGAGGTGAAGCTGTTCGTGCTGGTGGGCGTATTGGTCTTGGTGGAGGTATTTGTAAAGCTATTGGTAGCCGTGGAAGTGAAGGTAGCCGTGTTGGTCGAAGTGTTGGTCTTGGTCGCCGTAAAGGTGAAGCTATTCGTGAAGGTGTTCGTGATGGCTGGGGTATTGGTGGGTGTATTGGTCCTCGTGGCGGTATTGGTAAAGCTGTTGGTGGATGTGGGGGTGAAGGTATTGGTAGGAGGTACCGGCGTATTAGTGTTGGTATTAGTTGAAGTATTGGTTCGGGTGGGAGTGAAGGTATTAGTGGGGGGGACCGGAGTATTAGTAAAGGTAAAGCTAGGCGTGTTGGTCCGGGTCGCCGTAAAAGTATTGGTGGGAGGCACGGGCGTATTGGTGGGCGTCGACGTGAATGTCGACGTATTGGTCGGGCTATTCGTCTTCGTCGCCGTGAAGGTAAAGGTATTCGTCGGCGGGACCGGCGTATTGGTATTGGTCAGCGTATTGGTCTTGGTAGCCGTAAAGGTAAAGGTATTCGTGAGTGGCACGGGCGTATTCGTCTTGGTTGGTGTCGGGGTAAAAGTGTTTGTAGGAGTATTTGTCTTCGTCGGGGTTGGGGTGTTCGCCGAGGAACAGACGAACCACACGTCATCGACGGTCAAGTTATAGGCTCCCGTCCACATGGGCACCCAATACATCTGATAAAGGTTCTGCGGGTTGAAAGTCGCCGTGCCAGCGGGCTGTTGCTGGAGCTGGCTAAAGGGGATGGTGACGCTGGTGGTACTGCCGGTTGTCACAACGACATTGGTGTTGAATTGGGTACCAGTACCCGGGAAAGATTCCATACCAAAGGCAACCGTACAAGGCGAGGGTCCCGATGCGACATTGATGTTGAACTGGACCGCATTGATGCTGGCGTTCGTGCTTTGGGCGTTATATCCACTGCCCGCCGCTGGCGCGGCGAGCCCTACCAACAGGTAAGGGCCCCAGCAGGAACCGCCAATGGTATTGACCGTAGTGATCGTGCCGTTCCAATTGGCCCCATAACGAGAGCCGTTCAAACCGCTGTTCATGTTGGAAACGAAAGTATTATTGGCCGGCGTCATGGTGTTGCAAGCCCCACCGGCCGTGGCGAATGTGTCCGCGTAACCCAAATAATTAGCGTTGTTGGAATTCTCAAAGTCGGTGACGAGAACTCCGCAACCAGGCGAGGGGGTCGGCGTTACCGCGCAAGAAGCGCCGCAAACAGTCTTCGTCAGGCAGCTGGTGGTGGTCCCCGCCTTGGCCGCTCCAAGGATGGCCCAGATGTTGGTCATGGTGGCGCTTGAGGTGCTCGGCAGGCCCTGGCTCAATTCCCAAATGGCCACACCCAGATACCCTTTTCCGAAAGCCCAATTCATCTTGTCGCAGAAGGATTGGTCCGTATCCATGCCGTAACCACCAATGTTGGCCTCGCAACGGGTGGCATCGTAAGTCCCGGTGCCGCCGGCGAAAGCCGTTATATCCGTTTGGAACCCGCTACCGCCCGAATTGCGTCCATAAAAAGGCATTCCCATGACCATCTTGCTATAGGGGACATTCCCCACCGAGGCGTTATTGTTGGGACTCTTATTGGTATTGGTGTTGTACCAATTGGCGATGATGGAATAGGCGTTCAGGAACCCGACGTTGGGATTACAGCCGTTGGCTTGGGTGAAGATGGAACCGTTGGGCTCGTTCAAGGCGCCTTGCCACTCATCCCCTACCACGTTGATGTTCATGTCGTAACCGGGAACGGTGTACCAGTCCACCAAGTTGTTGCTGGTCGTGAAATCGTAACCGCAGGTATTCGACCCCGGCATGAGGTACATGGTCAAACCCTTGCCGGCGAGACCACTGTGCAAACTAGTGAGAAGCGCGTC
>Ga0206921_10193_pt1 | contig 17016 bp, 15 predicted proteins | sample Alteio_BWOrgHeat_66_FD_152930 | JGI IMG/M metagenome (GOLD analysis project Ga0206921, IMG submission 152930) | Enriched cells from forest soil in Barre Woods Harvard Forest LTER site, Petersham, Massachusetts, United States -... | ecosystem: Environmental > Terrestrial > Soil > Temperate forest >...
AGCCCAAAACCTCTTAGTAGGCCTGCTGATTAGTTTGCCTTTTTCCGAAACGTTTGCACAGGGAAAAATCGCTCCCAAAGAGGGGTTGAAATATCACGATTTTTTATATACCGGTGAATACGATTATCGTAGACCGGTTCAAACGATTTTTTTGATACGCGATGGTAAAGTAAAGTGGAGCTATGATATACCTTTTAAAGATTCTACCAACACAATAGAAGAACTGGGGGACGCTACCATGCGAAAAAATGGCAATATCGTATTTTGCCGGAAAGTTGGCGCGAGTGAAGTAACGCCCGATAAAAAAGTGATTTGGAATGTGAATGCCGCGCCAAATCATGAGATACATTCCGTGCAGGCCATCGGGTTGAACAGGATATTATATGTAACCCAGGGTGTGCCTTGTATAGCACATCTGGTAAATGTAAAAACAGGAAAAACAGAGAAGGAATTCGTATTGCCGACGGGTAAACCCCAACCGCATCTGCAATTTAGAAGGGTTCGCCTGCTATCCAATGGCAATATATTGGCCGCACACCTTGATTCTAATCAAGTTTCCGAATATGACCCTTCCGGCAAAACGGTATGGTCATTCAAAGCCCAATATCCTTGGTCAGCCAGCCGTTTGGCGAATGGCAATACGCTTATTTCCAATTTTCATAATACTGTATCCGAAGTCGACCCGCAAGGTAAATTGATTTGGCAGCTTAATCAAAGCGATATCCCAAGCATAAAATTATACATTATTCAGGATGCAGAGCGATTGCCCAATGGCAATACCGTTTTTGCCAATTGGTTAGCTGGAGAGGTGAAAGATCCAAAGGATTGGCCCGGTACAGTACAACTGATAGAAGTTAATCAACAAAAGCAGGTAGTATGGACATTAAGCCAATGGAGCAATCCCGATATGGGACCAGCCTCATCATTCCAGTTATTGGATAAAAAAATGTTGGATAGAATCCCGGCCTATCGGTAGCTGAAATTAATTAAATGATATAGGAGATTATAAAAAAATGGAATTAATTGATCATCAATTTAAATTATGAAACACGCTTCATCAGTAATGCTTGTTTTGCCATTTTTGTTTATTAGCCCCACTGATAAACATTATAAATCAAAGCAAGAAACGGTTGTTAGCATCAAAACTACCGATACTTTGCCCGGCAAAGGAATGGCTGAGCATCCATTCCTTTATGCAGGAGAATGGCAAAATTCTTCTTTTGAAAACCAACAAATGTTTATCGTTAGAGGCGGAAAGATTGTTTGGACCTATAGGATGCCCCAAAATGGCGAATTTGGCGATGCTACGCTGCTCTCCAACGGTGATGTTATATTTGCCCGTTTCAAAGGAGCCAGCGAGGTAACGCCCGACAAAAAAGTGGTCTGGAACTTTGATGCTCCTCCTAAGACAGAGATCCATACTTGTCAGCCGCTTGGCAATGACCGGGTGTTCCTGATGTTTAATTCAGTTCCGGCGAAAGCGGTAATTATGAACAAAAAGGACAACTCGATTGAAAAGGAACTGATTATTCCAACAGGCGGAACCGGCACACATGGCATGTTCAGGCACTGCCGGCACACAAAAGACGGTACATTCCTGATCGCACAGATGGATATGAATAAGGTTAATGAATACAATGCGAATGGAAAAATCATATGGTCGGTGGATGCCCTGTCGCCATGGGCAGCGATCCGGCTAAAAAACGATAATACTCTGATCAGCGGGAATCAGTACGGCTATACACGGGAGGTGAATAAAAATGGTGAAACCGTATGGGAATTTACTCGTGATGATGCAAAAAGACAAGGCGTAATCCTATATACCACGCAACAAGCCTGTCAGCTCGCTAATGGGAATACAATTATCACAAACTGGAGCGGGAATGCCAACCTTTCTAAAGACGATGAGCATAAATCTGCCCAGGTCATTGAAGTAACACCGGATAAGAAAATTGTTTGGGTGCTTTCGCAATGGGATAATCCTAACCTGAACAGGGCAAGCGGGATACAATTGTTAGACGAAAAAGGGAAACCTGAAAAAGGTGGCCTGCAACGATAAAATTTTAATAATGATGATCAATAACAAATTTATAAGTCTGGTTTTTTTATTACTGCTAACCTGCTACTCAAACTTATTTGCCCAGGATAACGCCGGGCTCAAAATACCTGATGGTTTTACTGCAAATGCCTTGATCACTGGTCTCGGCAGTACGAGGCACCTGATTATTACACCTAAAGGGAAAATATATGTAAGGCTGGCCAGAACCGTAAATGGCAAGGGGACCCTGTTGCTTTCTGAAAAAGACAATAAAGCAACGGTTGTCGGCGGTTTTGGCAATTATGGCGGTACAGGGATTCATATATGGAAGGGATATCTTTATGATGCCTCAAATTCGGAAATATTCAGGTATAAACTTAATAAGGATGAGGAAGTGATCCATCCTGATTCACCGGAAAGAATTGTGACTGGCCTGGTTGATAAAGGAACCCACGAAACCAAATCGATCATGATGGATAAGGAAGGTAATATGTATATCCCTATTGGCTGTCCTTCTAACTCCTGTCAGATCAGCGACAGGCAGCCCGGGTCGCAGGGAATGCCGGGCTGTCCCTTGCTCGAGACAGCCGGCGGCGTATGGCAATTTAAACCTGACAAGTTGAATCAAACCTATCAGGACGGTATACGATATGCAACGGGTCTAAGAAATGTAGTGGCTATAGATTACAACACGCAAACTGACCAGATTTATGTAATGCAACATGGCAGGGACCAATTGAACAACCTGTTTCCTGCTCTTTATACGGTAAAAGAGTCCGCCGAACTACCTGCAGAATGTATGTATGCACTGAACAATGGCGACAATGCAGGCTGGCCATTTATTTATTATGACCAATTTCAGCACAAAAGGATACTAGCGCCCGAATATGGCGGCGATGGAAAAAAAGAAGGCGACAGTAGATTTATCGATCCGGTTGCCGCTTATCCTGGCCATATGGCGCCTAATGATATCCTTTTTTATACAGGCAATATGTTTCCTGAGCATTATAAAAACGGTGCATTTATAGCTTTTCATGGATCCTGGAACCGGGCCCCGGAACCTCAGAAAGGTTATTTCGTGGTATTTCAGCCATTTAAAGATGGAAAGCCTTATGGCGACTGGGAAGTATTTGCCGACGGTTTTTCCGGTTCGCCTGAAAACACAGCCTCCGGCCGCGCCGAGCATCGTCCCTGCGGCCTTGCTCAGGGGCCCGACGGTTCCCTATATGTTTGTGACGATCTGAAAGGAACAATCTATAAGATAAGCTATAAACAAGGTGCAATGGAATCGGTTGTTACACCGGTCACACTCACCACCAACCGATCCAACGTTATAAAATCGGCCATAGTGGCAAAACACAAAGCCACCGCCGTGATAATACCGGCTGCGATCAGGTCTTCGGTTTTAAGCGGTAAGTCGATATATATTAAAAATTGCGCTGTTTGCCACCAGACAGATGGGGGAGGCGTGCAGAATATGAACCCGCCGCTCATAAAAACAAGTTATGTTTTGGGCCCGAAGTCCAAATCAATCAACGTGTTATTAAGAGGATTAAGCCATGCTACGGTAGATGGACAGCCATTTCAAAATGTTATGCCCTCTTTCAGCTATTTGTCTGACAAACAGATCGCCGATGTGCTTACTTATGTAAGAAACAGTTTCGGAAACCGGGCCACGGCTGTGAAAGCAATTGATGTGAAAAATGCAAAACTAAAACTACATGATAAATAGATCAATTTTATTCCTGATTGGTAGCTACCTGTTGGTCACTACTACAGCCCGGGCGATTTCTCCCGGAACAACTAGTTATAACGTGAAAGACTACGGCGCCAAAGGCGATGGGATAGCTCTTGATTCAAAGGCAATAAATAACACTATTGACGCTGCCGCCAAAGCCGGTGGAGGAACCGTTTTTTTACCGGCAGGCAATTATTTATCTGGCTCTATTCATTTAAAAAGCAATATATCACTTTACCTGGACCAGGGTGCCGTCATTATAGCTACAAAATCACAAGAGAATGGTGAATATGATCCGGAAGAGGCGACAGTTAATACTGCCTATCAGGACTACGGGCATAGTCATTTTCATAACAGCTTAATTTGGGGTGAAGACCTTCATGATGTTTCCATCCTGGGCCCTGGTATAATCTGGGGTAAGGGACTGCTTAGGGACTCGAAACAGGATAGCAGACTTGGAAACAAGGCGATAGCCCTTCTGCGATGCAGGAATGTCATTATCAGGGATATTTCCATTCTCACCGGTGGCTGGTTCGGCATACTCGCTACCGGCACGGACAATCTTACTATAGATAACGTTAAGGAGGATACCAACCGGGATGGTATGGACATTGATTGCTGTAAAAATGTCAGAGTGTCGGATTGTTTTGTTAATTCTCCATATGATGATGGGATATGTCTGAAAAGTACTTATGCTTTAGGCTATGCCCGTAACACCGAAAATGTAACTATTACCAATTGCCAGGTTAGCGGTTATGATGAGGGGACCCTTTTAGATGGAACTTTCAAACGAACAAAAAACACCCATCCCATCGGCCGCATTAAATTAGGTACAGAGTCTAATGGAGGTTTTAAAAATATTACGATATCTAATTGTGTGTTAGATTATTGCAGGGGATTGGCCCTTGAAACGGTTGATGGTGCAGAACTCGAAGATGTTGCGGTAACTAACATCACGATGCGGGACGTTGTAAGCGACCCAATATTTCTTCGCTTAGGCTCACGCATGCGGGGCCCTGCCGGCACACCTGTTGGCCAGCTGCGGAGAATATTGATCAGTAATGTAGTTATTTACAATGCCGATCCTCATTACGTATGTACCATAAGCGGTATTCCTGGCCATGATATAGAAGATGTTACCTTAAGCAATATTAAGCTATATGTAAAGGGTGGTTTGACTCCGAATGGTACCCAGGCGAATCCACCGGAAAATGAAGAAATGTACCCAGAGCCAGGAATGTTCGGTGAAGCCCCTGCCTATGGATTTTTTATACGGCACGCTAAAAACATAAAAATCACAGCGGTCGAAGTCAATATGATCAAATCAGATGGGCGGCCTGTTCTCAGAGCTGACGACGTACAAGGCCTGTATTTAAGGCAATTAATTGCACCTGGAATGGCTCTTAATAATAAGCCGGTCTTTAATCAGGTATCAGATTTACAGGTGGCAGATAGTTTTATAAATAAATAAGCAGGTATTTATTACAATGTTAAGGCCTATAGGCAAGGAGGATCGAAATAAAATGAATACCGAGCATAATGAGACTTTATCGATAAATGAACGATTTTATAAAAAATGGAATGATAAAACACCATATTTTAATTACTATAGGACTAATGTCCCTGAGCTGCTTTTGCAAAGCACAAATGACTGTTGATACAGTTCGCAGCTCGCCCGTAACAATACCTGGAAATGGCCTCTACGAACATAATTTTCTATATGCCGGTGAGGGTGGGCCTGAAACGATGTTCATCATTAAGAGTGGTTCGATTGTTTGGACTTATACGCATCCTGCCAAGGGGGAAATAAGCGATGCGGTTATGCTTTCAAACGGTAATATCCTGTTTGCCCACCAATTCGGTATTACATTAATCGATCAGCAAAAGAATGTGCTCTGGAATTATGACGTACCGGATGGCAATGAAGTTCATACTGCAGTTCCAATAGGTACTGATCATGTGCTTTTCGTTCAAAACGGCAAAATAGCAAAGGTGATCGTAGTGAATATCAAAACCAACAAGATAGAAAAGGAATTTGAGGTCCCGGTTGGTGCGCCTGACCGGGTTCATCCTCAATTCAGGCATGCAAGGTTAACCCATAATGGCACACTGATACTGGCACATATGGACCTGAATAAAATAGTTGAGTATAATAGTGACGGAAAGGCAATATGGTCTTTAAATGTTCCGCAGGTTTGGGGAGTTACACCACTTAAAAATGGCAATGTACTGGTGGCAGAGGAGCGCATTCCGCAGGTAGAAGAATATGACCGGACGGGGAAGGTAGTTTGGAATTACTCCGGCAAGGAACTCCCCGGCTTTAAGTTTGGTGGATGGCAAATGGCTTACCGTTTGGATAATGGGAATACTATTATCAATAATTGGGCAGGAAAAGGAAACAAGACACCGGTTCAGTTTATAGAAGTTAATAAGCAGAAGAAACTGGTTTGGGCATTACGTTCATGGGATCAGCCCGCAGATCTCGGCCCTTCAACTATAATACAAATAATTGATAATAAAAATCGACCGGAAAATGTACGATTTGGAGATATTCGATGAATATGGCAGTAAGGTTTGGGACATTTGACCACTTCTTTCTTCTCTTTAAAAAGTCAAAAGCCTCAGTATTTTCAATACTGAGGCTTTTTTGGGACAGAAACTAATTGTTAGATAATTGTAAGACTCGTTAACTAATAGTAAAAAATTAGTTAACAGTAGCTGAATAGCTGTTGCAGTAGAAATTAAGACCACCATTTGATGAAGTGATCTCAAATCCGAACTGAACCTTATCCAGCGTGGTAAAGGTTATCCCTTTACTCTGAATGAAATTAAGAATATCCTTTATATTAACGGTTCCGGATGATGTTTGGCTATTATTTAAAAAAGAATATACAGCATTTGATCCGTTAGAGCCCACATAAACGGTATAAGTTGGGCCTCCGGCAGTAGGCGTTACATTCGTGTAAGTCGCTATTGCACTACCATTGGCATTATAGCCGACAGCAATTGGGTTTACAGCACCGGTCCAGTTCTCCCATATCATAATTTCATAAGCATAGTTATTGCACCATATATCATATGTGCTTTCGGCAGCAGCACCGCTGCTAGGAACTGTTACATTAAAACTGCTTTGAACAGTATGTAAGCCACTAAACGTTTGATGAACACCATAATCTGAATTTGGGTATGACTTTACCCCACTGGTATTAGGCTGATCGGACCATACTCCCCAGTTGCTGTAGGTGTTTGCCCAAATAGATTGATAGCCGGCGCCACTTCCCCATATATTGTTTTCGATATAGTAACCACTGCCGGCATTCCACGAGGCGTATTGTGCATCTGACGACCAGTTGGCCAATACTTTGGGATCGGTACTTTGCGGTTTAACTGAACTTTTTTGGCAGGCAAAAGCCATACATGAAATTGCCAATAGCAATAATGCTTGTTGTTTAATTCTCATAATTTTTAATTTAAAGTTTATATTTTGTTGGTATACAAATGTATTTACGTGAACTAAAGCGGTATGGCTCGTTTGATTATGTTTATGGCCACAAATGTTCAGTACAGCGCGCAACCACTATTCCCGGTATGTTTTTGTTAGAATTTTAATGTTTATTTGGATTTTAATAAAATACTGAGATTTTCCGGATGATGAATAAATACCGTTTTTATCCTGTTAAGATTTTAAATTTTGCGGCGCTTTGCTGCCTTTTTGCGCTGTATTCATGCAAAAAAGATCAGATAGTACAAAGTGGTAAAATCGAGTTTTCAATGCTCGATTCTGTAAACAAGCTTCGGATTCACGGATGTAAATGTGGGCCGGATTCTATGCCGCCTGTAAAAAAACTGGTATGGAATAATGTACTTGCTACCGCCGCTCAAACGCATGCTATCGACATGTATACCAACAACTATTTCAGTCATATTTCGCCGGGAGGTATTTCGCCAATACAAAGGGCAATAAGTGCCGGCTACACTGGGCAGTACGTAGGCGAAAACATTGCTGAAGGATATGCCACAATTGGCGATGTAATGTTTGCATGGGAAAAAAGTGAAGACCATTGCAAGGCTATGATGGATACGCTTTACGTAGAAATGGGGGCCTATAGCTATAACGGTTATTGGGTGCAGGAATTTGGCCGTTAAAAACTATTTTATTTTTATATTTAGCAAAACGCAGTATTTATTGCATTCATGATAGCCTGCTTCAGTGGCGATAATTAATCTTTGTTTAATAAATTATCTTATTATTACAAAGATAAATTGACCAGATTTATTAATATTGTTGATGGACTATTAGGCAAGGTTTTAATGAAATGTTTTTGATTTGTAACTTGTAAATTTTCTGCATATTCATTCGCCGAAAATTATTGTCAATACAAGCAATTATTATTATATTAATCCCGCTGTTTATATCCAAATAAGAAAGGTTATAAAGGCGAAAATCCATGGGTTTATTTGAGAGTTACCTTTTTGACGATGAAACACCTAATCTAGCACGTTTAATTAACAGCGTCAACGCCGGTATTTGGGAATTCGATGTGAACACTAACAAAGTAAAATGGTCGGTTAGCTTGTTTACGATTTTGGGTTACCAGCCAGGGGAAATAGAATGCTCCTACAGTAATTTTATTGATAATTTAATTTATTATCAGGATAGGGCTTCATTTTTGGCGACTATAAATAATCGGACAGCGCAGTCATCTGAAATCGCGTATATCCGGTTATTGACAAAAAACGGCTATGAATGGTTTCAAAGCACCGTGCAGAGACAGGGGAACGCAAAAATTTCAGGCACCCTGATAAATATAAATCAATTTAAGTTTTCAGAATTACAACTAACCAACAACAATACATTTGTTGCTGAAACTAACAAATTGCTTAAAGTTGGCGCCTGGGAAATTGATGTGACACTAAGTAAGTTATTTTTAACTAATGAAGCATTGGATATTTTTGAGCTGCATCAGCAACCGGCTACTATTGATGAACTAATTGGTTGTTTTGAACCGGAGCATAGGCAGTTGTTGACTGCTGCTATTGAAGATTGTATCAGAATTGGGCGGCCTTATGATCTTGATCTAAGATTAAAAACAGGGAAAGGCAAAGTTATTTGGACAAAAATAAAAGCAGTAGCAAAAATTGATAATTATGGAAAATGCCTGCTGATTAAAGGTGTAATACAAGATATTAATGTTACAAAACATAGCGAAAATAAACTCAAGTCAACACTTAATTTAATAAATCACAAAAATGAACGGCTACAGAATTTTGCCTATATCGCATCACATAATTTGAGATCATACGCTGGTAATTTACAATTAATGCTAAATCTGCATGAGGAATCAAAAAGTCAAACCGAACAGCAGGAGATTCTATCGCATGTAAGAAGCATCAGTACCAGTTTAAACGCAACTATTGAGCACTTAAATGAAATTGTCAAGATTGATTTGGTAGCAAACCAGGAAAAAATACAGATTGAATTTGACTTGCTCTTTAAAAATATTTTGAATGCGCTGCAAAGCAATATACATTCGGCTAATGCCATCGTAAAATATGACTTTAGTAAGTGCCCCCATATTTATTACCTGCCGGCTTATTTAGAAAGCATATTTCATAATCTGCTCACTAATGCTTTAAAATATCGCAGTCCTGACAGGCAAGCCATCATCACTTGTAAAAGCATCATCGAAAACGAGCATGTATACCTTATTTTCGAGGATAACGGAATGGGTATTGACATGAAAAAAAATGGTGACAAGATTTTTGGTATGTATCAAACCTTTCATAATAATCTCGACTCACAGGGGATTGGGCTTTACATTACCCGTAATCAGATTGAAGCTCTTGGGGGAACTATAACCGTAGAAAGTAATTTAGATATTGGGACAAAATTTATTATTAAACTTTTATAATTTGTAACAATTCCAAAATACTACTCGTATAATCGTCCATATCATGGATCATACTAAACAAATTGCCTGGATTATAGATGATGATGAAGTCTACAGATTTGGATTCCATAAATACGTGGAAATAAAGGATTTGTGTGCTAGAGTTGTGGGCTTTTCTAACGGAAAAGATGCTATAAATTTTTTAAGTGATACTAGAAATGCGGCTAATTTACCTGATATCATATTTCTAGATATTGATATGCCTGTGATGAATGGCTGGGAGTTTATGGTAGCTTTTGAGCAGATCAGGGCACGAATCAACAAAAAGATCACCATATTTTTAGTGACTTCCTGTATTAGTTACGAGGATATATTACATGCTCAAAACCATCCGGATATTACTGATTATATCATAAAGCCCATTAATTCGGAACAATTCAATTTAGCTTTTACAGGTGAATTCAGAAAAAAGATTGCGTAACTAAATGATGCGATTTGCCTGGCCCTCTCAGCGGCTGGTCTGAAAGATGATCCGGTTTTCTACCTACCGGTAGCAAAATATCAATGAACAGACAATGAATAAACAAACAATCATGAAAGAGCCTGTTTTTTATTTTTTGTGAGATTGGTTTTGGAAAGTAGGGGTAAAGCCTGTCAATTTTTTATGGGAAATAAAAACCGCTGAGTGCGGACATATACAGGTTAAGGAAGGTCGGGTAGCATAGTGGTGCTATGAAGATTTGGGCTTAAAAAGTCAATCATTAAATAAAAGACATTTAGCAATATCATTGCCCGTATGTTAGAGTGATGTTATTACATCATTTAATTATGTATCAGGGTATTATAAGTGTTATTTCAAATTATAACAATGCTTATTGTTTTTGATGGTTTATTTTTTCTATAATCAGGGTTGATGAATATCCTTCTATAAACTTGATGGTCTTAACTTCACCGTCATTTGCGATGCCTTCGTTTGCTCCGGCTATATTCTCTAAGGCATAATCAGCTCCCTTAACTAAAGTGTCTGGTAATGTTCTGGATATCAATGCAGTGGGTGTGTTTTCATTAAAGATGATGACCATGTCTACAAAACAAAGGCACGATAACAATGTCGCTCTGCTTTTCTGATCATTGACAGGCCTGCCTGGGCCTTTAATGCTGCTGACAGAATCGTCACTGTTCAAGCCTACAATCAATTTATTGCCGAGATTCGCAGCTTCGGCCAGGTAGCTCAAATGGCCTATATGAATTAAATCAAAGACGCCATTTGTAAAACGATCTTTTCGCATTTGCTTTTCCACTCTTTTAATTGGCTTACTGCTGACGGTAAATCAAGTAACTTTTTTGAAAGAATACTGTTAATTGATATTTGCATTATTGTTTGCTAATTCCATGTGATCCGTCCGTCGCACCTGTTTCAAATATTTTTTCTAAGGCCGGTCTTGTAACGGGCTTTAAAACGTAATCTTTTACGGATCTATATTTCTTTAAACGCGAAATGTCGCTGGAGTCAATTGACGAAGACATGATATAGATCGGTATCAATTTAGTGATCTTTCGCTGTATTATTTTATACCGCTCTAAGAAGTCCCACCCGTTCATGATCGGCATATTTAAATCTAAGAATATAATATCAGGAAGGCGGTCGGCATTACTCCTGTTTACTTCTATAAACTTTAAAATTTCATCAGCATTGTCACTGTGGGTCACCTGATCAACAGGATTTATTAAATGCAGGGTCAACATTTTTTCCATGATAAAATGCTGAAACGGGTCATCGTCGATAATAAATAAGTTCATATTTTTTTATTTAATGGCAGATGAATACTTATAAGCTACTCAAATTGATTTTTAATTTCATAACCCAAATCTTTCAGCATTTTGTCTTTGCTGAACGCGTTAACATCTGATGCCACCATATCATTGATCAGCATCTTTAAATCATACTTAATCTGCCATCCCAGTTTTTCAATGGCTTTGGTAGGATCACCTATCAACAGGTCAACTTCGGTAGGCCGGAAATAGGCCGGATCAACTGCAATTACTTCTTTTCCTATTTCAACAAGGTAGTCCATGTTCCGGCATGATGATACATAACCTTTTTCGGAAACTCCGGATCCTTTAAAAGTTATTTCAATACCTAACTCTTCGAATGCCATTTTTACAAAGTCACGTACTGCTGTTGTTATACCTGTTGCTATTACATAATCTTCAGGTTTCTCTTGCTGCAAAATCAGCCACATTGCCTCTACGTAATCTTTAGCGTGTCCCCAGTCACGCCGGGAGTCCAGGTTACCGAGGTACAATTTATCCTGTAGCCCCATCGCAATTTTTACAGCAGCCCTGGTTATTTTACGGGTTACAAAAGTCTCACCACGCAGGGGGCTTTCATGATTGAAAAGAATACCGTTGCAGGCGAAAATATCATATGCCTCCCTGTAGTTTACAGTTATCCAATAGGCATACAGTTTTGCTACAGCATATGGCGACCGGGGGTAAAAGGGCGTGGTTTCTGATTGCGGAACAGCCTGTACGAGTCCGTAAAGTTCTGAGGTTGAAGCCTGGTATATTTTGGTTTTTTTTGTAAGCCCCAATATTCTTATAGCTTCCAGCAGCCTGAGTGTGCCTATGCCATCAGCGTTGGCTGTATACTCCGGTGTATCAAAACTTACTTTTACATGTGACATTGCGCCAAGGTTATAAATTTCATCAGGCTGCACTTGTTGAATGATGCGTATTAGATTGGTGGAGTCGGAGAGGTCGCCGTAATGCATAATAAAGCTTCGGTTCTCGTCATGCGGATCCTGGTACAAATGATCAATACGCTCCGTATTAAAAAGAGAGCTTCTGCGTTTTACGCCATGAACTTCATAATTTTTTGATAACAGGAGTTCAGCAAGATAGGCTCCGTCCTGACCGGTAATGCCGGTGATTAAGGCTTTCTTTTTCATAATGTATGTGTTTTAGTTTTAGGAATTATAACAGTAACCCAACAGGATACTGTAAAGCAGACTCATGATGGCCTGCAGTATTTGAAGGAAATAAAAGAGAATTTATTGATCCGTAAGGCAATACACTTCCAATAACTGTATTAGTTATGGTTACGGTAATAGCGATTTTGTAAGGTGTTTTAAAAGAAAGACCTATGCTTCTTCTACAAAGAGTAATCTTTTGGGTCTCGAGAAAGATACTTCGGCTTCCTGGTAAAGATAATTTGAAGAAGAATATTCGTAGATCGCTACATCCAACAAACATATCGTGATCATCCCGTGACTTTCATCCATGGATTTAACCGAACCGAAGAACGTTAGATTTCGTTCCGTATCCGTAACATAAATTTTTTGATATAACATGACCATTACGGCGTCTTGGGTTAAGCAAGATTGTAGAGATGCTTTCAATGTTTTTTCTCATGTTATACGTAGAGTTTTGCTAATGGTTTTAATTATTGTGAAATTTTGTCTTTTAACTATAATATATTGCTGGTCTTTCAGTTTTGTGGCTATTATTTGAGTTCAACAAATTCAAGGGCGGTGTTTTTCTCATGTATGGCGACACTTTTGTTTTCCAGTTTGTTAAATATCCTGGTTAGGATATTGTTTTTATTCAGATGATTTTCTGCATAGCTCCGACCGTTAAGTTTAACGAGGGAATTATCACGGCTGCAGCATGTAATAATAGCATTTTCCAGCAATGTTAAATCTTCTGATGGTATAACAATCCCCATATGATTGTCGTTCACAGTTTCAAAAAGACAGGTGCCTGGTTCGGCTGTTATCAGGGCCAATCCACCAACCGCAAGTATGGTTGTAAGTTTAGAGGGCATTACCAGGTCACTTGCGCTCTTTTTCTGAAGCACAAGATGCACATCGGCCATGTTAAGGAAGTTATTGAACTGATGAGGTTCCTGCAGGGGGAAAAAATGTACATTATTAAGTTTTTGCTCCTTTGCCCTTGACATCAGCTTTTCTTTATAAGGGCCCGTCCCGCAAATCACAAATTTAATAAAGGGGCTTGATGCAACCAGGTTTTGCGCCACTGTAAGTATGCTTTCCAAACCCTGTTTTTCGCCGATACTACCGGAGTACAGCACTATTTTATCATCTTCATGAAATCCCCAAAGAATTTTTAACTCAGTCCTGTCATAAAGCGGGCAATAAGCAGCGGTATCCACCCAATTAGGGAAGAATAAAATATCCTTATCTGTCTTTTTAGCTATCTTTTTGAGCATACCACCAGATATTGTACTGATATGGTTTACTCTTTTCATGATGTTAGCTTCCATAGCGAACAGGGTGTTAAATACCGTGTCAGATTTGATGAGTTGCAGGTCGCGGGCTGCTTCAATTTGCAGGTCCTGGATATGATAAATGATCTCGCCACCTTTAAAAAAACGGTAGAACAAACCGAGAAAGCCGAGATGAAAAGGAGGCGAAATACAAAATATATAGTCTTTTTTGGGTTTGAAAAGTAGGTATATAATCATCACGAACGCCGAAAGGAAAAAGGTGGCTTCATGTATTAGCCTTTTTAGCCCGCTGGGATTCTTCGGCACGTACATTGGGCACCGATAGATGTTTAACCGGCCATTTTTTAATGTTTCCCTGGTGTAAAACCGGTTTTTATAAGGTTTAAGGGTTTTCCAGTAAGGGTAATACGGAAACGCTGTAACTACATTACAGTTAAAATTGTTTTCAGTTAACCAGTCTACCATTTCACCGGTATATTTACCTATTCCTGTTAATTCGGGTGAAAAATTAATGCCTATGATAAGCACACTCTTTGTTGTTTGATCAGACATGTTTATATTTCTATTAGCGATATAATTGAAAATAATTCAGCCGGAGAAATTGGCTATATATTTTATAGGGTTTGGGTTTTATAACTTTTGTGCAAGGCACATCAATGATAATGCACTTTTATCAGCAAAAGGGTTTCTGCCCGATAACAAATTGCCTAATTGATATTTAAACTCTGGTTTCCCTTTTTTGCCTTCCAGTACTTCTTCGCCAAGTTCATGATTATGTGGGTATACATTTACCTTGAAACCCAATGGCTCAAGTGTTTCTTTAAAAAAAGTATTTGATACACCATGCCCGGGTTTGTGGTGTATTTCGCAGGCGAGCCCCCAATATTGCTGACTTGTAGTTTTATGAAAACCACGACCGGTTAACCTGTAAATCAATTTCCGGCTGTTCCATAACAATTTTGCGGCGCCTTTATAGTCCCAGGCACTCAATTGCGGATCATGGTCAGTAACCAATGTGCCTCCGGGTTTTAATAAACGGGCAGCTTCCTTTAATACAAGTTCCATGTTTTCGCAATGGTGAAGGGCGGCATTCAGTACAACTATATCAGCAAATCCGGATATAAAGGGTAAATCTGTAGCATCAGCCAGTACACTGGTGTATCCGAGGCCGTTAGCAAATTCCAATGATTTTGGTGCTACATCAATACCGATTAAAAGCCTGGGTTTACCGCTTAGTGTCGCGTAAATATTTCCCGGCCCGCATCCTATATCAACAACAACCTTATTGTCCCAGCTACCGATGGCTTTGGTCCACCTGCTTTTAAATGATGGGCTCCTGTGGCAATAAATAAGATATTCTTCGGCCCATTCCGGATGATTGAAATAATAAGCATTCGATTTTATTGCTTCCGATGGCTTATCTATCGGAAACTCAAAATATTTTCCATTAAATGTGAAATTCTCGCCGGTCTTAACATAGGGCCCGATTATATTTTCTAATACTGTTTCCATGTTTTGATTGTTTAGGTGTGACTAATATTAATGGTGATTTTTGTGATGTAACCCTTTTAATAATTCAACGTATAAAACTCACATAGCCTATTACTTAATGGGTAGGGTGGGTATTGCTTATTCTGAACATCCGGAAGAAAAAAATAAATATTCCAGTTTAAGAATTTAATCCTACTTGAACATTATCGTTTATCATTACTTCCTGACTTACTTTGTTGTCGTCAGTTTTTCGCTGTGATAATATCTCTCTTCTTTTAATCACGATCATATGCTCATAAAATGAAAGGTTAATACAGTATGTAAGCCCCGGTAAACCTTCAATAAAACCCAGTTTGAAAATATAGGTGTGTATAAACCGCAACAAGGGCCATCCCGGAACTTTAATTAGCCAGGATTTTAACGCCGGGTTGCGAATGCTGCCATGTTTGCTGAAAATATTTTTGAGAGGAGGGCATTTATCAAGCCGGGCAATTGCTTCAAGGGTTGAATACTTGTTATGCCTTTCTATCCAATGTGACCAACCCTTAGAAAAGCCGAAATGGATGTAAGGTTCTTTAATATATAATACGTTGCCAAGTACCTTGTCCTCCTTTTGCCCATGACCAAAATCGGTGTAGGTCACCCTGTTTTTACGTAGCAGCCTTAATTGCCATTTTGGGAAATTATCACATCTTTTAAGCCATCTGCCTTCAAGCATCATTTTCCAGCAGCAATAAAAACCGGCTATATCGTCATCAGCATTATCGGTAGCTGATTTTATTTCATTAACAAATTCAGGTGAGGCAACTTCGTCGGCATCTAAAAAAAGCACCCAGTCATATTTTACATCAATATTTTTCAGTGCAAAATTTCTTTGTTTACCAAAACTTTGAAAAGGGTTTACTAATACATTTACGCCATATTGCAATGCTATTTCACAAGTTTTATCAGTGCTAAGCGAGTCAAGCACATGAATATCATCGGTCCACGCTAATGATTCCAGGCATGCCGGTAAATCAGCTTGTTCGTTTTTAGTTAGTATGATTACTGAGATCATTTTTATAGCGTTAAAGCAACAGCCTGATAACTTTTTTCAGTTGTGCATGTATTTTTATTAACCGATGTTACGGTTAAGTGCTGTGCAAGTCTTGCAGCAAATGTTCCTAACAAAAAGGTTGGATTAGCCTGGCCTGATGTGGGAAATACTGAGCTGCTACACACATAAATGTTGCCGGTTCCAATTTTCAACTGATTTTTTAAAAAGTAATAACCTATTAAACACGGCCATATGGCTCGATAATCCACTGTACTTTGATCCTAAACACCGTAGTGGCGCCATGTCATTTATGTACCTGGCCATGATTACCCCTGTACTTGGCAAAAAGCTGGCACCGCCTGCAATTGCGCATTCTATCACAAAAGGTAAAGTTAATAAGGTGGGTGCACACCTGGGTAATATTGCAAAAGGCCTGCCTGGTTCGTTTTTAAAGCCTGCCGCAATATTTTACAAAAGATATTGCACTACACGCAAGCTTCCCGGAATATTCCTGTTCAGCCCTGAAAACATATACGCATTACATTTTCATGCCGAGCAAATACCTTTTGAAGG
>Ga0206921_10154_pt3 | contig 17012 bp, 15 predicted proteins | sample Alteio_BWOrgHeat_66_FD_152930 | JGI IMG/M metagenome (GOLD analysis project Ga0206921, IMG submission 152930) | Enriched cells from forest soil in Barre Woods Harvard Forest LTER site, Petersham, Massachusetts, United States -... | ecosystem: Environmental > Terrestrial > Soil > Temperate forest >...
TGAAGGCTGATGGCAGCGGGCAGCGCATCAACCTTACCCAAAGCGGCTTCAATAACTCCGAACCGCAGTTTGGCATGAGCGGCAAAATGATGTACTGGTTCTCGGACAAGCAGGGCATGAAAAACCTGAGCCGCGGCAGCCAGGCGGATGTGTTCGCCATGTTTTTTGATAAGGCCGCCTGGGATAAATATCAACTAAGTAAGGACGATCTTACCCTGAAGCAAGAACAGGATAAACGTGATTCCCTCGAGATAAAAAAGAAGGAAGCAGCAGCAAAAGTTAAAAAAAGCAAAGACACCACCAAAGCTAAAATCCCTGATTTTGTGCCGGACTTAAATAACCTGGATACACGTACCGAGCGCCTGACGATTAGTTCGGCCGATATGGTGGATGCCAAATTATCAAACGATGGCGAAAAGCTGTTTTACCTGGCCCGTTACGACAAAGGTTATAATTTATGGGTGACCATGCCACGCACCAACGAAACCAAGGTGCTGGCCGAATTACGGGCGCCTAATGGTTCGCTTACGATGAGTAATGACGGGAAATCCCTGTTCGTACTGGCCGATGGTAATATTATGAAAGTTGGTGTTGACGATGGTAAAATAACGCCGGTGCATATTAATGGCAGCATGGAGTTAAACGCCGCTGCAGAGCGCACTTACATGTTCGACCACATGTATAAGCAAGTGATCAAAAAACTCTTCGATCCGAAACTACAGGGAGTAGACTGGAAATATTATCACGAGAATTACGGCCGGTTTTTGCCATACATCAACAATAACTACGACTTTGAAGTATTGATCAGCGAGTTTTTGGGCGAACTGAACGCCTCGCATACCGGCGGCGGCTATGGTCCGCGTTTCCCGGGTGCAGATCAAACCGCGTCACTTGGTTTATTGTACGATGATTCAGCCGGCGGAAACGGGCTCAGGGTAAATGAGATCATTGCAGGCGGCCCGTTCGACTTTCAGAAAAGCAGGCTGGAAAAGGGCGATATCATCGATAAGATAGATGGCGAAGCCATTACCGCTGATGACGATTGGGCAAAATTATTGAACCATAAGGTAGGCAAGTTTACCCAGATCAACTTCCATAACCCGAAAACCAACGAGCAATTCCAGGAAACAATTAAGCCGATGGACGGCAATATGGAAAGCAATATGCTGCTTTATAACCGGTGGATTAAACGCATGGAATTTTTAACAGACAGCCTGTCGGGTGGTAAAGTGGGTTACGTACATGTGCGCGGCATGGACGATCCAAGCTTCCGCGTTGCTTTTGATAAAGTATTGGGCCGTAACGTGGATAAAAAGGCTTTGATAGTTGATACCCGCTTTAACGGCGGCGGCTGGCTGCACGACGACCTGGTGACCTTTTTGAGCGGCAAGGAGTATTTAACCCTGCGCCCGCAGGCCAATAAAACATTAGGCGGCGAATCGATGAACAAATGGACAAATCCCAGTTGTGTGCTGATCAGCGAAGGCAATTATTCCGATGCCTTTATGTTCCCGTACGCTTACCAGGAGCTTAAAATAGGCAAACTGATTGGTATGCCGGTAGCAGGCACAGGCACCGCCGTTTGGTGGGAGGACCAGATCGACAACTCTGTTTATTTCGGGATCCCGATGATCTCTACCTGGGGCATGAATGAAACGCATCCCACCGAAAACCACGAACTGGAGCCCGACATTTTAGTTAATAACGATTACGCGCAGGAACTTAGAGGCCAGGACCAGCAGTTGGAAGCGGCGGTGAAGGAGATGCTGAAAGAAATCAACCAGTGATTTCACCGTTTTGTTTGTGATTACACCGATTAGAATATAATTCGGTGTAATCATAGTTAAACTATTGTACAATTATTGTATTTTTATTCTTTCAATGTCCTACAGTAAAATACCTATATGCCTTTACGATATCACGACCCAAGAACAGTTATAAGTCCAAAAGATTACGTTAAGAATGTGCGAGTGATTTTCGATGGAGGTACTGGCAAAAGCCCTTTTTCTATTGCCAAAATTGAATGGGAGGGAAATGATTGTTTTGCAATGCGATGGAACGTCGCCCGAAGAGAGTATGATGATCCCCATAAAAAGTCGGGAAGAGATATTTGTATCGGAATGCCCTCCTCCCACGCAAAGCCCGTTTGGTTCGTTATACCAATAATTGACCTTTTAAACCCCAATGGTGAAGTTTACAAAAAGTTACAACCATTTTTAAAATAGATGACTGTTTAAGTTTTTTCCTACTCATATATTAATTTTATCAATTAATATATGTTAAAGTACACCTAATGTTTTTCTAAAATCATCGGTCAACAATTTTTTTAACTTGGGAACTTCATTTTTAAGAATATCAAAGTATGGATCTAAATCTTTTGGCAGGTTTTTATACATATGCGGTTCCTTTTCTCTTTTTAAATGTGTAACATGTTCGTCATATGCAGTTTTAAACTTGAAATTTAATTCATTAATTATTTCACATGTTCTATCATTAAATAATATTTCATTATTGTGAAAAAAGCTTAAAAAATCATTGCCTTCATTTGCGGCAATATTAGATTTTTCAGACGGTGAAGGCTCCCCTGACCATTGAAGTGGTGCTACAAAAGAAATCATAGCGTCTTCGAGTTTCACAAGCTTCGAGAAAAGTGTTTTTATAGTCTCTGCCCTATCTGCATGAAGTTTCGAAAACCGAATTTGATGCTCTTGTGATACTTGTTGTAAACTATTTTTATACTCCTCTAATGTTTTATCTAAGTCAAGTTTATGTATTTGAGCTTCTGTGGATAACTCTTGCTTAAATTGTTCCAACTCTTTTCCAAGATCAGATTTTTTTGAGTCAATTGTTTTGTCAATGAAAAAGTCGAATAATTTCTTTGCCAAAAAACCAATAATAAGAATTAGTATGATGGCCCAGAGACTCGTAAAACCAAGTTGCTTAAAAAATTCAATCCATTTAACATCCATGTTTTATTCAGATATTGTTCCCAAATAAAGATAAAGCAATAAAATGGAATTTTCCGTTCCCCCTTTTAGGGGGTTAGGGGGCTACTCTTTTTTATAATCCTTATGCACTATTAAAAAACTTGCCCGTTCTGTTTTATGGAAGGGTACGTCCCAGGTGCCCTGGTAGGTGATCTTTACAGGCAATAACTCGCCGTCGAAGCGGTTAAGTTCGATATTCATTTGCACATCAAAACTGAAGATCCAGTTGCTGTATTTTAAGTCGATGTACCGGCCCAGGATCTGGAAGTTACGGGTATCAAATATGGTAGTCATTTCTTTTATCACCACATCATTATCGCCCTCGCTTGATTTCCTTACCACCCTGAAACGGTAAACCGGGATGGAATCCAGGTATTTTCCGCGCGCGAACTGGTAGTAATAATAGCCGCGCAGATCTTTCGAAAATATCTCTGTTTTTCCGCTGATGAATGGAAGCCCGCCGACTTTGTGGCCTGGAGAAAATATCAGGGTTTTTAACTTGTCTTTATACGATTCGTTTTTGCCCGAACCGCCTATTTCTGGCCCTTTAACAAAATCGGAATTGTAGGCGTTCATAAAAATAAAATCGAACATTTCCACGGTATACAACTGGTATTTGCCATTTGATTTATAAATATGGCCTGTATCCTGTTTGGCCAAAAATTCGATCTTATGTTTCCCGTTAATGGTGCTGTGCCTTATTTTACGGTAAATGCGGCCGTCAACTTTGTTCTTCTTATTGTAGGTATAAATGCGGTTTTCGGCAATAAAATTATACTTCGCCATGGCGCGGAAAGCCTTGTAAAAGCCGGTGTCAGCCAGGGTAGCATCAATAAAATCCTGCGCATTTAATTTATGCGAGCGGATATTGATCGCCGAGTCGATAACAATAGTGCGGATACTATCGGGGTTGAAACGTTTGATCTGCTGTGCGTAGGAGCTGAAAGCAAAAAGCAAAAAGCAGAAGACGAGTATGTTTTTTTTCATTTGTAGTGAACCAGGGCGCTAAGTTAACGATAGATGTAATGGCAAAAAATGACGGTGGTCAGTAAAACAATAATAATAAATGAATCTGCACCTGATCTGCCATGAACTATGAACCATCAACCATGAACCAACGAATCAATTCCCCAACTGCTTGATAGCCATATAGGCCATCAACCCTGTACTGATCTTAAACGCATCTTCTTCTACATCAAACGTTGGGGTATGCACGGATGAGGTAATGCCGCGGCTTTCGTTACGGGTGCCTAAGCGATAAAAGCAGGAATCGGCCACCTGTGAATAATAGGCAAAATCTTCGGCCGCCATCCAGATATCCAGGTCGAGCACATTTTCCTTGCCCAGGTAGTCTTCGGCAAAACCCCGGGCGGATGCGGTTAGCTTTTCTTCGTTGATCAAAAATGGATAGCCGCGCATAATATTAAAATCGCAGCTGCCGCCCATGCTTTCGGCAATGCCTTCAGCCATTTTTTTCATTTTGATATGGGCTTCACCACGCCATTTTTCATCCATGGTTCTAAAGGTTCCTTCCAGGTAAACCTCGTTAGGGATAACGTTGGTGGCGCCATTGGCAATCACCTTTCCAAACGACAATACCGAAGGACTTTTTGGATCGGCAAAGCGGCTTACCACCGTTTGTAAGGCCGTTAATATGTGTGCGGTAATAATTACCGGGTCGATATTTTGCTGGGGTTGCGCGCCATGGCCGCCTTTGCCGTGCACGGTAACATAAATTTCATCTGTCGAGGCCATGTATTTCCCTGCGCGGAAACCCACTTTACCAGCGTCTATCAGCGGCATCACATGCTGCCCGATAACGGCCTGCGGTTTTGGGTTTTCCAAAACACCTTCCTTGATCATCAAGCTTGCGCCACCTGGCAGTTTCTCTTCTGCTGGTTGAAATATCAGTTTTATCGTTCCGCCAAACTGGCTTTTCAAATCTGTCAGTATTTTTGCTGTGCCTAATAACGAAGAGGTATGAGCATCATGACCGCAGGCATGCATTACGCCAACGTTCTGCGATTTGTAGGCCACATTATTGGCTTCGGTAATAGGCAAGGCATCGAAATCGGCCCGCAAAGCAACTACGTTGGCTGACGGTTTATCACCTTTTATCAGGGCAACTATGCCATTTTCGGCCATTTTCTCGTACTTCAAACCTAATGCTTCCAGCTTGGCGCCAATGAAGGCCGAAGTTTCAAACTCATGAAAAGAAAGTTCCGGATGCGAATGCAGGTGGCGGCGATTGGCAACCACATCATTAAAAATATCTTTAGAAAGCTGCTGGATCTGCTCTTTAATCATTTGAACTGTCGGATTTGGGAGGATTTATTTTTGTGGGGATGATAAAAATACTGCTGAACATACTGCTCAGGTCGCTTTGCAGTTTTTGAGCCTCCAATCTTGTCCTGAAATCACCCACCTGCACTTTAAAGTTAGGTTCGATATAGGAAACGTAGGTAGGCATACCCGGGTATTCGTCAAGGAATTTTGCCTGGGCGTTATAGGCTGATTGGCGGTTGGAGCCAAAATATATTTGCACCCTAAACCCGCTTGAAGTAGCATCATTAACGCCTATGGTTTTATTAAGGTACGGCCTGCGGGCGATCAGCGTATCGATCAACGGGTCCTTTACCACTTCAACCTTCCCGCGGGTTTGTGCCGATGAAAAGGATGGGGCAAAAAAAATGCAGCAACCTAACAGGCCTAATTTAGCGATGTAAGATGCTGCGTTTTTCATAGTATTTTTAAAGACATGTCATTGCGAGCGTAGCGCGGCAACCTCGTCGTTATGCACTAGCGACGAGGTTGCTTCGTCGTTCCTCCTCGCAATGACAAAAGGGCTTATTTTTAAACCAGCCCTACGCCATGGCAATTTTTATATTTTTTACCGCTGCCGCAAGGACAAGGGTCATTTCTGCCGATCTTATTTTCAACCCTAACCGGGGCTGCTTTTTGTAATTCGCGCATGTCCTGCATAGCGGCGCCGTTGGCTTCGCCTACCAGCTCGGGTTTTGATGTGCGCATCTTTTTCAGATCCAGCTTTGGTTGCGGTTTCGCTTCGCGAATTTCATCAGGCTGCTGCTGAACCGGGATACCACCCCTGAACAGGAAGCTCACCAGTTCCTTGTTCACATTTGCCAGCATCCCGCGGAACAATTCAAAAGCCTCGAATTTATAAACCAATAAGGGATCCTTCTGTTCGTAAACCGCGTTTTGTACGGATTGTTTTAATTCGTCCATTTCGCGCAAATGCTCTTTCCAGGCATCATCAATCAGGTAAAGCGTCACGTTCTTTTCAAATGATTTGAAAACCTCAAGGCCTTTGTTTTTGATCGCCTTCTTTAATGGCACCGAAACTTGTATCCCGTGTATACCATCAGTAAACGGAACCATTATATTTTCAACGTATTCGCCACGGGTATCACTAACTTCTTTTAGTACCGGGTAAGCTTGCTGTGCAATAGCCTCCTGTTTGCGTTTGTAAAATTCAGTTACTGCAGCAAACACCTTGTCGCTTAAGTTGGGAATACTAATATTTGTCCAATCATCCTGTGTGATCTCAAAATCCAGCGAAAACAAACGGATCATTTCCAAAGTAAAACCTTCGTGGTTGTTGGCTTCTTTGTATTCGGTAACCACGTCCTCAACTACATCGTAAACGGTGTTACTGATATCTACATCCAGGCGATCTCCAAATAAAGCATTTTTACGTTTGGAGTAGATCACGGTACGCTGCGAGTTCATCACGTCATCATATTCCAGCAAACGCTTACGGATCCCAAAGTTGTTTTCTTCTACTTTTTTCTGTGCACGCTCAATGGAGTTGGAGATCATCGAGTGCTGTATCACTTCGCCTTCTTCAATACCCATTTTTACCATCAGGTTCGAGATCCTCTCGGAGCCAAACAAACGCATCAGGTTATCTTCGAGCGACACAAAGAATTGTGACGAACCCGGATCACCCTGCCTGCCCGCACGACCACGCAACTGGCGGTCAACACGGCGCGATTCATGGCGCTCGGTACCCACAATAGCTAAACCGCCCGCTTCTTTAACATTAGGCCCAAGCTTTATATCCGTACCACGACCAGCCATATTGGTAGCAATGGTTACTGTACTGCTTTGACCGGCTTCAGCAACAATATCCGCCTCTTTCTGGTGCATTTTGGCATTCAGCACATTGTGTTTAATACCACGCAACTTAAGCATGCGGCTCAGTAATTCCGAAATTTCAACAGAGGTGGTACCCACCAATACAGGCCTTCCGGCTTGGGTTAATTTGCTGATCTCTTCGGCAACGGCATTGTATTTTTCACGAACGGTGCGATACACCAGATCCTGCCTGTCTTCACGACTGGTTGGCGTATTGGTTGGGATCTCAACTACGTCCAGTTTGTATATTTCCCAAAACTCGCCAGCTTCAGTTACTGCAGTACCGGTCATGCCGCAAAGCTTGTGGTACATCCTGAAATAGTTTTGCAGGGTAATGGTGGCAAAGGTTTGGGTAGCGTCTTCAACTTTTACATTTTCCTTTGCCTCAATAGCCTGGTGCAAACCATCCGAATAACGGCGGCCATCCAATACGCGGCCTGTTTGCTCGTCTACTATCTTTACCTTTCCTTCATCCAAAATGTACTCTGTATCCTTTTCAAACAGCGTATAGGCTTTCAGCAACTGGTTAACCGAGTGGATCCGTTCTGATTTAATAGAGAAGTCGCGCATCAACGCGTCTTTTTTAGCGATTTTTTCTTCTGCAGGCAGATCAGATTTTTCGATGTCCGATATTTCCGTACCTACATCCGGCATCACAAAGAAATGTGGATCTTCGCCCGATGCGGTGATCAGTTCGATCCCCTTTTCGGCCAGTTCCACCTGGTTGTTTTTTTCATCAATGATAAAAAACAATTCGGCATCTACCTTATGCATTTCCTTACTTTGGTCCTGCATATAAAAGTTTTCTGATTTTAATAACGTCTGCCTGTTAGGGCCTTCGCTCAAATATTTTATCAGCGCCTTGCTCTTTGGCAAACCACGGAATGCACGCAACAGCGCCATGCCACCCTCGTCGGGGCCAATTTTTCCTTCGGCAATCAGTTTTTTGGCTTCATTCAAAGCGCCGTTAACGTAAGCTTTCTGGGCATTTACCAGGCGCTCAATACGCGGCTTTAACTCATAAAATTCATGTTCATCGCCGCGGGGTATCGGGCCCGAAATGATCAGCGGCGTACGCGCGTCATCTATCAATACCGAGTCAACTTCGTCAACCATGGCGTAATGCAAGCGGCGTTGTACCAATTCTTCGGGGCTACGTGTCATATTGTCACGCAGGTAATCAAACCCGAACTCATTATTAGTACCAAAAGTGATATCAGCAAGGTAAGCGGCCCGGCGTTCTTCCGAATTCGGCTCGTGTTTGTCGATACAATCCACTGTTAATCCGTGGAATTCGTAAAGCGGCCCCATCCATTCGGAGTCACGGCGTGCCAGGTAGTCATTCACGGTTACAATGTGTACGCCTTGTCCGGCTAAAGCGTTAAGGTACGCAGGCAGTGTAGCCACCAGTGTTTTACCCTCACCCGTAGCCATTTCCGAGATCTTACCCTGGTGCAATACGATACCGCCTATCAGCTGTACATCGTAATGAACCATGTCCCAGGTTACTTCGTTACCGGCGGCTAACCAGGTATTGTGGTGGATGGCTTTATCACCCTTAATAATTACATTTGATTTGCGGGCAGCCAGGTCGCGGTCAAACTGGTAGGCAGTAACCTCAATGGTTTTGTTTTCCTTAAACCTGCGTGCGGTTTCTTTAACCACAGCAAAAGCTTCCGGAAGGATCTCCATTAAAACTACTTCCAACTCCTTATTACGATCCTTTTCCAGCTTATCCAGTTGGGTATATAACTCAACCTTTTCGCTAACGTCAATATCGGGGCTGTTCTCGGTTTTTTCTTTGATAGCCGCAATCTGGCTGTCAATTTCGGCCAGGGCCTCACTTATTGTTTGCTTAAAGGCAAATGTTTTGTCCCTAAGTTCGTCGTTGCTTATTCCGTCCAGTTTGGCGTATTCAGCCTTCACTTTATCCGCCAAAGGCCATAAGGCTTTAACATCCCGTTCCGACTTGTTTCCAAAAAGCTTACTTATAAAATTTAACATGTTATTCTATATATGATGCGATCATACTCAACAATTGCGCCATAGCAATATTGAGCCATTATGACAGGCAAAGCTACAGTTTTTTTGGGATTACACCGATTTTAAAGGATGATTACACCGATTGTTATTTGGGATTTCACCGATTGATGAAGATTGATTTCACCGATTTTAGCGAATTATTGAGCCGGTGTTGGGTTTTGCGATGCCACCGCAGATATAAACTTCAATAAAATTTAACTTTCAAGCCTGGTTCAAATAAAAAATCCTTTACCCTGCTTATCGGATCAAAGGATTCTTAATCGTTTTATTTTTTTAATATTATCGGTGAAATCAACCTAAAATCGGTGAAATCACAAAAATCACCTATCCTGCATATTCATTATCCCGCCAACTACTTTACCGTAGGCTAAAATCGGTAATGCGGCAATGGAGATCTTCTTCTTCCAGTTTACGTAGCGATCATTAATAAAATTATCCCAGTTATAGCCGTTGAGTTGTGCGCGGCCAAGGGAAATACAGGGCTCTGTTATTTTTGTTGTGTGCCACCATCCCGAAGGGAACAATAAAGTTTCGCCTTCAAGTAATGTAAACTCTATAGCTTTCGCCTCTTTAAAAAGGGGGAATTTTTCATAGTCCGGGTCAAGGAAATTTACCTGCGAAAATTTAGGGTTATCAGCATAAGGGTACATGCTTGGCGTTTGCTCAGGCGGGTACATAATAAAATCCTTCGAACCATATACCTGTGTTATTTGCGTGTGCATAAACAAGGCATCAAAATGCAGGTATGGGAAACTGGAACCGGCGCCACCTAAAAATATTTCGTACACCGTGGTGCCTTGCAAAAACTTTTTAGGCATTAAGGTATGATTGATCCTGTCGATATTGCCGTAAATTATCTCGGGCAAAAAGTCTTGCATCAACTCAGGAAAAACTTTTTCAACGTTAAAGTTGTAGGGATACGGCGCAGGATTTTCGGCAGATGAGGTTAACATCATATCGATAAAATCGCCCATGTTGTAGATAGTACCGTTGATGTTTTTGTTGATGTGCGAATAGTTTTCTTTAAACCAGGCCGGCGTAAATTTTTTCATCGCCTTCCAGTCTTTAGCCGCGTCGGTTAATACCACCGGGCGGGACTTTTTTACATATTCGTTTATAAATTCTTCGTGCGAAAGGTTGGTACGCCTGTCAACGCCGGTAATTTCTTTATACTTTGGTTTGGCCGGTAATTCTTCAGTAAGCATATTCCGTAAATTAATTTGAACCCTAACAGCTTTATACGGAGGGAATAATCTAAAAGTTTGCAGTTTTCGGTTTGCAGTTTGCAGATTCTAAGACTTCAAAATTCAATGCTTATTTGCTTCATACATTCAGCAAACTGCCCACTGCTATTCCTCCTCCTCCGGGTCGTCGCCAATTTCCTCGTCGTCGTCAAAATCTTCAAAAAAGCGGTCTTCGTCAAACATCAGGTCCTCCAATTTTTCCTGTTCGGGGGTGCTGGTGTCAAAACGGATGGCCCAGTTATCGGGGATGTCGTAAGTTTTATCAAACCCCCGGATCCAGGCTACAAAAACCTCCCTGAACTCTTCAACTTTATCGCGCATCAGGTCGACATAATCTTCCTCATTAATTTCAACCATCGACGAAAAGGAAACCGCATTAAACATATCCTGCACCGCCAGTTTTATCAATACTGCGTTTTGCATCCGCAACGAATATAAGCCACCGCCTTCGGCACCCGCAATTTTTGCCTGTACCAGCGCTGCATTGCTCAGCATTTGCACGGCGAGGTGCTCCTTCATTTCATCTTCCTTGAGCGTTTCAGCTATAACCTCGGCCAGGTCGAACAATTCCTGGGCCTTTTGGTATACCGGCAACTTTTCATATTTATCTAATCGGCGCGACATGGACGGGTTTTGTGGATGTAAAGGTAGATTATTAGTCCGAAAGTCCGAAAAGTCAGTAAAGTCCGAAGAGAAAACAATCCTTGAAATTTAAAAGCTCCATTGCAGCTACTTCCGGACTTTACTGACTTTCCGGTCCCGATAGCTATCGGGATTACCGACTTTCCGACTAAAAATCTATCTTTGCCCCATGAATATCCTGCTCCTCGGTTCGGGCGGAAGGGAAAGCGCCTTCGCCTGGAAAATTGCTCAAAGCCCCAAATGTTCGCAGCTTTTTATTGCGCCCGGCAATGCCGGCACCGGTCAATACGGCAAAAACCTCGACATTAAGGTAACCGATTTTGAGGGGATAAAAAAAGCGGTATTGGCTAACCAGGTCGACCTGGTTTTGGTAGGCCCCGAGGAACCATTAGTAAAGGGAATACATGATTTTTTCCTGGCGGATGCGCAGATAAAAAATATCCCGGTTATCGGACCGCAGCGCGAAGGTGCACAACTGGAGGGCAGCAAGGATTTTTCGAAGCAGTTTATGGTGCGTAATAACATACCGGCTGCCGCCTCGAAAACATTTACCAAAGATACGCTGCAGGAAGGCAGCGAATACCTGGCCACCATTGGGTTGCCTATTGTATTAAAGGCGGATGGCCTGGCAGCTGGTAAAGGCGTGCTGATCTGCTCAACTGTTGAGGAGGCCCGGCTGGAACTGAATGAAATGCTGATCGAAGCCAAATTTGGCGATGCCAGCTCGAGCGTGGTGATCGAACAATTTTTATCGGGCATTGAGCTTTCTGTTTTTGTAATGACGGATGGCACACACTATAAAATTTTACCCGAAGCCAAGGACTACAAACGTATTGGCGAAGGTGATACCGGGTTAAATACGGGTGGCATGGGCTCAGTTAGCCCGGTGCCGTTTGCAGATGCTGCCTTTATGAAAAAGGTGGAGGAGAGGATAATTAAGCCTACTGTTGACGGGTTGAAAAAAGAAAATATTCCTTACAAAGGATTTATTTTTATCGGTTTGATGAACTGCACCGGCGAGCCTTGGGTAATTGAATACAATTGCCGTATGGGCGATCCCGAAACGGAAAGCGTAATGCCGAGAATAGAATCGGACTTTGTCGACCTGCTGATAGGGGTTGCCGATGGCACGCTCGATCAAAAAGAACTCATTATATCTAACCAAACAGCCGCTACCGTAATGATAGTTGCCGGCGGTTATCCCGGCGAATACTTGAAGCACAAAACGATCACTGGTATTGAAAATGTGCATGATTCCACTGTTTTTCATGGCGGTACGTACCTTGACGGCGAAACCATAAAAAGCTCCGGCGGCCGTGTTTTGGCGGTATCAACCTTGCAGGATAATTTATTTACCGCATTGCAGCAAGCCACCGCCGATGCTGCCCGCATCTATTTTGACGGGATGCATTTCCGGAAGGATATTGGCTTTGATTTGCTGTAGGAAGTCGGTAACTTTGAAGGTAGCGCAAAGCCGCTGCTGCGTTTATTTTTCTTTTTGAATGATCAAGGAAATATCCTGAAATAAATCACTGAGGCTTATTTGGATAATATCCCAAACAATTGTATTGTCAATTCCGAAATAGTCATGCACTATAACGTTCCGGAAATCTTTTACCTGGCGCCAGTTAACCGTTCTGTGCTGCAGTTTAAATGCCTCGGGTAGTCGGGCAACCGCCTCCCCTATTATCATAAAATTATGTTCAACCGCATGCCTGGTTTTGATGTCCGCACAATACTGTTCAAACGAAAAGCCTTTTGTAAATTCAAATATGTTTTGAATAGCTTCGACAATATCATTTAAAAGGACGACATCATTCCGCTCAGACATGGATGAGGTTTTTTTCGACAAATGGCAAATATCGTGGTTTTATGCCTTTTCGCGACACAAGATCAACTTTTGTGTGAAAAATGTCTTCCAGTTCGTGAGCAAGCGTAATGAATCCTATCCCGATACTTCCGTTAAAATCAACCAAAATATCTATATCACTTTGTTCGTGATTATCCCCGCGTGCGTAAGAGCCAAACAGCGCCAATTCAGAAATTGGATATTTTTTCTCCAATTGCTTCTTTTGATCCTTGAGTATGTTAATTATCTGATCGGCATTGTACATATACAAATTTACTGATTAAAAACTATTCCGCAATAAATACAGGTTGCCAATATGCGGGAGCTTTTTTCGTCAAACAATAAAAAACCGACCCGGATAAACATCCCCGCTATCAGATGTATTTTCTTTCGGTCTTTCACTTCCCTCCAAAAATCTCAGCCAGTTTAGCCGATAATTCCTCGCTATCCAGATCACGGGCTACGATCTTACCATTGGGGTCGATCAAAAAGTTTTGAGGCAAGGCCGTTAGCTTGTATAAGCCTACAATGGGGCTTTGCCAGAATTTAAGATCCGATACCTGGGTCCATAATAGCCCATCGTGGTGTATGGCTTGCAGCCATTTTTGCCTGTCACCTGGCTTATCAAGCGATACACTTAATATATTAAAATCTTTATTCCGATAGCTGTTATAAGCTTTTAACACGCCGGGTGCCGACTCGCGGCAGATAGGGCACCAGGATGCCCAAAAATCCAGCAATAAATATTTTCCTCTAAACGAGGATAGGGTTACCACTTTATTGGCCGTGTCGGGCAATGTGAAATCCGGGGCGATGCTGCCTACTCCAACATTATGCATTTTTTCAATTGTTTGGGCATAGGCTTTCCCACCGCTGCTGTTTTTAACTTCAGGAGATAACTTATCGAATAATGAAGACACTTCGTTATAATCGCTGTAGTTTGCAAATGAATACAAAGCATCAAGGCTTACCAATGAGGATGGGTTTTCAATTATGAATTTTTTATTTGCCGCTTTCCTTTCGTTTTCAAGGGCCTTATTCGCCAACTCAAGTTCCTTTAAAAATTGAGGCGACTTTTTTTGTTCGTCTGATGCGCTGGTATCCCTGGTTTCCAATTCGCCATCGCGGCGCTCTATCGGCGCCATCAGGATATTATACTTCTCGTTATCGTTGTTGTTTTTTGTTCCCGTAATCTTTGCTTTTGCCAGGGTATCCGAACTTACTACATGAATAATACCTCCTGTTTCCAGGTAAAACTTTACATAATTATCGTCAGTAAAATCATTCCCGGTTTTGTTTAAAGTCAGGTATGCTTCAATTGGCTGGCTAACCGAACCATTAAAAGCAAACGCGCCATTATTTAAAACAGCCGAATCCGCGATCATGCGGTTATAAACCAGGAATAATTTTGCCGGTTTATTCAAACTCCCTATTTTTCCACTTACCGTAAACTTTCCAGATTGTGCGAAAGCCACGGTACACGAACAAAATAAAATGGCAAAAATTAACTTTTTCATATCGATAAATGTACATTTTTAGTTGACCCGAAGCGATCAGGAAACAAAAAAGTCCGAAAGATAAAACCAATCATCTTTCGGACTTTCCTGACTTTTCCAACTTTCGGACTCCAATTTATATCTTCCCGAAGATCTCTTCTAATTTGTTCTCCAGGTCATTGCCCCTTAGGTTTTTGGCTATGATCTTGCCATTGGGGTCGAGTAAAAAGTTTTGGGGGATCCCGCGAACGGCGTATAAGCCGGCGGTTTTACTATCCCAAAATTTCAGATCGGATACATGAGTCCAGGTTAAGCCGTCTTTGTGGATAGCAGCCAGCCATTTGTCTTTTGCACCCGGCCTGTCTAACGAGACGCCTATAATGGTGAATTTTTGGCCTTTATAGTGATTGAACGCTTTTACCACGTTCGGATTTTCGTGACGGCAGGGGCCGCACCATGATGCCCAAAAATCAACCAAAACATATTTCCCCCTGAATGACGACAGGCTAACTACTTTGCCGCTGGTATCTGCCTCGGCAAATTCAGGTGCGGTGGCGCCTAATGCAACGGCCTTTAATTTGGGCAGCCTTTCAGCAAATTTCTTTCCATCATCCGTCCCTTGCACAGCTGGGGATAACCTGTTAAATAATGGCGCAATATCTACATAATCTGCACCGTACGCATAATTCTCCAGCACGTTTAAACTCAGATATGAATCCGGGTGGCCCTGGATAAATTTTTTGTTTATATCGGCTTCCTGTGCCTCTATCGCTTTTTCAGTTTTATCATTCTCTTTTATAAAGTCATCCGATTTTTGCTGATCGGGCGTTGCTGCACTTTGTTTTTTCTCCAATGCATCATAAGCGTCGTTAATTGGTTTCAGGGCCGCATCATATTCGCCGCTTTCTAAATTGGTTTTGGTGCCTTCAACTTTGGCATTGTTCAGCGAATCGGGGCTGGTTATGGTTATGGTGCCTTTTTCCAGATAAACTGTTTTATAATCATTGGTTTTGGGGCCTGTTCCCTTTGGATTGAGTATAAGGAATGCGGTACCAGGTGTGGTACCCGGCGTAGTTCCCTGGAACTGGAACTTGCCATTGACTAATGTTACCGAATCGGTAACCATTTTGCCCTGAACCTTGTGCTCAAAGTATATTTTGGCAGGCTTGTTATAACTGGTATTTAAGCTACCCTGTATGTCGTACTTGCTATCCTGCCCGAAAGCCAGCACAGGCAAACCGGCGAGAACGATTAGCGCTATTTTCTTCATGATTAATTTTTTTCTGCAATATAAAATAAAAGTTTTTCAGAAAATGCTATTATTTTATCATTTTCCTAAAACTTGCTGTAAGGTATTTTCCAGGTCGTCACCGCGCAGGTTTTTAGCAATGATCTTACCGGTAGGGTCCAATAAAAAGTTTTGTGGAATGGCATTTACGCCATATAGCGTAGCGGTTTCGCTTTGCCAGTATTTCAGGTCCGAAACTTGTGTCCAGGGTAGCCCGTCTTTATGGATTGCAGTCAACCATCTTTGTTTGCCGTCAGGTAGATCCAGCGACACTCCCAAAACCGTAAAGTTTTTATCTTTATAATGGTTAAATGCTTTTACCAGGTTAGGGCTTTCGGCACGGCAAGGGCCACACCACGATGCCCAAAAATCAACCAAGACATATTTACCGCGAAACGATGATAAGCCAACCTTTTTACCCGCCGTATCCGCTTCTGCAAATTCCGGGGCAATAGCGCCCAGGGCTACCGCCCTCATATGTGGCAGCCTTTCGGCAAAGTGCCTGCCGATCACCGTTTGTTTAACTTTGTCTGATAAGCCATTAAATAAAGGAGCGACGTCACTATAGTCAGCCGAATAGGCGTAGCTGCCCAAAGTGATCAGGCTGATGTATGAATCAGGGTTTTCGGCAATAAATTTCTTGTATATAGCTGCACGCTGATCCTGGATAATTTTAAAAAGGCTATCGATTTCCTTTTTATCCTGTACGGATGCCTCCTGGTCGGGCGCAATCATACTTCTTTTAGCGTCGAAAGCATTGTTGGCATCTTTCAAGGCCATTAGCGCAACGTCAAGTTTTCTGTTGTCGATATTGGATGGCGTGCCTTCAACTATCGCATTGTGCAAGTTGTCGGCGCTGGTTATAGTTGTAATCCCCGGTTCAAGATAAATTTGCCTGCTTTCAACATTCCCTGCCGACCCGCCACCCTTTAAATTGAAAAGTATCTGCGCCAGAATAGGGTCGTCTGTTGAGGTGCCGGTAAACCTGAATTTCCCGTTATTAATCTCAGCAGAATCCGTGATCATTTGGTGATTAGCTTTATACTGCAGGTAAACTTTCGCCGGTGGTCCGTATGCGCCTAGTGTTCCGTCAATCGTATACTTGCCACCCTGCGCAAAAGCAATTAGCGGTAAGAAACCAAGCGCCAACAAAACCAATTTTGTCATCTGCAGTGAATATCTTCAGACTGTTTAAAAGATCCAAAAACCTACTTTTTCTCCAATACTTCCTGCAGCATCATTTCCAGGTCGGTACCCCTAAGGTCTTTGGCGATGATCTTTCCGCTTGGGTCGATCAGGAAATTC
>Ga0206921_10194_pt1 | contig 16936 bp, 15 predicted proteins | sample Alteio_BWOrgHeat_66_FD_152930 | JGI IMG/M metagenome (GOLD analysis project Ga0206921, IMG submission 152930) | Enriched cells from forest soil in Barre Woods Harvard Forest LTER site, Petersham, Massachusetts, United States -... | ecosystem: Environmental > Terrestrial > Soil > Temperate forest >...
TTTTGGCGGTTTGTTCGAGGTTGTTTACGGGGGTATAGGTATTTTGGACAATAATTGCCGTGAAAAATAAACTGGCACACAATAATGCCAGCATGACGCGTATTTTTCCGGTTGCCCCCAATTTATCTGTACTTAACCAAAAATAATGCCACCATTCAGCCGGCGGTCAATTGGCTTGTAAATTTATTTATATAGTAGCACTTTCAGTCGGTATTTGCCGGTCCACCTTTTTTACAAGGCCCTGCAAAACGCTGCCCGGCCCTACTTCGGTAAATGAAGTTGCGCCATCCTCAAGCATGTGTTTAACGGTTTGTGTCCATCGCACAGGCCCGGTAAGTTGCGCTATCAGGTTGTGTTTTATCAATGCAGGGTCTGTGTAAGGTTTTGCATCAATATTTTGATAGATAGGGCAAACCGGGGCGTTAATTTCGGTATGTACAATTGCATGCTCCAGTTCAACCCTTGCCGCTTCCATCAGGGGAGAATGGAAAGCGCCACCAACATTTAATTTAAGCGCCCGTTTGGCGCCTGCGGCAGTTAATTCCTCGCAGGCCTTGTCAACCCCGGCAATCGTGCCCGAAATAACCAGTTGCCCCGGGCAATTATAATTCGCAGGCACAACAATATCACTTATCCGGTGGCAAATATCCTCAACCGTAAAATCATCCAGCCCAATGATGGCTGCCATGGTCGACGGCTGTAGCTCGCAAGCCTTTTGCATCGCGTTGGCGCGTGCAGCAACCAAACGGAGCCCATCAGCAAATGACAGTGCTTTACAGGCCACGAGTGCCGAAAACTCGCCCAGCGAGTGCCCTGCTGCCATGGCAGGCTCAAATGTATCGCCAAGCACGCTGGCCAGTATAACTGAATGTAAAAATATAGCTGGCTGGGTAACTTTGGTTTGTTTAAGGTCTTCAACAGTCCCATCAAACATAATATCGGTAATGCGAAAACCAAGTATCTCATTAGCTTGCTCAAATAATGCGCGGCCCTGTTCCGATTGCTCATAGAGGTCCTTACCCATACCCACAAACTGGGCGCCTTGTCCGGGAAAAATGTATGCTTTCACTTTAGTGATTAGTTAATTGGAGATTAGAGATTAGTTTGTTTATTGGTTGATCTATCGTTTTCAATCCAAAAATAAGTATTCAAGGTCAATTTTGACTATTTAAGATCAACATTAGGCGTTTTTTTTCCTGGTCTCCAATCTCTAGTCTCTAATCTCTAACCCAATTTCGCCGAGATCAGGTTCAAAAACTCAGTACGGGTTTTATCATGCAAAAATGCCCCGGTAAACGCCGAGGTGGTGGTAACCGAGTTTTGCTTTTGAACACCGCGCATGCTCATGCATAAGTGGCGGCATTCAATTACCACGCCTACGCCGATGGGGTTTAATGTTTCCTGGATGCAATCGCGGATCTCGTTTGTCAGGCGCTCCTGCACCTGTAAACGGCGCGCAAAAACGTCAACAACCCGCGGTATTTTGCTCAGGCCAACAACATGCCCGTTGGGGATATAAGCCACGTGTGCTTTGCCAAAAAATGGCAGCATGTGATGTTCGCACATCGAATAAACCTCAATATCCTTCACGATCACCATCTGGCTGTAATCCTCCTTAAACATAGCCGAATTAAGGATGGCCTTGGCATCAAGATCATAGCCCTGCGTAAGGTATAACATGGCCTTGGCAATCCGCTCGGGCGTTTTTAATAAACCTTCGCGTTCGGGCCTTTCGCCAATTTGCTTTAAAACTTCGTGGTAATGACCCGACAGGCTGCTGATCAGATCCGGATTATAGCGGTCAATTTTTGTGTAACCTTCAATATCGTCGTCGTCCTGGTCGGTAATGGGGCTTTCGTTAATCATTTTTTAGGTTTAATCGCCAAAGTATTCAGCTGAATTATTTTCGGTCTCATATAGTTTCACCGAATGTAAAAACACACCTGCGTAAGCTTCAATTGGTTTTTTCAGCTGGTTAAAAATCTCAATGCAAAGTAACTCTGTCGAAGCCATTTTTCCGGCCATAAAATCAACATCTTTATTAATGTTTTTATGGTCGAGCTTTTCAATTACATAGTCATTGATAATTATTTTCAATTCTTTAAGGTCTATCAGGTAACCTGTTGCGTGGGTCACCTCGCCTTTTACGGTTACAAACAAGTTGTAATTGTGCCCGTGCCAGTTAGGGTTGGCACACTTGCCGAATACATCGGCATTTTTTTCTTCGCTCCATTCTTCGCGGTACATACGGTGTGCCGCGTTAAAATGTTCCTTGCGTGTAATGTGTATCATCATAACAAATAATGGTGCAAATATACAAAACAAAAACAGGCGTTATGTTCTATCTTAGCGTCATAAAAAATGCGTTATGCGGATATTGGTTGTAGTTGCAACAAAGGCAGAGATCCTGCCTTTGATTTCGGATTTCGGATGTTCGATTTCGGATTTTGAGGACTCTACATGCCAACTGCCAACTGTAAACTGCCAACTGCTCGTCACCGGCGTGGGCATGGTGACTACAGCATTTGTTTTAGGGAAGCACCTGGCGGCAAATCAATACGATCTTGTTTTAAATTTAGGCATTGCCGGCAGCTTCGACCGAAGTATCGCTTTGGGTGAAATAGTCGAAATAAGCGAAGATACCTTTGCCGAATTAGGTGCAGAAGATGACAATGCATTTTTACCGATTGAAGACATGGGATTTGGCGAGGCCACTTTTTATCCCTCAACCAAACTGGCTGATCTTTATAATCTGTTCAATAATTTTAACTTTAAAAATGTAAGCGCCATAACGGTTAACACCGTGCATGGCAACGATGTCTCGATAAAAAAGGTGACCGAACGGCTAAACCCGCAATTGGAAAGTATGGAAGGCGCAGCCGTTTTTTATGCCTGCCGCGAGATGGGTGTGCCCTGTATGCAGATCAGGGCTGTGTCAAATTATGTAGAGAAGCGCAACCGCGCAAACTGGAACATAGGGCTTGCCATTAAAAATCTCAATACCTTTGCCATTGAATTTTTAAAGCTGTATGCTACTTTCTGATCGACTATGAAACTAACCCTGGGTTTTTCGCCCTGCCCGAACGATACTTTTATTTTTGATGCGCTGATCCATCAAAAAATCGACACCGAAGGACTGGATTTCGAGGTATTTTATGATGATGTGGAAACCCTCAACCAAAAAGCCATGCGCGGCGAATTGGATATTACCAAACTCAGCTATCATGCTTTCGCTTATGTTGCCGATAAATATGTTTTATTGGATTCGGGCAGTGCGTTGGGATTTGGCGTTGGTCCGCTGTTAATTTGTAAGGATGATCCCGAGGAACTGGTCTCAAATCTCAAATCTCAAATCTCAAATCTTAAGATAGGTATCCCCGGCAAATACACCACGGCCAATTTTCTGCTTGGCCTGGCCTTCCCGAACGCAACCAATAAAGTTGAACTGGTTTTTTCGGATATTGAAGATGCAGTGCTGGACGGGCGGGTGGATGTCGGCCTTATCATCCACGAAAATCGTTTTACTTACCAGGACAAAGGATTAAAGAAGATCATTGACCTGGGGGATTTTTGGGAAAAACAAACCGGGTTAGCTATCCCGTTGGGCGGCATCGTAGCCAATCGCAATTTACCGGACGAAGTTCAGCATAAAATAAACCGAGTTTTACGGCGCTCGGTTGAGTTTGCTTTTGAAAACCCAAAATCAGGGCTGGAATTTATCCGCTCGCACGCCCAGGAAATGAGCGAGGAGGTGATGTACAAGCATATTGAATTGTATGTAAATAAATATTCAGTTGATCTGGGCGAAGAAGGCAAAAAGGCCATCAAACTACTTTTTGATACTGCGCGGGAGAAGGAAATTATACCTGAAATTAAGCACGAGATCTTCCTGACGCCGGCTATTGTCTGAACTAAGATTTTTCGTTGGTAATTGTTTTTTAACAGAACTCAAGAAGGCTTCGTCCTTCGTTGGATTAGATGATTATAAGATTAAAAAAGCGGCGTAAATCCTAAAATCCTTTAATCCTGTGAATCTTAGTTCAGACAGCTATCTTTGCCGCATAATATAAACATTTGTGACCAACCCATTTGCTTCAATAAACGAATTTGCCGAAGGCCGCTTGCTCCTTGTAAACAAGCCATATAACTGGACCAGCTTTGATGTTGTGGGTAAACTTCGCAATTCATTTAAACCTTTAAAGTTGAAAGTTGGCCATGCCGGCACGCTTGACCCGCTGGCTACCGGGCTGTTGATCATCTGCACCGGTAAAATGACTAAGCAGATCGACACCTTCCAGGCGCAGGAAAAAGAATATACCGGTACCATGGTGTTAGGCGAAACCACACCATCTTACGATATGGAAACGGAAGCCGATCAGCATTTTGATATCAGCGGTATTACCGAAGAACAAATAAGAGCGACCTGCGAACAGTTTACCGGGGATATTCAGCAATATCCGCCCGCGCACTCCGCAGTAAAAATAGATGGGGAGCGCTTGTATGAAAAAGCCCGCAGGGGCGAAGATGTAGAATTGCGCGTCCGCCATGTTACCATCAGCGAATTTGAGATCACCGGCATTGCGTTGCCCGAAGTTAATTTCAGGGTGGTATGCAGTAAAGGCACATACATCCGTTCATTAGTGAATGATTTTGGAAAAGCATTGCATAATGGCGCCTATCTATCAAAACTTAGGCGCACCCGCAACGGCGATTATAAAATTGAAGATGCGTTTGAAGTATTGGAGTTAGTAAATATTATCAGGGAGTTGAAACAGAATTTACCAGCTTTTGAATAGAAATATAACATGAAGATCTATCATCATATTGATGAATTCGTTCGTTTAAAAAACGCGGTGGTTACCATCGGCACATTTGATGGTGTGCATTTGGGGCACCGTAAAATTATTGCCGGTATCAAGGAACTAGCCGAAAGCATAGGAGGCGAAACGGTGTTGCTTACCTTTTTTCCTCATCCGCGCATGATATTGCACCCGGAAGATGAAAATATTAAATTGATCAACACCATAGCCGAAAAAGCGCAGTTACTGGAGGAACTGGGCATTGAACATTTGATCATCACCCCCTTCTCCCGCGATTTTTCGAATCAGACGGCTGAAGAATATATCCGTGATGTTTTGGTGAGCAAGATCGGCACAAAAAAAATTGTTATCGGCTACGATCACCGTTTCGGTAAAGACAGGCAAGGCGGTTTGGAAGACCTGCTTCGCCTCGGTCCGGTTTATGGTTTTGATGTGGTTGAAATACCCGAGCAGGACATTGCTGATGTTGCCGTGAGTTCAACCCGGGTAAGATCAGCATTGCTTGAAGGAAAAATAGAACTCGCCAATACCCTTTTGGGTTACCCTTTTTACATTACCGGCACAGTTGTGCGCGGCGACCAGTTGGGCAGGCAAATTGGCTATCCAACAGCCAACATTGTAATTCCCGAGCGCTATAAACTGGTACCATCTCATGGGATATTTGCAGCGAGGGTAAAAATAGATGGCGTTTCATATGATGGTATGGCCTATATCGGCTCGCGCCCAACCATTAATGGCTTAACCCGCAATATCGAAGTAAATATTTTTGATTTCGACCAGGATATTTACAACCGGCAAATTCAAATGCAGTTCCTGAATTTTGTGCGGGACGATATGAAATTTGATTCGCTGGATGAGTTGAAAGTTCAAATAGCAAAGGATAAACAGGAGGTAATTAGGTTGCTAGGGAATTCGTATCGTTGAACGTAACACGTTACTATCAAATTGATAATAGAAGTTTACATGAAATACATCACCGTAGTCATTTTACTTTCGATTGTGGGATTGTCCTGCAAGCAACATCAACCGGAAACAAAAAAGAAATCAGGTTTTCTAATTGGTGATTGGATGATATGTAATGACGCCGATAAGCCCAATACGAACCTATGTGCGACGTTAACGTTTGAAAACGACAATAGAGGTTCTGTTCGAACTGTTAAATCAATAGACATACCATTTTTCCTGGACATTTAAAAATAATATACTAACAATCAAGTCTCTTGATAATCAACATCGGGAAGCTGATTTTATAGACAGGGTTTATGAAATCTCTACGGGCCCGACCATCGACGGATACGGCACTCCATTGTTTAATACCCTTTCGCATATGAAATATTATTTGGTGAAATAATTAAAGAAAGTAGTATCTTCGCTCACTTCTTAAAAAACACTAAATAAACCTGTTTTACCACATGATAAGCCGCAAGCGAAAAAAACAACAATGCTATTCCTGTATTGATGACCCTGGTGCTTAAAGCAAATTTGCTTTTGATGTAAACTGCGAATTTGGCATACAAAAACAGCGCTAAAAATGCCCCGGCGGCGGCCCCCAGGCTAAATATCACCAATGCCAGTTTGCCATCCAAAATCCATTGATGTGTAATGAGGTACGTGCCGGTGATCATCCAGAAAGGCACTTGCATGGGGTTTACAAATCCTAAAACAATACCATATTTGATGCTCTCGTGTTCGGAATAATTCGTTTCGGGTGGTTTTTTGCGATGCATCCAGGTGACGGTTCCCAAAACACCAAATAACACTACCATTACCCAATCGATAACGGTATCCAGTTTTACCTGCTGCGATAGCCATTTAGCGGCGTGCATAATAAAATAGGTAAAGAAAAATTCGGCACTGGAAAATGATATGATAAACCTCAGGGCTTCCTTAATGCCCCGGTTTACAGTTATTTGAACAAGCGTAAGGTTAATGTTGCCGGGCGGAACGTAACCGATAAAGTTGGCGATCAACCCTAAAAACAAAGTCAAAAATATCATTGCCTAAAGTAACGGGTTTTTATTGGAATGATAAAAACGCCGGTTTATTTTGGCATAAAAACTGGCTGTGATAGCTCTTACGTTGTTTCCACGTTTTGCCTCAGGCTATAGTACGCTAACAAGCCGCATAAACTTGCCAAAAATGTAGGTGCAGCCGCAAAAGGGAAAAAGTATATAACCTCATCAACTGCCCAGATCACCAGCCCAAGCGAAATGGTTAAAATCACCTTTCCGGCAAGTGTTTTGTTGGCCTGTAGTTCGCCCGAGGTGATCCATAGCAGTATGGCGATCAGAAGCAGGGCGATGCTGCAAGCATAGCCATAGCCTTCAAAATAGTCGCCCAGGCTATGAATAGCACCCATAAAAGGAAATTTATGGCCGGTCATTTGGCCAATCACCTGGCGTTCAACCGGGTCGGGTGCGTTTTTCCAGCCCGAATGCCCGATGGTGTGCCCAACGCCATGAATTGCAATTAAAATAGCTGCTATGCGCAACAGTAATTTAGGTTTCATATTATTTAATTTTGGTTATGTACTGTGATGGGTGAAAATACAAAATCCAGTCTATTGCAAAAAAGGGGCGATCCCGGCAAAAAACGGGCGGATTCCGGCATTTTACGATCAAACGGCGGATATTCCGTCTCGACTTGCAATGACTGCTCCACAACGTCATAAAACAAGCGCCTTTGAAAGTAATCCAATTTCAATAATTATCTTTGTTGGGTGAATAATGTGTATCCAAAAATAGTGACACTATTGCCGGCCGCAACGGAGATTGTAGTTGCTTTAGGGCTTGGGGAAAACCTTGTTGGCCGCTCCCATGAATGTGATTTCCCCGAGGCGGTAAAGCAATTGCCGGTATGCTCCGAAGCTAATTTCCCGGATAATTTTAGCAGCGGCGAAATTGATGTTAAAGTAAAGGAGATATTGGCTGACGCGCTATCAGTTTATACGGTTAACCGCCACCAAATAAAAACGCTGGCGCCCGATGTGGTGATAACCCAGGCCCAGTGCGAAGTGTGCGCCGTGTCCTTAAGGGAAGTGGAAGAAGCTTTGGACGATTACCTGGACAAACCCGCGCAGATCATTTCGCTGCAACCGAACAACCTGGACGATATTTTTAATGATATCGCAAATATGGCGACTGCGTTAAACGTACCCAATGCCGGCACGATTTTACTGGAAGAATTAAATGAGCGGGTTGATATCATTCGCCATAAGTTAAAGTATATCGAAAGCAAGCCAACTGTGGCCTGTATTGAATGGCTGGAGCCATTAATGGTATCCGGTAACTGGGTGCCTGAACTGGTATCCATTGCCGGCGGAATGGCCGTGCTTGCCCAGGCAGATAAACATTCACCTTATATAGCCTGGGACCAGATCAGGGAACAGAACCCGGATATTTTAATTGTAATGCCCTGTGGTTTCCCCATTGAACGAACATTAAGGGAAATTACCTTGCTGCTTCAGCAACCCGGTTTCGCGGAGCTAAAAGCCGTAAAAAACAATCGCGTTTATATGGCCGATGGCAACCAATACTTTAACCGCCCCGGCCCGCGAATTGTTGATTCTATTGAAATCCTTGCTGAGATCATTCATCCAAAACAATTCATTTTTGGCTATGAGGGGGAGGGGTGGATAAAGTTTGCGTTGTAAATTTTAAAGGGATTAACCTTTACCAACTCGCAAACTTAAACTCCGTCCTCCGGTTCAACTGATGTTCCGCTTCCGAGCAGGGCACACCGTCCGAACATTGGTTTACCAAATTACTTTCGCCGAAATATTTTGCAAGCAGCCTGCTTTGGTCAATACCATTTTGCAACAGGTATGCAACGGTTGAGTTTGACCGGCGCTCGGAGAGTTCTATGTTGTAATGCTCAGATGCCCGGGAATCGGTGTAGGATGAGATCTCTAATTTCAATCCCGGGTACTGTTTTAGAAGAACGATCATTTTTTGCAGGGAAACAACAGCATCGGCGCGGATATCAGATTTATCAAGGTCGTAATAGATCGGTTTTAAGGTCATTTGCATGATCATTTTCTCCATTTGCTGATTTGGAGATCCAGGGGATCCGGCAGTGCCCGGTGCACCTGCGCCCGTTGTACCCACTGTGCCAGGCGTACCCGCTGTGCCGGGTGCACCAGTTTTGGCCAGTGTCGGTGTTGTTTTTGCGGGTATCGAATCGACCGGTTTATAATTAAAGCTGTAAATATCATCGCTGCCTTTGCCATCCTCGCGGTTTGACGAAAAGTAGCCATTAACGCCATCGTTGGTAACCAGGTAAAAATCATCGCTGGTGCTGTTTAATGGGTACTTCACGTTCACCGGGGTGCCCCAGTTAGCTTTTTCTCCTTTGGCCTTATAAATATCATACCCACCCATACCGGTAAACCCTTTTGACGAGAAATATAATGCACCATCGCCACCTATCGTAGGGAAATCATCCTCCACTGAAGTATTCAGCACTTTGCCGCAATTTACCGGGCTGCCCCAGGCTCCCTTATTGTTTTTTTCGCAATACCAAATGTCTGTCCGGCCCACGCTGCCCGGCATGTCCGAGGTGAAATAGATCACCTTGCCATTTTTCGATAAGGCGGCATTACCTACTGAATATTTTTGCACGTTATTGTACGGGAAATTACCGAAAACTTTCCACTGTCCATCCTTTTTGCTGGCCATAACCAGTTGCAGGCGGCGGGTGTACAGCCGCTGGTTGGTTTTGGAGTCAACGGCATCTAATTTTATTTTTTTTGGCGAAATGGCGGTGGTTATGGTAATATACGCCGTGTCGGCTGTGCTGTTGAAAGCAATAGGGCCAACATGGTATTCGTCGTTAAAAATAGTACTGTTATTTGCGCCGACTGATAACTCATTTACCGCAGTTTCGCCGGTGGGTTGCTCGTATAATTTAAACCAGTTATTGCCGGTTCGGTCATCTACATTCTGATTGCCTGTTTTGCGGTCGGAGGTAAATACCATAGCCGTTTTACCTTCATAGTTTAACCCCCAGTCGGAAAATTCAGTATTTATCGCCTCCTCATTTTTTATGGTAAAGGCTGATTTCAATTTTATCCATGCGGCTGCCGAATCACAAACACCAAGTTTTAATTTTAACGTTGGCGCGTCGCTGGTAAAGTAAATTTTATATTGGCTTTTTGCCGTTTCAAATTTTTTATCGCGCAGCAAAATTTCGGCGTAATAGTAATGGCTTACTTTAGCCGCTTTAGGGTCGGCCACTGCCCGGGCGTACCAGGTTTCGGCATCTTCGTAGCGGTTAAGATTACGGTAACACGCTGCAATGGCTTCCAAAACCTGCACATTGGTTTTGGTACTTACCAGTTTGAGATACAGGTTAAGGCTTTTAAAATAATCATACCGTTCAAAAAGTTTATCGGCCTGTTGTCTTACCGATAGCTGTTCCTGCGCATCGGCGTACTTTGCCAGCACCAGGGTCCATAAGATGATGAATAATATTTTTTTCATTGCCTTAAAAATATCGCGGACTAATAACTCTTTGCTTTTTATTAGGGAAACTTATGCTGATCGACAACTCGTGCGAACCGCTTTGGTAGTTGGCCAACTTGGTCAATGTAAAATCGTACGAATACCCGATCCTAAAATTATTGCTTACTGAAATTTGGGCTATCGCTGCAACGGCATCCTGGTTTTCAAGGCTGCTTTGTAAGTTGCTTTTGTTCCAGGCGGCTACGCCTGTCCGGTACGATGCACCTACCCAAACCAATTTATCAAAAACAAAATAATTGGTCAAGTCCAAATTGGTGGGCCCTTTAAAATCTTCCTTTACCATAAACGAGGGTTTTGCATCGATGCCGTCAGAAAGTGAAATCATCGCCCCGGCTGTTAAATAAAACGTACGCACCTGGCTTACGATAGGCGCATTGTTTGTTGTATTGATAAGCGTTGATGATAGCAGGTTGAATGCCGAAGCGCCGACATAAAAACCGGGAGAGTAGTAATACACTCCGAAGCGAACATCCGGTGTAATTTTACTTACACTGCCTGCCGGGATATCAGCATCGCCGGCATCCGTTGCTATCAGTGCCGAGCCATTCAGGCTGTACTGCATTACACCTGCGCCAATGCCGAAGCACAAACGCCGCGTGTCTGATTCGTCAAGCTGCAGGCGGTAAGCGTAGTTGGCGTAGGCGGATGTTGTGCTTTCGGGGCCTAGCCGGTCATTGGTGACAATTAGCCCCAGGCCTACGTTACTGTTTTCTGTATTAGCAACCCCATCTACCGATGCGGTTTCCGTTTGCGGTGCGCCATTAATACCCACCCATTGGAAGCGGCTGCTTAAATTAACCGTCCAGTTGTCTTTGTACCCGGCGTAGGCGGGGTTTATAGCCAGTCCGTTAAAGGTATACTGGCTAAACTGTATCGTTTGCTGTGCGCTGGCCTTAACCGCAAGCAAAGCAATTCCTATAAGCACTATAAATTTGCGTTTGCCAGCCATTATTTAATTCGTTTTAAAAACACCCAGCCTTTGAATGTGGTGACGGTACTGCCTAAAGGCTCTTTCCGGTTTAGTATGTAATAATACGTGCCTTCGGCCAGGCCGCTGCCGTTCCAGTTGTTTAAATAATTATCCGCGTGGTAAACTTCGTTACCCCAGCGGTTAAAAATGATCAGCTGCGACCCCGGAAAACTTTCAAGGCCTTTTATGTTAAACACATCATTTTTGCCATCGTTATTTGGCGTAAAAATATTGGGGATCACTATCCCGGCTGCGGTTACCGTAATGGCAACCGAATCGGCACAGCCATTCTCGTTAGTATAAATAAAATGGTAAACGCCAGGATCGACAAAGTTAGCCACAGATGTTGAATCAGTGGTCGGGCTGGTGATGGCTACAACTGCCGGGTCGCCGGTTGCCTGTGTCCACAAACCGCTTCCGCTACCCTTTAGCAGGGTTGTTGAATATTGTATGATGGATTGATCGGGCCCGGCATTAGGCGCGGGCTTCACGGCGGTGATATTCGTCACGATATTATTGCATCCGGTTCCCGATGGAAGCGAATTACACTCATCCACAGGGTCGGTTGGCGGCGCCGCGTCCGGGTTGGTTGCATCAGGGTCGGTAACATCCGGCGGGCGCATAATGCTGGCCGCAACATGCAGCGCGGTAGCAGTTACTGCTACATTGCCGTTGATGGTGAAAGTGCGTACTGCGCCGTTTGCCATAGCGATAACCGACCGGTAAACATTACCCGTAACCGTTCCGCCGGTTTCGGAAGATGTCCCGGATGTTGACACGCTGCTTACGGTAACGCCCGAAATATCCGGTGGGAAATTAAAAAAGAATTTAGCGCCGGTAACATCATCCGGGCCGTTGTTTTGTATCGTAACGGTGTACATTACCGGCTGGCCCGCACATCCTGCTATGGATGTAACACTATCAACAGCCAGGTCGGCCTCCTGCAGCGCAAAGGTGACCGAACTTTTTATCGGTGCAAATGATATGTACGACCATGTCTCGATACCTTTGTTGTTGCCAAAATCATTCTGGTCCGCCGGGTCGTTGGTGGTTTTGCCCCATTTATGCCCGTTTACGGCGCTGCTTATCCCGGTTAAATTTTTTATCGGGTTTGATGGTGTGCCGATGATAGGGATCTGCGTATCATTCCAATAAACTGTATCGTCCGGCGCAAAATCGCCATTGATACGGGTAAGCAGCAAGCCGTTTACATTGCGTTCAACGTCAAAAAACGGAAAATGTACTTCGCCCGCCTGGTTTGTTAAGGTGATGGAAGTTTGGTAAGTGGCCGAAGCAATTGGCGGCACTTTATGGCCTTGTCCGTCCAGCCCGTCCCAAAAAACATGATTGGGGCCCGTAATTACCTGCCCGGTTAAAGTGCGGTCTATCGGATCGGTAAATACACCGTTATTGTTCACATCAATGGTAATAGAGTAGGTGCCGGCGGTGCTTGCGGTAAAATCAAAATTGCCGCCTAATGGGCTTGTTCCCGCTCTGCCCATTGTACCTTCAACTCCTGTAAATGTTACGTTGCTGATGGTTGGTTTGGCGGGTGCCGTTAACAGCCAGGTTGTGCCGCCAGGTGTTTTGGCCGATGCAGGCAGATCCGCCGAAGGCGGATTGAAAAATATTTTTTGGGTGATATCCGTAGGTGAATCCGGCAAACGCGGATCCTGTACATTGGGGTTGTTAACGGTATCAATACTCATGTAGGCAGCTGAGCCGTTGGGGTTTCTAAATCCTTTATTATTAACCAAAAAGGTAAATCCATTGCCTGCCTGGCCATTGTTATTTAAAACATACTGATAACCATCGCTGGTTAAAATATTAAAGATCCCATTAAAGCCTATATTAAATGCACCCAGCTGACCAGAAAATACGTTGGTAAATACGCGTCCTTTTAAAAACTGGGTGTTATTAATATCCCGCACCGAAACGTCAAAGGCAACAATAAACAAGCCCACTGGTTGTACCCATTCGGCATTTGCTGGAATTGGGTCGGGATTGCCGAAACTGTTGCCATTGCTTTCCGAGATAAAGTCGATCTCCCATACACCGTCCTGCCCGGCGCCAACTTTTATCTTATAAGGTGTATAACCGCCTGCGTTCGGCAGCGGGCCTGCAAGTTCCTGGCTGTGGTTAGCAATCAATCCTACCGTCGTCGATGTCCCGCTGGTATAAGTGGTTCCGTCCGGCGCCCTGAAGTTGATAGTGCCGGCATCAAAGCCCTGTGCGCTGGAGCCTACGTAAATGGTTTCGCCGGCCTTTACATAAACTTTCATGGTTCCCATGGTAGGGAAGGGAAAAGATGAATCGCCAAAGGTGCTCGAAAAAAGGTAAGCCCTGTATCCGCCGTGTTCCGCGATCTCTTTGCTGCCCTCACCAAATACATGTAATGCTGAAGAAAATAGCAATATAAAAGCACAACATAGCGACAGCCACATTCTTTTAAACAAGAATGTCTTTTGCGGAAAATTAGCAGCGTTAGTGCTTTTTAATTGTAAAAGTTTGGGCATGCGCAATGGTTTAAACAGCATGAAATTAGGTAAAAAGTGCTGTTGATACCCATCTGTACGTTAAAATAACTAAAATGGTTTAAATGAGGGGTTTTTAATTCCCGGCATCATCATCTGTTTCCTTCAGTTCATCTTCTTTTTTACCCCTGCCCATGTGGATATTTGGTTTCGACTCGGTGCCGGTAATGGTCATCGGGATACCGAAGATTCCGAATGGCGGCAAGCCCAGCCTGAACTGTAAGTTAAGCGTGTTATCAAAACCCACCTGGCCGCTAAATTTTAGCCTGAAGCCAGCCATTTTTACCTTGGTTTGCTTAATGGTAATAATGTTATTGGCGATGGTGGTTTCTACGTTCACTTTTGAAACATCGCCGGTATCAAGCCCGTTCCGATCGGTTTTGCTGCCGACAGCCGAAAATAGTTTCAACCCATGCAGTTTGATCTTTTTTACAGACAGTACGCCGCCGCCTTTTAACGAAGGGTAAACCGGCTGCATATTTGCATTCAGCCTGCCGCTCAGTTTGTAATCCAGCGATACCTGGCCCTCGGCGCCCTTTGCCGAAGTGGCCATATCGCGGAAGAGTTTAATTTGATTGTAAGCCTTTTTTATATCAAAGTCTTTGGCGCTGATGTGGTAATTAAAAGTTGCCTTTTTGGGATCGAGGCTGGCGTAGGTTGCGTCCATGGTTACCGGTGCACCTATTAAATTAAAACCTGCCTGTTTTAAAACAATACTGCCGTTGTTCACTGCCATTTGCCCTTTCACGTCGTTTAGCTCCAGCCCGTTGTATTTTACCTTTTTTACATCGGCGCTAAAATTTAAGTTGAGGTTGCGCGGAACCATGATCACTCCCGAAGGCGAACCCGAAGGATGCCCGCTCACATTTGCCGAAGGGCTCGAAAATGCCATAAAATCATCCGCAGTAATGCTGCTGCTGCCAAAATTGAAGGTGCCCCTTAAAGTATCGGTTGGTTTGGTGGCGTAGCCAATCACGTTAGACAATGCGCCATTTAAAACAATTACTGATTTGCCATAGGTGGCTGTAAAGGCATCAAAATTCATCTTATCCTGGTTAAAACTAAAACTGCCTGCTTTAATGATAAATGGCTTTGGAAAAAGATCGGAAGAAAGCGCTATGTTTTTTACCTGCATCGATCCGGAGTTGTTTAGTTTGGCATAATTTCCGGCCACTGCATCGCTTTGTTTTCCTTTAAGCGACAGGTTAGTGGTTATAAATCCTTTTACCTTGTAATCTTTCACAGCAAAAACCTGGTAAATTTTGCCAATATCTAAGGTGCCATGCGAGTTGATGGTATATTCCAGGTTGTTAAAGTTTTTCAGATCAGCATTTACCGCGAATGGCTTATCCTCAAAAACAAAGGAGGCCGGTTTGACAATAACTCTGAGGCCCTGCATTGATGCCGAATTGTTGGTTATGCTGGTATTTACCTGTATGTTTTCAATAGGATGCGGGTAATATTTTGTTTGGATCGATCCGTTTTGAAGGCGGATATTGGCTTTGGTTTGCGGGAAGATCCGTTTCGCCGGCAGATATTTGCCTTTGGTTTGCAGATCAGCCACCAGCTTGCCCGAAAGTAGCAGGCCCTCAACAGGATAAACTTTCTTAATATCGGCAAGGTCGAATTTTGCCTGTAAGCCGGCGTCCATCGGGAAACCCGGCGCCATGCTCATTTTAAAATGGCCCTTGATGTAATTGGCCAGCACATTTGCATTCAGGTTTTCTATTTGGAAAGTGGCGTGCCGGTAATCATTATCGGTACAGGCGGCATTCAAACTAAAACTGATATTTTGAAGCCCTTCGGGTAATGATGCGTATTTAAAATACCCGTTAGTGAAGGATGACCTGATACTGAATTTGGGGATACTGGTGATAACTGTATCTACTTTCCTGATGCCGCTCCGCTTAATGCCCGTAGCATATTTACCATCGGCCAGCAGGTGTAACGAGTACCTGCCTTTTAGTTGGTAAGGTTTAACACCAAACGCATTACTCCACTTTTCCAGGTCGATCTCGGTATTCACCTTGGCATAAATTTCAGGTTTTTTAACACCTTTTATGCGCAAAACCGAACCGAAGTAATCTTTACCCATATTAAAATACAACGAATCGAGATTGAGCTGCAGGCTATCCGGATCAAGGCCGGGAACCCGCGTTTCAAAATTAAGGTAGAGGTTGCTAACCGGTACGGGCGACTTTTTATTATTGATATATCCATTACGGATATTCACTTTCATACTCAAATCGGGTAAGGTGCTATCCGCAGCATTATATCTGCCGGCCAGTTGAAACGCTATACTTCCTGTTCCGCGTACGTCAGTTTGATCGAGCCATTTTAAATATTGGGGCGGAAGGGCCGTAACAACGTCGTGCAGGTTGCTTTCGTTGGAGTTTACTTTAAAATCCATAGCGTACCCGTTCTTCAAAAAGGCAAATTTCCCAATAAAATTCACAGGTAGTTTATTAATTACCAGGTCGTTTTTCCGGAATTCAAAAGCCAGCGATTTGGTGTTGACACTGGTAACCAGGTCGGCATTTATCTTTTTTGAAAGCACGTACGACCTGCCATTGTAAATGAAGTCTACCGAGGCCATTTCGGTATGGGTATGCAGGTCGAATACGTCTTTAGTCAGATCGCCGCTGCCGGTATAGTTTACCCCGCGTGCAGTAAATTGCATAGGTATCGAACGATCGTTGTATACAAAGCGGCTGTTTTCAATCAAAATTTCGTCAATGCCTAACGAAGCGCTGCTGGTATCGGCCGGCGATTTTACCGTGGCGTTTTTTGGCTTGTACACATTATAGTTTACATGCCCTGCCGTATCGGCCTGGATGTTGATGAAGGCATTGCTCAGGAAAATTTTATTTATGGTGATCTTTTTCTGAAAAACTGAGCTCAGGTCGATACCGAACGATACCTCCTTCGCCGCAATCAGGGTATCGTTTTGGAATGGTGCACTCCCTTTTAACGACAGGTCGTTCAGCGTAAGCGTAAGGCTGGGGAAATGCTTAAAGAAAGATAAACTGGTGCCCGAAAATTCCAGCTGGCCATCTATACTGCCGTTTGCAAATTGCTTTATTTTATCGC
>Ga0206921_10195_pt1 | contig 16920 bp, 16 predicted proteins | sample Alteio_BWOrgHeat_66_FD_152930 | JGI IMG/M metagenome (GOLD analysis project Ga0206921, IMG submission 152930) | Enriched cells from forest soil in Barre Woods Harvard Forest LTER site, Petersham, Massachusetts, United States -... | ecosystem: Environmental > Terrestrial > Soil > Temperate forest >...
CATAGGCTTTTAACAACGTTTCTATGGGCGCCCGGGACACCTTGATCTCGTAGGAGTCTATTTCCTTTATGGTTTGCGATGCGTACAGGATAAAATCACCGTATTGCAAGTCGTTCACTGCGTAATTATTAATAAACTTATCGGCTGAGGCATATTTATTCAGTTCCGGCTGCAACTTGTCAATCACGTAAGCGGTAAACAACTGGTTGTCGGCAAGCTCCTGCACCAGGTTGGTATCCATAGAGGTGTCGGCAGGCACAAAAATATCAGGCATAATACCACCGCCACTAAAAACCTTTTTACCACTGGCAGTATGGTAGGGCGATGATTTTTTAAACGCGCTATCGTCCATATTACTTTGTGCCGAAAACAGTTCGCCTTTTTTCATGCGCTCGGCCAGCTCATTATGGTAGCTGTCAATACCACCGGCGTATGACTTTTGTATCGATCTGCCCGATGGAGTATAATACCTGGCCACCGTTAAGTTAACTGCTGAGCCATCGCTAAACGGGAACTGTTGCTGCACTAAACCTTTACCAAAAGAACGGCGGCCAACAATAACGGCCCTGTCCAGGTCCTGCAATGCTCCTGCCAGTATCTCACTTGCTGATGCGGAATACTCATCAATCAGCACCGCTAACTTACCATGCTGAAATTCGCCGGAATCTGTAGCGAAGTAGTCTGTACGGTTTTCATGTATGCCTTTGGTATAAACTATCAGCTTGCCTTTAGTTAAAAACTCGTTTGCCAGCGCGGTAGCCGTGTTCAGGTAACCGCCGCCATTGCCGCGGATATCAAGCACCAGTTTGGTCATACCCTGGCTTTTCAGCTTGCCCAGCGAATAACGGAAATCATTATCGGTAGTGGAAGCAAATTTGCTGATCTTAATATAACCCACATCATCGGTAACCATATAAGCGGCATCTAAACTACTCAAGTCAACATGGCCGCGTTGTACACGGTAAAGCTTTGATGTTTCATCGGGCTCAATTACGTTAAAGGCCATTTCTTTCCTTTTCTCGTCAGTAAGTATCTTATCTATTTTATCACCGGTGATCTTCGTGCCCGAAACCTTTTGATTATTAATGCTCAACACCCTGTCGCCCGTGCTTAAACCGGCCTTATTAGCAGGCCCGTTGGGATATATTTGGGTAATGTAAAGGGTATCGCGCAATAACTGGTACTCAATACCAAAGCCATTAAAGCCGCCTTCCAGCTTTTCGTTAATGGCCAGTGCCTGCTGTGGGGGCAGATACATAGAGTGCGGGTCGAGGTTTTGGAGCAGATTGTTAACGGTTACGCCCTCAACGCTATCTACGTTAACAGAGTCAACATAATTCTGGCGCACCAGTTGCAGCACTTTAGTAAGTTTATCTCCTTTGCCGGGTGAGGCATTGAGGTAATGGGATGCGAAATTATTGTCGCCAACAAGCAGGCCGATAGCAATACCCACCAAAATCAACAACACTGATCTGAAAATTATGCCCGCGCCCCTTTTCATATTAAAATAGTAACGCAAAACTAACAAATTCAGACGATTAGTTGAAATTTTAGCGTTTAACTTTTGCTTAAATTGTAATTTTTTGCCTGATTTATTAGTCTATTGATCAGCAATAAATACCAAAGAAGCATTTATCAGTTTTTTATGGTGCTCCCGCGGGTTTAGCGCAGCGTAACCCGTGGTGCAGCATTGCGACAGTTTCCAACTGTCACAACAATTGTAAAAAATCATGTAATTTTGCGGTATAAACATCCCGCAATGGAATTTACAACCGAAAAAAGCTCAAACTACAACAACCTCGAACTGATGCCTGTGAAGGAGATCTTACAGCATATGAACGAGGAAGACCAAACCGTGCCGCTTGCCGTAGCAAAGGCTTTACCGCAGATAGAAAAACTGGTTGAAATAACCGCTGCCCGAATGAAAGCTGGTGGCCGCCTGTTTTACATTGGCGCGGGTACCAGCGGCAGGCTGGGAGTGGTTGATGCATCCGAATGCCCGCCAACTTTCGGCGTACCCTTTGATATGGTAGTTGGTATTATTGCAGGTGGCGATACTGCCATTCGCAAATCAGTTGAATATGCAGAAGACGATGTTGAGCAAGCCTGGGTAGACCTGCAGGAATTTAACATCAACGATAAAGATGTACTGGTGGGCATAGCAGCATCGGGTACTACGCCCTATGTTATCGGCGGACTAAAAATGGCTAATCAGCATAATATTGCCACTGGCTGCATAGTTTGTAATAGCGGCAGTCCTGTGGCAGCCGAAGCCAGATTCCCGGTTGAGGTAGTTACAGGCCCGGAGTTTTTAACCGGATCAACCCGCATGAAGGCCGGCACCGCTCAGAAACTGGTATTAAATATGCTGAGCACCGCAACAATGATACAGTTGGGAAAAGTAAAAGGCAACAGAATGGTTGACATGCAATTAAGCAATAACAAACTGGTTGACCGAGGCACCCGCATGGTAATGAATGAAACCGGCCTCGACAAACAAACTGCCGCCAAGCTTTTAAAACAAGAAGGCAGCGTGAGGAAAGCAGTTGATTTTTATAAAAAGGGATAGGTGAATGTGCGGATATGCAAATGTGCAGATGATAAAAATTGAACATTTGCTTAATACGCATATTAGAATAAATCCTCACATTTGTATAAAGGCACATTTTAAAAAATCAGCACATTTGCATATCAGCACATTTGCAAATTAGAAAAGAATGCACGAGATAGAACCATATTACCGGTGGAGGGATGACTACATTGCATCAGAAGACGAGTTTTCGCCTTTTTATGCAACGCAGTACAGCGAGTTTGAGTTTGATAAACAGGTATACAATTACCTGCTGCATCCGCAGTGGGATTCATTTGGATCTAACACACTTTATCTTAAAGTACTTTATACCGATTACGACCGCGGCTACACCATTATCGAACTGATAGGCGAGTGGAACGATGCTATCAACAACGATATCATGCTCATGAAACGGGAACTCATTGATCTGATGGTTGACCAGGGTATCACCCAGTTCATCCTCATCGGCGAGAACGTGCTGAACTTCCACTCTTCGGATGATTGTTATTATGAGGAATGGTTTCAGGAGGTAGAGGATGGCTGGATAGCCGGTATCAATTTCCGTGAGCATGTGATAGATGAGTTTAAGAGCAATAATATTGATTACTACATCAATTTCGGCGGCGAGCTTGATGAGCTTAACTGGCGCGGATTGAAACCTCTACAGGTATTTAAAAAGGTGGAGGAACAGCTGATAAAGAGATTGAATTAGTTTTGATAATCACACTAAACTATTTAATTTCACGTTGGTCTAACACCATGATGCGATTTTAGCATATCGCATTAAATGAGTAAATTTGTATTAATAAAAAAGAATAATTTTTAAATAAAAATGGAAAATAACAGTTCTAACTACGTTTATAATAGCGTAACACAATTAGACGATAGCGAAAGCTCATCACGCAAATATTTAGCGAAAGTGTTCGCTTGGATGTTTGTGGCTTTAGGCGTTTCCGCTTTTGTCGCTTTTGAATTTGCAACAAATTTAAGCTTATTGACCCTGATCATTGATCCTACTACGGGCGGCTTCACAGGCTTAGGTTATGTAGCCATATTTGCACCACTTGCCTTTTCGCTGGTAATTAATTTTGGTTTTAACCGTATATCATATGTAGGTATGATAGCTATATTTTTGGCTTACGCGGCAACCATAGGCGTTACCTTGAGTATTTTCGGGTTGATCTATACATCCAGTTCCATATTTACCGTATTCTTAAGCGCGGCTTTTGTTTTCGGTGTAATGGCGGTATCGGGTTACAAAACAACTATGGACCTTTCCAAATTTGGTTCTATTATGTATGTAATATTTATCGGTGCTTTGGGTGTAAGCCTTATCAACTTCTTTATGCATAGCGATCAGTTAAGCTATATCATCAGCTTCGTATTTGTAGCAGTTATGATAGGCCTTACCGCTTATTACATGCAAATGCTTAAACGCATAGGTGCAGGTGTTGAGTTTGGTACCGAAAGCACTAATAAATTGGTGATTATAGGTGCATTTATCCTTTACACTACCTTCATCAACCTGTTTATGTCAATGATGCGTATTTTCGGCAGAAGAAGATAATCGTAACAACATTATTTAAAAGAGCTGCCTCCAAAAAAGGCGGCTTTTTTTATGCCTTTACTTTTAAAGCCCTCTCCTTTGGAGAGGGTTTGGGTGAGGTCTTGCATATTACAAGTTTATTACGCACCTTTGCAGTGCTTATAGAGAAAGATGGAGGGATTAGACCCTGCGATGTCTTAGCAACCTGTGCTTCACAAGGTGCTACATTCTACTTAACCAGCTTCAAAATCGGTTAGGAAAGATAAGCGAAAGTCAACATATCACCCGACTTTTCGATATAAGCGTGTTTTTTATTTAGATGTGAGATATGAGATGTGAGATATGAGACGTTTGGCGTTTTTATCCCACAGCTATTATTAAGCATCCATTTAATTTGAGGTTTTGATATCGATATGAGACTATTTTTTGTCTCACATCTCATATCTAAAATCTCATATCTCAACAAAATGGATATTAGAAAAGAATTAGAGAAACGTATACTCGTTATTGACGGCGCAATGGGTACCATGATACAGCGGTACCAGTTGACCGAGGCAGATTTTCGTGGAGAACGTTTTAAGGATCATGCATCAGACCTGCAGGGAAATAACGACCTGCTGAATATCACGCGCCCGGATGTGATCAAAGCTATCCATGCTGATTACCTGGACGCCGGGGCCGATATCATAGAAACCAATACATTCAGTACCCAGATTATCTCGCTTGCTGATTATCATTTGGAACACCTCGCCTATGAACTAAGTTTTGAAGGTGCACGCCTTGCCCGTGAAGTTGCCGACGAATACAATAAAAAAACACCGGATAAACCACGCTTTGTGGCCGGGGCAGTTGGCCCAACAAACCGTACCGCATCATTATCGCCAGATGTTAACGACCCAGGTTACCGTGCCGTTACCTTTGACGATCTGGCCGAAGCATATTACGACCAGGTTCGTGGCCTGGTTGATGGCGGCTCGGACATGCTGTTAGTTGAAACCATATTTGATACCCTGAATGCCAAAGCGGCATTATTTGCCATAAACCGCTATGCGGATGAATCAGGCAAGCATTTGCCCATCATGATCTCGGGTACTATTACCGATGCATCGGGCCGTACTTTATCGGGCCAAACAGTTGAGGCGTTCTGGAATTCTATCCGCCATGCTAACCTGTTATCCGTAGGCTTAAACTGTGCTTTGGGTGCAAGGGAAATGCGCCCGCATTTGGAGGAACTTTCTAACATTGCCGATGTATTCATTTCAGCATACCCAAATGCAGGTTTGCCAAATGAGTTTGGTCAGTACGACGAAACCGCTCACGAAACTGCCCACCAGGTTGATGATTTTATGCAAGCCGGGCTAGTGAACATAGTAGGGGGTTGTTGTGGCACTACGCCCGAACACATCAAATGCATTGCCGATAAAGCGGCACAATATCCCGCAAGGTTAATACCCGAAATAGCGCCCAACATGCGCCTGAGCGGACTGGAAGCCGTTACACTAACACCCGAAAGCGTTTTCATGAACGTAGGCGAACGTACCAATATCACCGGTTCACCAAAATTCTCCAAGCTGATCTTGGGCGAGGATTATGAAGCTGCCCTGACCGTTGCCCTGCAGCAGGTTGAAGGCGGCGCGCAGGTGATCGATATTAACATGGATGAAGGCATGATCGATTCAGAAGCGGTGATGGTGAAATTCCTGAACCTGGTTGCTTCTGAGCCCGATATTGCCAAACTTCCCATCATGGTGGATTCATCTAAATGGACGGTTATTGAAGCCGGACTGAAATGCTTGCAAGGCAAGGGTATCGTTAACTCCATCTCGCTAAAAGAAGGCGAAGAGAAATTTAAGGAATACGCCCGCAAAATATTAAGCTATGGCGCCGCTACGGTAGTAATGGCTTTTGATGAAACCGGACAGGCTGACTCATTGGAACGTCGTAAGGAGATCTGCGAGCGGTCGTACAACATACTGGTTAATGAGGTTGGTTTCCCTCCGCAGGATATTATTTTCGATCCGAATATATTAACCGTAGCTACCGGTTTAGAGGAACATAACAACTACGCGGTTGATTTTATTGAAGCTACCCGCTGGATAAAACAAAACCTGCCGCACGCCAAAGTAAGCGGCGGGGTAAGTAATATTTCGTTCTCGTTCCGTGGTAATAATACGGTGCGCGAAGCTATGCACTCGGCATTTTTATACCATGCCATACAGGCCGGTATGGATATGGGCATCGTAAACGCCGGTATGCTTGAAGTGTACCAGGAGATCCCGAAAGACCTGCTGGAACTGGTTGAGGACGTTTTATTAAACCGCCGCCCGGATGCTACCGAGCGTTTGGTGGAATTTGCAGATAACATCAAGAGTAAAGGCAAAGTAATTGTGCGCGATGAAGAATGGCGCAAGGATCCGGTTGAAAAACGCTTATCGCATGCGCTGGTAAAAGGTATTATTGAATACCTGGACGATGATGTGGAAGAAGCGCGTCAAAAATATGCCCGTCCACTTGAGGTGATTGAAGGGCCGCTGATGGATGGGATGAACATTGTAGGCGATCTGTTTGGCTCGGGTAAAATGTTCCTGCCACAGGTAGTAAAATCAGCCCGTGTAATGAAAAAGGCGGTCGCTTACCTGCTTCCGTATATCGAACTGGAAAAGCAGCGTGTTTTGGCCTCCGGCGAAGATACCGCAGCCGATGCCCGCGCCAACGCCGGTAAAATTTTAATGGCGACGGTTAAAGGTGATGTACACGATATCGGTAAAAATATCGTCGGCGTGGTTTTAGCCTGTAATAACTTTGAGGTGATAGATCTTGGGGTGATGGTACCTGCACAAAGGATCATAGAAGAAGCCATTAAGCAAAATGTAGATATCATAGGCCTGAGTGGATTGATTACGCCATCGCTGGATGAAATGGTGCATTTCGCTAAGGAAATGGAGCGCAATAATTTCACCATTCCGCTGATCATCGGTGGTGCAACTACATCACGTATACATGCGGCGGTTAAAGTAGCGCCAAATTATTCGGGTGCTGCTATCCACGTATTAGATGCATCACGCAGCGTTACTGTCTGTAGCAGTTTAATGAGTGAAACCGGTCGCGATGAGTATATTCAAGGCATAAAAGATGAATACGCAAAGGCTCGCGAGGCCCATCTGAATAAAAAATCAGACAAACGCTTCGTCAGCATTGATGATGCCCGGAACATGAAATGCCAGATCAACCTTAACGGCATGATGCCGCCAAAACCAACCTTTACAGGCACCAAGGTTTTTGAAGCATTCCCGCTGGAGGATTTGGTACCCTACATAGATTGGACACCATTTTTCCATACCTGGGAACTGCGCGGCAGCTTCCCTAAAATATTTGATGATAAATATGTCGGCATCGAAGCAAAAAAACTATATGACGATGCGCAGGAATTATTAAAACGCATAGTTAAGGACAAGCTGTTACAAGCTAATGCCGTAATCGGTTTCTGGCCAGCCAATAGTGTGGGTGATGATATTGAATTATATACTGATGAGAGCCGCACACAGGTTCTAGAAACGATCTATACCCTTCGCCAGCAATCAGAAAAAGTGAAGGGCGAGCCATATTATGCACTGTCAGATTTCATCGCTCCTAAAGATAGCGGCGTGCCTGATTACTGGGGTGGTTTCGCGGTAACGGCAGGTGTTGGCTGCGATGAACTGGTTGCCGAGTTTGAGGCCGATCATGACGACTACAACAGCATCATGGCCAAAGCTCTTGCCGATCGTTTAGCTGAAGCATTCGCTGAAAAAATGCACGAACTGGTACGTAAGGATTACTGGGGTTATGCCAAAACCGAGCAACTGGATACTGAAAAGCTAATTAAGGAAGAATACCAGGGCATCCGCCCGGCACCGGGTTACCCGGCCTGTCCGGATCATACCGAAAAGATCACCCTGTTTGAACTGCTGAAAGCTGAGGACAATGCCCACATGCACCTAACCGAAAGCCTGGCCATGACACCGGCTGCTTCTGTAAGCGGGTTCTACTTCGCACACCCCCAGGCAAGGTATTTTGGTTTGGGTAAAATAAGCAAGGATCAGGTGGAGGATTATGCGAAACGAAAAACCATGGATGTGGAAACTGTAGAGCGCTGGTTAGGACCTAATCTAAATTACTAGTTGTGTGTTGAAGGTTGTAAGTTGCATGGAAAATAGCTACAAAAAATATACTGAGTTAAATGTATGGCTCGAGGCCAGAAAGCTAACAACTGATATTTATTCTATAACCAAAAGCTTCCCCAAAGAAGAACAATATGGCTTAAGCAATCAAATGCGAAGATGCGCTGTTTCTATACCTTCAAACATTGCCGAAGGGTGTGGAAGAAATCATAAAAAGGATAGCTTACAATTCTTTTATATATCAAGAGGTTCCTTATATGAATTGGAAACCCAATTATATTTATCAAGCGACTTAACTTATATTAATTCTGCTGAACTTGAGACGCTATTAACTAATTTAGAAATAGTTCGTAAGTTACTTAACGGATTTATCAGATATTATACAGACTAATGGTTGTATTACTTACAACACACAACTTACAACCTACAACACGAACCAATGAAAATAACGGAACACATAACCAAAGCGGCTGGCAAAACACTCTTCTCATTCGAACTATTACCACCGGTAAAGGGGCGCAGCATACAGGAAATTTATGATGCTATTGACCCACTGATGGAGTTTAATCCGCCGTTTATTGATGTTACTTATCACCGCGAGGATTATATCTACAAAAAGCATGAAAGTGGTTTATTGGAGAAGGTATCGTATCGTAAACGCCCAGGTACGGTTGCTATCTGCGCTGCTATTATCAACCGTTATAAGGTAGATGCTGTTCCGCATTTAATATGTGGTGGTTTTACCAAGGAGGAAACCGAGAATGCTTTGATCGACTTACAGTTTTTAGGTATTGATAATGTGCTGGTATTACGCGGTGACGCCCGCCATGCCGACCCTTCATTTGTGCCAACTCCCGGCGGCCATGCCTACGCCTGCGAGCTACTGGAGCAGGTTACCAACATGAACAAGGGTAAGTACTTATATGAAGACCATGATGTAGTAAATGCTGATTTCTGTATCGGCGTTGCCGGATACCCCGAAAAACATTTTGAATCGCCAAACCTTAAAACTGATTTCAGGTACCTGAAACAAAAGATAGACATGGGTGCCAATTTTATTGTTACCCAGATGTTTTATGATAACAATAAATACAAAGAATTTGTACGGCTTTGTCGCGAGAACGGTATTAATGTACCCATCATTCCAGGATTAAAGCCCATCACCTCATCAAAGCAACTCATCAACCTGCCAAAGATCTTCCATATCGATATCCCTGAAGATCTTGCCGATGCGGTACAGGCCTGCAAATCAGAAAAAGATGTAAAGGATGTAGGTATTGAATGGATGATAAACCAATGCAAGGAACTGATAGATTTCGGTGCGCCGGTATTGCACTTTTACACCATGAGTAATCCCGGCCCGACGAAGAGAATCGCCGAGGCGATATTTTAATCGTTATTCTCCTATTGTCATTCTGAGCGATAGCGAAGAATCTTTTGTGCTGGGTATACCACCGGATAGGTTCTTCGCTATCGCTCAGAATGACAAACTTTATATTTATCTACTCACTCTTCAAACTCTTCACCGGGTTAGCCAGTGCTGCTTTTATAGATTGATAGCTCACCGTAAGCAGGGTAATCAGCACTGCGCCAATGCCAGTTAAAGCAAATATCCACCAGGCAATTGCCGAGTGATATTCATAATGCTGCAACCATTTATTCATAAAAATATAGGCCGTAGGGGTAGCTATGACGAAGGAGATAACTACCAAACCAATAAAATCTGTCGACAACAATTTCCACAAATTAAATACGGATGCGCCCAGTACTTTGCGCACGCCAATCTCCTTAATACGCTGCTCCGCCATAAACGACGCCATACCGAAAAGCCCCAGACAGCTGATGAAAATTGCCAATCCGGCAAAGCAGCTGGCCAGTGTGCCAATACGTTCCTCATCATCAAACTTTTTGGCATATTCCTGGTCAACAAACTGGTATACGAAGGGCTGCTGAGGATTATATCGTTTAAACACATCGCCTATCTTGTCAATTGCTGCGCTGGCGCTTACATTAGGATTGATCTTTAAAACGATCATAGATCCAGCATCTTTTGACAAGTAATAAACAGAGGGTTTTATCTGTTCATACGGCGAGCCTGTGATAATATCCTTAATTACGCCAACAACCTTAAACTGATCGCCATTCCATTTAATGGTTGAGCCAACCGGTTTCTTCAGGCCCATAAAATGTACGGCAGTTTCATTGATGATCAATGCCGATGAATCGGAAAGAAATTCCCTCGAAAAGTCGCGCCCACTTGTAAATTGCCAGGCTACGGTTTTACCATAATCGTAGGAGACACCTGCCTGTTGAAAATCCACACTCAGGCTGGGGTCCTTGCCCTGCCAGTCGAAACCGCTGCTGCTGCCCCATTGTTCCGTTGGCGGCGCGCTCGATTCAGATACATTGGCTACAACACCTGTTTTAAAAAGCTCGGATTTCACTACTTCAAAATGGTCATGAACATCATGCGCAACCATCGGCACAGTGATGAGCCCATCGCGGGTATAACCTACCGGGCGGTTCTTGGCAAACTGTATCTGCCTGAACACTACTATCGTGCCGATGATCAGTACAACGGATACCGTAAACTGCACAACCACCAGTACCTTACGTGGTATTGCCGCCAATCTGCCCACCCGGAACGTGCCTTTTAACACTTTAACCGGGTTAAATGATGATAAATAAAACGCCGGATAACTGCCCGCAATTAACCCGGTTATTAAACTAAAACTGATACAAGCCAGCCAAAACAAAGGGTCTGCCCATAATATACTCATGTTTTTTCCCGACACGCTGTTAAAAAACGGCAGTGCCAATTGCACAAACAGCAATGATAAAACAAAGGCGATAAAAACATACACCAATGATTCTGCAAAAAACTGGTAGATCAGCTGGTCGCGTAATGAGCCTACCGCTTTGCGGATGCCCACTTCCTTAGCACGTTTTTCCGACCTCGCAGTGCTCAAATTCATAAAATTAATGCAGGCGAGCAGCAAAACAAAAATGCCGATAATACCAAACAGCCACACATATTGTATGCGGCCACCAACATTCAACCCATTTTTAAAATCGCTGTATAAATGCCACTTACTCATCGGGAACAGGAACAATGCCGGTTTCTTTTTAGCCAATTCAGTATTAACATGGCGCAGCTTTGCATCTTTTATTTTTAATGATACCGCCGCAAAGTCGGTATTATAGGCCATTTGTACATATATTCTGAAAGAGTTAGGGCGCCATGCATCCTGGGTGTTTTTTACCCAGCTATTTTGAAAATAGGTTTGCCATGTGGCCAAAAAAGTAAAGCCGCTAAATTCAGAATTATCAGGAAAATCCTGGTAAACGCCTGCTACCTTTACATTATCGCGACTGTCGATCTTTAGCATTTTATCCATTGGGTCGGCATCACCAAAATAAGCTTTGGCGGTTGATTGGGATAGCAAAACAGCTGTTGGGTCGTTTAATGCACTGCGCGATCCTTCTATCATTTTAAGGCCGAGCAGTTCCGGTGCCTGCGGTTCAAAATAACTGCCCCATTCGGTTAGTTTTTTATCACCGAGGGTTAAAATATGGTTGCCGGTACCGGCGCTCATCACTACATATTTAAAATTACTGCCATAGCTCTTGCGCAATTCTTCTGCCAGGGGATAAGGAACATTGGTCCAGGTTTGTACCTCGCCGTTATTGGTCACGTTTTGTATTACCTGCGCAATACGGCTATAATTAGGATTATCTTTATTGTAGGATACCTCGTCATATATCCAAAGGCCTATCATTATGGCCACAGCCATACCAACGGATAGCCCCACTATATTGATAAACGAATGTGCCTTGTTTTTTATAAGATTGCGCCAGGCTATTTTAAAGTAGTTTTTAATCATACCAATATGCAGTTAATGAGCAAGTTATGCACAACTACCCATCAATATGATGCCACAATTATAATTGATTGATTATAAAATATTTATGATCGCACATATACAAGCCCTGTATCGAAACCGAACAACAAAATGTTCGCTTTTGGGCGATAAAAAAAGTAATTTTCTACCTTATGTAACAATTACCCGCATCGGCACACTCATAACTAAAATTTGAAACCGGAAGACATACATAGCGCATTTACCGTCCTCATCCGCGAGCATGAGCGCATGATATATAAAGTGTGCTTTATGTATGCCGATAACGTAACCTACCGGCAGGATCTGTACCAGGAAATAGTTTTACAGGCATGGAAAGGCTATAAAAGTTTCCGGGGCGATGCTAAATTCAGCACGTGGCTGTACCAGGTGGCTATTAACACAGCCATAGCGGGTTTGCGTAAAGACAAGGAATCGGTATTAACCCATACTGCTGATGGTTCGCTACCCGATATGCCCGATGCCCGTACAGATACCGAACAGCTGGAATTATTGCATACCGCCATAGCTACCCTAAACGAGATAGAGAAAGCCATTGTAATGCTTTACCTTGATGATAAAAGCTATGATGAGATGCAGGAAATTATGGGTATATCCAACGGTGCGCTGCGGGTTAAAATGACGCGCATTAAAGAGAAATTAAGGCAGATCACTAAAAGTAACTGACATGGAACTGGACGAATTTAAGGAGTTGTGCAACCGCTCTGCCGATGAACAAACATTAGCAAATCAAAACATTACGGACATGATAACACAAGAATCGCGGGGGCCGCTTGCCCAACTGCAAAAAAAGACAAAATATACCTTGTACCTGTTCCCTTTATCTCTCATATTTTTCGCGTGCCTGTTCATTCCCGCATTTGGGGCAGGAGGGATCAACGTGCCCATGTTGCTCGTATTTTTCGTGCTTTTTACCGAATATATAGTCTCTGTTTTAAATTATTACACCATCAAAAAAATGCAGCAGGCCAGCGGTAATGTGCGTGAAAACCTGCTTAAAAAGATGAACGTGCTCAGGCTTCGCTATAAATTATATTTCATTTTATATATTACTTTGTTTTTAATGATGCCGGCTTACCTGGAGCTGAGCCATTTTACCGGGCATTTTGCCGGACTGGCAAAAATCAATCCTTTCATCCGCGTAGCGTGGTATATACTCGTATTCGGGTGCCTGTTTGTAATTAAAAAGGAAGCACAGAAACAGCAATATGAGCAATACCTCGATCAGTTGAAACGCCTGTTAGATCAGATGCAATAATTACATTCCCATTTTATTATACCCAACAGTTTCGCGGTATAACTGGGGCGATACATCGGCATTGGTTTTAAAAAAACGACTGAAATAGCTTTCATCATTATAGCCCAACTCGTAGGCTATTTCCTTTACCGTTTTGTTGGTGAGGTAAAGCTCCCTTTTGGCTTCGATGATGATACGCTCGGCAATCATATTGGTAAGCGTTTTGTTAAAGTGCGTTTTGGTGATCTTGGCCAATGCTTTGGGTGATATATTCAGCATATCAGCATAATTACTTACGGCGTGTTTAGTTTTGTAATACTGCTCAATATAATCCTTTAATTTTTGTAGGATAAAAGGCTCTTCGGTATCCGCAACCGCCAACGCCGCATCCTGCTGCTGACTGATTTTTAAGCGCGAAGCATTGATCAGGAAGATTTTAAGATAAGATATTAATAACTCATACTGCGCCAGCGCGGGGTTTTGCATCTCAGCCTTTACCTGCTCCAAAATGTTGTTTAAGATGGCGGCAGCAGCTTCATCAACCAAAACATACGGCGGGTTATAAATATTATTGAACAGCACACCATTACAGGCCACTTCCTGCTGGTGTTTGTGGATACAGAAAAAATCCGGGTGAAATTGCAGGGCGATGCCTTCTATTTTCCCATCAGCCAAAAACATAAATGGCTGATAGATGGCAAAGGCAAATAAAGTATTTTCCTGAAATGCATATTCCGAAAAATCCGCCTTTACTTTACCGCTGCCATTGGTAACCCAAATGAGCGAGTAGTAATTATTGCGCTGCAAATGGTCGAAATAGCTACTATCGCTAAAAGTAAATAGCTTAAACGCCAGGTTGCCCTTCTGCGGGTCGACTAAAGTAAAGGTAGATTGATCGTTCATTGTTATTATCTCTTACAGTTTGCGATCGACCTCGGCAATTGGCAGATCATTGATGCTGGCATATCTTTTTTGCATATAACCTTTCTCGTCAAACTCCCAAAGCTCATTGCCATAGCTACGATACCATTGCCAGGCGGCATCATGCCATTCATATTCAAATCTTACTGCCATGCGGTTTTCCTTAAAGCCCCAGAGTTCTTTCTTCAATTTATAATCCAGCTCTTTTTCCCATTTGCGGGTCAGGAATTCCTTTACCTCTTCGCGCCCGTTGATAAACTCGGTACGGTTGCGCCATTCGGTATCAATGGTATAGGCAAGTGAAACTTTCTCGGGGTTCTTTGAGTTCCAGGCGTCTTCGGCAGCCTGCACTTTTTGCTGCGCAGTTTCCATATTAAATGGAGGTATAGGGTATCTGATCTCGTTTTCCATAGCTTCAAAAATTGTTAACCAAACATACCAATTCAACAAGCCGAATTGGTATGCCGTAAGTAAATTTACAATGCGCTTGCTAAAGGAAAATCAACCGGGATCTCGGTTAAATTGTGCAAGTAGTTCATCGCTGTTTTATCACTGATCAGTAATATTAAGTCAACCATGTTGGCATTGGTGTAGCCTTGCGCGTAAAAGTCATCTACCAGGTCGCCATCTGCCTTGCCGCGGTTTGCTGTAATACTTGCAGCCAGGGCAACTAATGCTTTCAATTTAGGGTCGGTGCTGGTGCCTTTTCTTATATCGAGTATTTGCTCATCGGTAAAACCATTCATTTTACCTAATACTGTATGTGCGCTCTGGCAATATATACAACCATTCACCTGGCTCACAATCAGGTTAACCGCTTCTTTTTCTTTGTTTGATAAGGATGTTTTTGCATTCTGATAAGCCAGGAAACGGGCCAGGCCATTATCAGAATAAGCTATGGTAGCATACAGGTTTGGCACAAAGCCCAAAGCTTTTTGCAGGTTATCAAATATGGCTTGATTGGCAGGGCTTACTTCATCACGGGTTGGTACTGAAAATTTAGTTTTCATTTTGTTGGATATTATTGCGTCGTTATTGACAATGCAAATATTCAACATATAATATCCCTGTAAAATGGACAAACAACGCCTCCTTATGGACAATTTTCCAGGCTACTGACAACAAAAAACATGGCGTGAAAATTGCGCATACATTGCGATGGAACAGCTAAGTTTTTTTCCTGAAGCAGGGCAGAGTAAAGGCGTACCGCCAGAACTTTTGGACTACCGCCCAAACATATTCAGCCCGGAACAAAGCAAATACTTGATGCAAAAGTTTATTGATGAAATGCCCTGGCAGCAAAAGGTAATCAAGATGTATGATAAGCATCTGCTTACGCCCAGGCTCACCGTTTGGGTAGGCGACCCGGGCACTAATTATACCTTCAGCGGCGAAAAGTATGACCCACTGCCTTGGACAGAAGAGCTACAAACTATCAGGGAGCGGGTACAAATATTATCGGGCGTAAATTTCAACAGTGTATTGTTGAATTATTATCGTGATGGCAACGACTCGGTAGCCTGGCATAGCGATAATGAGGACGAACTGGGCGAACACCCGGTTGTAGCTTCCGTAACCTTTGGGCAGGTGCGCAGTTTTGATATCCGCAATAAGAGAGACCACTCGCAAAAATATTCGGTAAAACTGGAGGATGGTTCTTACCTGTTAATGAAAGGCGACCTGCAGGAAAATTGGGAGCACCGCGTTGCCAAATCAACCAAACCAATGAAGAAACGGGTTAATTTAACTTTTAGGGTGATAAAACATAAGTAATAATAATTTAAAAAAATTACATACATTTATATATTGGAATTAGCATGGATATCGCATTAAAATATAAGATCGTAGAAAAGATTATCCAAAGCGAGGATGAGCAAGTGCTTAATGAAATTGGATCGATACTTGGTGTACCTGAAATTGATTTTTGGGATGAATTACCTGCAGAAGTAAAACAATCTATTGATAAAGCAAAAGCTGAGCTTGATAACGGAGAAGGCATTCCTCATAACGAAGTTATGGCTGCTGCAAGAGATCGCTTCCTAAAATAATATATGTCTTCTTACAACATTATTTGGTCACCCCGGGCCAAAATCACCTATTACCAAATATTAGAATACCTGGAATCAAACTGGACCATTACAGAAATAAAAGCATTTATTAACCGTACTGATTACGTAATAGAACACATTAGTCAAAGCCCGCTCCATTACCCTTATTCCAGGAAAAGCGATACCTATAAATGTGTTCTAGCAAAACAGGTAAGCCTATTTTACCGGATAAAACAACAAGAGATAGAATTATTGATCTTTTGGGATAATCGACAAAACCCTGCCAAACTTGTTTTATAATATTAAAAGCCGATAAGTAGCCCATTCAAATAGCTATGGGTTTGAACCCAATCGCTACGATTCGAACCATTCCCCTTATTGCAGCAGGCAACTAAAACCTTACCTTTGCCGTTTATTAAATAAATTAAATATTGGATACGCCCAACCCTAAAAAAAAGGATTTTGATTTTGCCGCCGGCGAACTATTGCTGGTGAATAAACCCTACAAATGGACCA
>Ga0206921_10196_pt1 | contig 16906 bp, 14 predicted proteins | sample Alteio_BWOrgHeat_66_FD_152930 | JGI IMG/M metagenome (GOLD analysis project Ga0206921, IMG submission 152930) | Enriched cells from forest soil in Barre Woods Harvard Forest LTER site, Petersham, Massachusetts, United States -... | ecosystem: Environmental > Terrestrial > Soil > Temperate forest >...
GGCTCAGGAGTTGGGGGTACCCCGAAGCACCTTGAACTATTATTTAAAGGTCTTTCTGGACCATCCGAACCGTAAACAACAGAACCCCAGGTATCTTCGAGACCATTGGACCGGCGGGGTGCTCGAACACCATCTGGCCGGGAGGCGCCTGGAACGGCTGGGCGCGGGCCGCAACGTTCGGTACCGCCTGGTACCCGCTAACCAGCCGCCAATGAATGAAGGCTGAAGGTCGACAGGGGTATAGACCTCATTAATGGGGGTCGGTCATTAATTATTAATTTAATAACGAGGAGGGGCTAAGGTAGTTTTGCGAACAAAGAGGCTCCACCACAGGTAGGAGTCCTGCTTCCTTTTGATGCCTCTAAAAACCTTGTATATTTAGGGTGCCAGTTTCTGAACATAGTCCAACCGCGCTTTTTCTTTGTTTTCTTACTATTTTTCAATAAATCCTTTATTTGTCCCATTCCGAGGTTAAATTTTCCGATCTGTTAAAATGATTTTGACCTGTTTTAGACTTTGTGCTATTTTTTGGCTACACGTTTTCCCTCCCTTTGATTCAATACCTTTCGAATCCTTTCATCGGGAAAATTTTCGCCGTCACTAAAATCGTTTTACTTTTTTCGTCGTGAACATGTCTTCCCAGGGACTCTATGCGAAGCAGCGATATGAAAATAAAAACCCGTCCGGATGCCACCTGGCATCGGACTTTTTCATTTATTTATTTTTTAAGCATATCCATTATTTTTTTATTTAACCCTTCCACTGTACTTTCTCAAACCGGTCCACAACAGGCCTGCTATACAGCGGCAGGGGCGGGCGTTCCCGTTTCGGGCCAGGCTATTTGTGGAGGGGTCACCCAAACGGCGAGTGCGCCTAACATTAATGTAGTGTCGGTGAAGTCCATACCTTGTTTCGGCATATTCCCGAATACTGATTGTACAGGAGGCGGCACCGCTCAAAATAACGGTGTGGCACCAGGGAATTATTCCTTCACCGGGAATTTCAATGTTCCTGCAAATACAAATCCTGTAACTATCAATTTTACGGTCAATAATCCGGCCAATAGTAACGGTGTTCCAGATGAAACTACGAATATTTTAATTAATGGGGTCTCGACGGGCGGAGGAAATAGTTTTACCTACGACTTCAATTTGAACCAAGTGACCGCCGGCAATCTGGGAAATCCTTCATCTATTCATCTAAACACCGGAGGTAATAGCTTCCAGGATCAATTAATCAATTTTGATGGTAGTGCTTTCTCGTGCCTGGATGTCAGCTGGACTATTTGTGTGAGTTGGAATGGTTCGCCTTTGCCATCATGTGCTGTAGGTGCTTCTCCTACCTGTACCCTCAGTCCCACGCCAACGAGAACACCAACGAACTCTCCGACCATTACTCCTACGCCTACCAAAACAAATACACCAACCATTACAAATACCCCCACCAATACTTTTACTCCCACCAATACACCCACGCCAACGGCCACCCCCACTTGACCTGCCCCCCAAAAACTGGTCCACCTGAAAGGTTATAATACCTTGAAAGGCGGGCTGAAAAAGGGGGCTTTATGCCTAGAAAGAAACACAGTGCCGAGCAGATCATTTCGGTTCTTCGCCAAGCCGAGGTCGAGCAGTCCAAGGGACGTTCCGTCGAGGAATTCTGCCGAGAACTTCAAATCACTACTTTCACCTACTACCGTTGGCGGAAAAGGTATGGCGGCCTGAAGATGGACCAGGCCAAAAAGCTCAAAGATCTCGAAAAAGAAAATGCCCAGCTCAAGAAGGTCGTAGCGGATCTTGTCTTGGATAAAGCAATTTTGAAAGAGTTGGCCCAGGGAAACTCCTAAGCCCGGCCAAACGCCGTAGGGCAATCCAAGCAGCTTGTGAAAAGCTGAGGGTTTCCCAAAGGCGCGCCTGCCGGGCATTCGGCCAACCACGAGGAACCCAACGCTATACCCCACAGATTCGATCAGATGAACCGCCTCTGGTAAGTCGAATGATTGAGTTGGCCTGTCTGTATGGCCGGTATGGGTATCGTCGGATCGCGGCGTTGCTACGGTGGGAAGGCTGGAAGGTTAATCACAAGCGTGTGGAGAGGTTGTGGCGTGAAGCGGGGCTGAAAGTACCGCAAAAACAGCCAAAAAGACGAAGGCTGTGGTTCAACGATGGGTCCTGTGTCCGTTTGAGGGCCGAGAGGCCCAACCACGTTTGGAGTTACGACTTTGTGGCGGACATCACGACGGGTGGGAGGCCTTTTCGGATTTTGACGGTGATCGACGAATTCACCCACGAATGCCTGGCCCTGCCGGTGGCAAGGAAGTTTCCGGCGCACGACATCCAGGGGATACTTACTGACCTGTTTGTGGAGAAAGGCATTCCAGAATACATTCGGTCGGATAATGGGCCGGAGTTCGTGGCGAAAGAGATCAAGAACTGGCTGCCGAAGCTGGGTGTGAAGACGCTCTATATCGAGCCGGGAAGTCCGTGGGAGAACGGCTACAACGAGAGCTTCAACGGGAAACTCCGGTATGATTTGTTAGATGGAGAAATCTTCGATACCCTTTGGGAAGCCAAAGTGATTGTCGAAAGGTGGCGGAAGGAGTACAACACCAGGAGGCCGCACAGTTCGTTGGGCCAACTGCCGCCAGCACCAGAAGCTTGGATTTTAGAACCCAAGACGACGCCTATGCCGCTAATGGGGTCAACAAATTGGGCTTATGGTGTGAGATAGGAAGTGGTACAAAGAACGGGGGCAGGTCACCCAAATCGGTAATAACGGCCGGTTGAGGGTGGCCTTGAACTACCACACGGACGGGGTGGGAAGCGTCTTGGGGATATCCGACGATACCGCTACGGTCGTGGAGACTCAGGCTTATGATCCTTTTGGGGTGACTTTGGCCCAGAACAGTTCCGGCAACCTGACCAATGCCTACCAGTTTGTGGGGGCCTACGGCGTGAGGCACATTGATTTACCCGGAAACCAGCCCGTGGGCTTTGACCACTCGATCATGGGAGTGAGGATGTATGATGCCACTAATGGACGGTTTACGACGGAGGACCCGTTGGGGTTCACCGCTGATATAAACCTTTTCAGATATACCATGAACGAACCATTGTTATATTTTGATTCCACTGGATTGTGTCCTGTTGGTCCAACTGTAAAGCAATTTCCGAAATTTCCATGGTATGTCAAATGGTTTGCACCTCAAAAATGGACTAATTTAATTAAAGCTTTTGATAAACTTTCATACGCCACGAATGAAAATTGTCAGTGTGCATTAAATGAGCTTGGCAACGAAAAGTACGTTGATGATTTTGATTCAAATGCATTACTGTGTTGCGCGTGTTTATCGGGTAATGATTCGTTACCGGCTTCGTGCTATGCGAATTTATTGGAATTGAACAAACTTTTTTTAACAGCAGAGGGAAAATGAATTTTTCCAAAATGATTTGGCGCAATGGCGTAATTGAATTTTTTTTAATAATATTTTTATTTAAACCGTCATTAGCCATGTCACAAGAAGTCCGAACATTTAATATTAGTCAACCTTGTGATCTGGCCATTGATAAAGGTAAAGGGTTCTTGTTTGTTTCAACCAAAGATGGCCATATTATCAAATTAAAAGATTTTAAAAAAATAGTAAAAAGTTGGACTTTTCCGATAACGACGAATGATGGAGAAGCCCATTGTTCTGTTCCTCACGTTTTTGCGCTTTCGCCGTCTAATATTTTTGTTTTGTCTGTGGAATCAAGAGAAATATTTAAATTTGATTTGAACCTCGAAAATAGAAAAATAATAAAATGCAATGGTATTCATAGTTATCCATTTGGAATGTCGTTAGATAAAGATGGAGTGATTTATATTTCAGTTTTGTCTGAAAGTAAAATTTTTAAAATGGGCCAGAAAGATGAATTTGTACCTTTTGTTGACATGAAAAAAAATCGCCCATTATTTTTCTTTGAGCTTCCTTTGCCTTCTTTGTTAAAAATTAGTAATGATGGTTTCTTTTATGTTTTAGATGCAGGAGGCAATAGGGTTTTGAAATATGGAAAAAATGGAAAGTTTGTTAGCGCTTGGGGTGGGCAAGGATTAAAGAATGGGCAGTTTGATGACCCGAATGGCTTGGCCATAGATTTAAAGGGGAATGTTTATGTGGCCGATTCTAAAAACAATCGTATTGAAGTATTTTCTGAGAACGGAAATTTTATTTCAAAAATTGATCGCGTTGAAAATCTCAACTTCAGTTATCCAGCAGGTTTAACGACCGACGAAAATGGATTTTTGTATGTAGCGGATTTAGGAAATAACAGAATTGTCAGAATGAAATGCCCATAAGCCAGTTTTGACCCGCCGCTCGCTTCTTTGTACTGCTTCTTTTCTCACGCTGTAGTGTTCACAAAATATCCTCCGAAATTCTATAGTTGCGAATATCCACGCTTATCTCTCCCAAATATCATCAAAAGCTATGATTTCGAGAACCGGGAAACACGAATCGAGAAGATCGCCGTTATTAAATGAACGACTTCAGCCAGTAAACGAAATCCTCCGGAGAATCAAAACGAAGGTCATGATGCTTCCGGGGGATTCGATTTCCAATAGCGACCTTCAGCCCCTTCTTTCCTAAAACCTTGAAAACCGAGATGTCGCTTAGGTCGTCGCCCGCATAGAGGGGTAACCGGCCCGGGAAATGTTTCAAAAGGGCACGCACCGACTTGCCCTTGGAGAATCCCTTGGGCATGACCTCGATCATTTTTTTGCCTTCCTGCAATTTCCAAAGCTTTCGGGTGACGGTCCGGTCATAGATGGACCGAAATTCCTGGTGCAATTTCTTGACCTGGGCCACCGTGAAGGGAAGTCCCCTGAAATGAAGGGTCGAGGAAAAGGGTTTGTGTTCAATATGGATCCCCGGAAAGCGGTGGTTCAGCACCTGAACGGATTTCCACAAACGTTGGGCCTCCCGGCCGTATTTTTTTTGCAGGAAAGCGGAGGCGAACCTCAAGCCGCCCGGCAGGTTCCGCGCCTCGAAACCATGGGTGCCCACCATGGGGAATCCTTTCAGCCCCGAGACCTTAATAAGGCTATCGACGTACCTTCCGCTTACCAGGATGACCGGATGTTTTTGACGGAGCCGGTAAAGAAGAGAACGGGTCGCAGCGGAGATACGGGAAAGGTCGGGGTTCTTCTTAAAGTCCGTCAGGGTGCCGTCGTAATCCAAAAGGAAGAGGAGTTTTGGAGAGGGTATTCTCAACTTATTCAGGCGGGAGTGTTTTTTCATGCGCTGATTATATATAGAGGGTCTGCGGGTTGAAATTCGAAGAGAGCCGAAGTCCCAGATTAAAAGGTTTAAACGGCTTTAATTTGTTTTCTCACTTTTTTCCACCCGTCCCTTACCCGGTTTTAGGGTTCGTGATAGACTTACAAGGATTTTGCCCAAACCCTATTAAAGGATTGCTATGCGGAAGCAGATTTTAGGCCCCAAAACCTCCTCCGCGGCCGATGCTCCCATGCCTTCCTGGTTGGTGCGGGTCCTTTCCCATAACGCGGTCATCAACCTTTTTACCGACTATATCTCCCTGCCTTGTTATGTGGTGGCCCGCAATAATCCCAATCTTTGGTACACACTGGCCCTTCCCCCATCCCCGACCGAACCTTCGCCCTTTCAGTTCGAGCTTTATTTCGGCAAGAAGGAAGTGCGCGCCAACTATAACCGCCAGTGTTTCGAGCAGGCCGCCAATACCAAGAAGGGTGTTTTGGCCGAGCATTTGGGCTTATGGGATTATTTCTCGCCCGTGGTCCAGGGTGGGAAATGCGTTGCCTACGTCTTTTCGGGTTCCTTTAAGAGGGAGATCCCCTTGGCCGAGACCATTACCCAACATTACATCACCATGGCGGGCAAGGCTCCGGGCCTTACCGACCCCATTTTCAACAACTATACCCAGACCTATTTGAAAACCCCTTTGGTGGACGAGGGAACCCTGCCTGATTTCAGGAGACTCTTGGACCTTTTAGCCAAAATGGTATCCGAGGAAAAATTGACCCCGGCGCTTTTGGAGGACATGGACCGTATCAAATCCCAGACATTAGCTCGACGGATGCCAAATCGCATGTGGCATTACACCGAGGTGAAACGCCATAGGCTTTTATGGGGGGCGTGGCAAGGGTCCGAACTGGCCCCTTGGGACAGGGAAGAGTTCCGCTTGAGCCGTCACCCCAATACGGTTTTGGCCGTTATGATCGCCAAAGAGGGTGCCGCCGCCACCAACGAGATAAGGTCCATGGTCGAGGCCGCTCAGATGCAATGGAGTTGTTTCCAATTCGTGCATGAATTGCCTGAAACGGTCTGCGGCCAAATGGAGCAACAGGGCGCTTTCTTTTTGACCTCCCCGGACCCCAAGAAGAGCCCCGCCCAGGCGAGGCTTCAAGTCCGGGATATGGCCCTCTCGATCGAGACCTTTTTACGCAAGCAATTCAAGAGTTCGGTTTATATCGGTGTCAGCCGGCTGGACCATGCTTCGGAAGAGATGCCGGACGCTTTCCGGGAGGCTGTCTTGGCCCTTCATCTGGGGCTGCACAACCAGAAGTCCCTGGTCTTCTACCAAGACCAATATACCTCCGGGCAGGACAGGACTGAGTTCTCGGTCATGGAGTGGGCGTCCAAGTTGGTGGAGGCTTGCGGACGGGCGGAGGAAAAAGAGATCCGATTGATGCGGGAAGAATATGTGCGAGAAGCCCTTCGGGCATCGGGGGAAAAGGCGGAAGTGTTGAAAGTGTTCCTCCTCCAGCTGGTTTTTCTATTGTTGGAAACGGTCCAAAAAAGGTCGCTTGTTCAGGAGCCTCAATATTCGAACCTGACCAATGAAATTTCAGAAAAATATGGGCAGGCCATCACCAGCGCCGAACTACTCGGTCTCTTTCGGACCCACTTGGAGTTTTTTAGCGGCCTTTTCCAATCCCCTTTAAGAGGGGAGCGCAATTTTCGTTTGGACCGGGCGAGGGATTACGTGGCAAAGAACTTCCAAAGGACCCTTTCTCTCTCGGAAGTGGCCTCGCGAACGGGGTTCTCGGTCTCTCGATTCAGCCGTTGTTTTAAAGAAGCTTTTGGTATGGGCTTTTCCGATTATCTGCTGACCCTCCGTTGTGACCACGCCCGCAGGCTATTGGAAACGACCCGGCTTTCCATCGGTCAGATCGCCCAGGACTGCGGTTTCCAATCGGCCAGTTATTTCATCCAGCAGTTCAAACGTCGGGTCGGACAAACGCCCCAATCCTACCGACAACATAAAGGTTAAAACCCGGTCGGAATTCCAGTCGCCACGTAGGATAAATTTTTTTGTTTGGCCCGTTCTTTTCCATGCGCGAGGACTTCCCGCTTTAACCCGTTAACCTAAAATGAAGATAATAAATTATTATCAAAATGACATTAAAGTAATATTAACTTTTCCTTATTTCATGGACCTTATAGGCGCCCAACCGCTTCGTCTTTCTATACCCCGTTGGAACTTCATTACTAAGGGAACCAAGTGAACAATACCCAGACTTTTATGGAAAAAGAGATATTGGAGGGCCCCCAGGTCCTTCGGAAATTCCTGTCGACCCAATGGAACGCCCTCATCAAGGCGGCCGCTGCCATCCAAGAAAGAAAGCCCCGATTCGTTATCCTGGCGGCCCGGGGAACCTCGGACAACGCTTGCACCTATGCTCGTTACCTCATTGAAAAGGAATGGGGGGTCCCTGTTTCGCTAGCGGCACCTTCCGTCAAGACCCTCTATGGAGCCAAGATCAATTACCAGGGTGGTTTGGTCCTAGGGGTTTCCCAGTCGGGGCAGGGGCCCGATGTGTGCGATATGATCCAGTCCGCCCGGTCCCAAGGCGCCTTGACCATCGGCATCCACAATAATTCAAAGTCCCGCTTGGCCAAGGAAGCCGAGTTCACTCTCAATCTCAGTGCTGGTCTGGAAAAAAGCGTGGCCGCCACCAAGACCTATACCTCCGAGCTGATGGCCCTTTATTCGCTCATACGATGTGTGACCGATGGAAGGAAAGTTCGCGCCGAACTGACCCGACTTCCTCGCTTGACAGAAGAGGGTTGCCGCCTATCCCGGCCCATTTGGGAATCTTCCTATCGCTTCCTTCATATGTCCTCTTGCGTGGTGGTCGGTCGCGGGTTCCATTATGGACTTGTTCAAGAGGCTGCCCTTAAATTGAAAGAATGCGCCCAGGTCATGGCGCACGCCTATTCCACAGCCGATTTCCATCATGGCCCCAAGACCCTCGCCGGTAAGGATTTTCCGGTTATCCTGATCGCTCCCCAGGGCCCGACACTGAAGGGCTCCATAGAACTTTTGGATGAACTTTCCGAACGCAATGCCTTCATTGTGGCCTTTAGCCCGGTCAAACAGATACTGGACAAGGCCTCTCTCCCCTTCGAAACGCCTTCTGGCCCGGATGAAGCCGATCCCTTGGGCATGGCCCCTATGATCCAGACCTTGGCCTTGTCGGTCGCGGTGGCCAAGGGTTTGGACCCGGACAAACCGCCTTTCCTTAAAAAAGTCACTCAGACCAAGTAACTTTTTCGCGCTCAATAACATAAAGTCATCGGAGGAACCATGAAGTTCGGTACCGCTTATTTCGGCAATATCATCCTGAAACATTTCAAAAAAGACATGGCGGAGGTCCGCAAACAAGGATGCTCCTTCATTGTCTTGACTTTTGCCGAGGTGGACCTGATGTTCCACCAAGAGACTTATAAAAAAATGACGGTCGAGGCCAAAAAACAGGGGCTGATAACTCTCGTTGATCCTTGGGCAGTCGGTGGCATTTTTGGAGGCGAAACTCTCTCCCAATTGCCGTCTTTCCACTATGAAGAACGCCAATTGCGTAATGACGGTAAATGGGCCCCGGCGCTTTGCTTGAACGCCCCCGCTTTGACCGCTTATCTCAAAAAATGGGTGGATGTGGTGGCTACATTTGGGGCCGATTACATCCTTTGGGATGAACCGCACTTTTACCTGAACTGGATGGACGGCTATGGCGGATGGAAACCCAACCCCGAAGCTTGGTCTTGCTGTTGCGATTTTTGCCAATCAAAATTCAAAAAAGAGACGGGTAAACCCTTTCCTAAGACCCATACCGAGGAAGTCAAGGAATTCAAGCGCCGGTCCACCCGGGACTTTCTCTTGACCTTGACCCGCTATGCCGCCGCCAAGGGCCAGAAGAATGCCATGACTTTCCTGCCCGGGGAAAAGGAGTGGTTTTTAAAGGATATGGCCCAGGAAAAAAGCATTCATGTGATGGGCGGGGAGACTTATTTTGAGTATGATAAGAACCGCCCCAAAGCCCAAGATGTTCGCCGTTACGCCATGGAACACACCCGCGAGTTGAAAGTCTGGTCCGAAAAGTACGAAAAGCCTCTTTTGATGTGGGTCAAAGGGTTCCTTATCCCCAAGGGGGATGAAAAGGATGTGGTGGAATCCATCCGTGGCAGCGTGGATGGCGGGGCCGATTGGATCGCCATGTGGGGTTTTGAAGGTATGAAGCACGTGTCCGACAAAGCCTGTAAGGATGCTGACAAGGTTTGGAAGTTGATGGGTAACACCTTCCGTTCCTATACGAACGGAAGAAAGCCGCAAGGAAGCACAATCAAGGCTGGATCCAGGAAAGGGGTGGCTGTATGAGTCTTTTCAAGGGAACAGGTCTTTTGAAGTTGGGTTGTTTGGGTCTTCTTTTGGCGGTTTTGGGAATGGGCTGTGCCAAATCCGGTTCCTCCGACTCCATCAAACTTTCCTCCTGGGGTGATCCCAAAGAGAACGCCATCCTGGCGGACCTTATCGCTGATTTCCAGAAAAACCATCCGGACATCAAGGTCGAACTGCAACGGGTTCCATGGGGAGAATACAAGACCAAGCTGATGACCAGCGTTTCGGCTGGCATCGCTCCGGACGTCATTTTCGTTTCCACGGACGACGTGGCCACCTTCGCCAATAAGGAAGTCCTTGAACCTTTGGACGAGTACATTAAAAACGATAAGTTCTCGATGGACGATTTTTTTCCCACGGCGCGTGAAATGTATAGCATCAACGGCCACCAATATGCCTTGCCGCGCGACCTGTCCCCTCTTGGCATCGTTTATTACAACAAGAAGGCCTTTGATGCCGCCCATCTCTCTTACCCCACCGATGATTGGAACTGGAAGGAACTTTTAGCTGACGCCAAAGCCCTGACCAAGGTGGACGCCTCGGGCAAGACCACCCAATGGGGCTACGCTGAGGATTGGCCAATGGTGGAAGCCTGGGCTTTTTCGGCTGGTGGCCGCTGGGTGGATAATCCCATGAACCCCAACCAATATGCTTTCAATACCCAGGCCTTCATCGACGGTCTTCAGTTCAGGACCGATCTGATCCTAAAATACAAGGTTTGTCCCGGTCCCTCCAATATGACGGCCATGGGCGGCTTGGGAGCCTCGGACCTTTTCACCAACGGTTCCACCGCCATGTTGATGGCGGGCATGTGGAAGATCCCCGCCTTTCGGGATATCAAGGAATTCGACTGGGACATCGCCATGTTCCCCAAGGGGCCCACGGGCCAAAGGGGTTTCCTGAACGGAAGTTCGGGTTATGGCATCCTGAAGGCCTCCAAGAACAAGCAGAAGGCTTGGGAACTGGTGAAATACCTTTCGGGCCCCGCGGGCGACAAGAAATTGGCCAGCACGGGCTTGGCCCAACCGGCTTTGAAGAGTGTTTCCGATTCCGGCGCCTTTTTAGACGGACAAAAACCCACGAACAAGAAGATGCTCAATTCCGCCCAGGCTTACGCTATTTTCGCCCCCAGGGCTGCCAATTGGTCGGAGGTCATGTCCGGTTCTATCATCCCGGTGCTGGACCAGATCTGGACCGGCAAGATCACCCCGGCGGAAGCGGTGGCCAAGATCGCCGAGAATTTGAAGGATAAGCCTCTCGTTATCAAATAAGGGGTCAGAGCGTCTAAATATCAGCACTATTTCTTGAAGGAGAAGACCATGAAACGCTTCGCGATAAAGGCTTTGATCTTAGCGGCCCTTCTTTTGCCCGTGGCCGCTTATTCCCAAAAGGCTCCCCATCAAAAGAAGGGGCCGGTCGGTGTCGGGGGCTGGGTCATTTTCTGGGACCAAGGGAACAAGTCCTTGGCTGATTTCGAGAAACATGCCGACCAGATCGATCGGGCTTATTTCGAGTGGTGTCATTTGACCAAGGAAGGGATGCCCGAGCCCATCGTGGACCTGAAACCCGATATGATCGCCCGCGCTATGGCCGCCGCCAAGAAGAACAACGTGGAGACCTGGTACATGATCGGCAACTGGGATAACGCCATCAATGACCATAACAAAGAATTCGTGGAAAAGTTCCTCTATGACGCCGATATCCGAGCCAAGCATATCCAATGGCTCATCAATTACGGAAAACAGAACGGCATCGACGGCATCCAGATCGACTATGAGAATCTTTTGGCGAAGGACAAGAACGCCTTTTCGCAGTTCATGAACGAGCTTTCCGCTGCTTGTAAGGCCAATGGCTTCATGCTCGGGATCGCTTTACCTGCCAAGACCGATTCGGAAGGGACTTGGGATGACCCCCAATCCCGCGATTACGCCGCCATCGGAAAGGCCTGTGATCAATTCGTGCCGATGACCTATGACTTCCATTGGTCCACCAGCACCGCCGGTTGCGTGACTTCCCCAGAGTGGGCGGAGATGTGCGTGAAATACGCCACCTCGGTCATGGATCCGGCCAAGTTGGAGGTGGGTTATCCCGCTTATGGTTACGACTGGGTGGGCAAGAAGGGTGAATCCATCACTTGGTCCGTATTCCAAGAGAGGGTTGCGAAATACAAAGTGACTCCCGAACGCGATTCGGCCTATAGCCAGGAACTCCATATCACCTATAACGATGAAAAGGGCGTGGAACACAAGGCTTGGATGCCCGATTCCCGGGCTTTGGAATATCAATCCGATATCGTCAAAAAGTACAAGCTTTATGGTTTGGGTGTCTGGTTCATCGGTTCCGAGGACGAAACCTTCTGGACCACCATGAAAAAGGTCAATGGTACCCAAGAGCAGACCTCCAAGATGCTGCCGGTGGAGACTACCGCGAATACCAAGTTGGGGACGTTGGAGTTGTTCTCCGACAAGCAACCGGAAGGTTATGCCTACGCTTATCCATCGCCCGGGTCGAAGATCGCGGTCGTGGAGAAACAAGGCAAGCGCTGGGTCGACATCGCCCTTAAGGGTGACGCCTGGTCCGGTTCGGGATTGGGTACGGACCGCTTCAACTTGGATCCCTATCGCGAAAAGGGTGCTCTCCAGTTCTACGTCCGCGGAAGCAAGGGCGGCGAGGTCCTTGAAGTCGGATTCGTCATGGATACTGGCTTGGCCGACGACGAGAAATTCCATTTGCAGGACACCGTTCCCATCACCAATTACGTCCAGGTGACGCCGAAGTGGACCTTGGTCACCATTCCCTTGGCTGATTTTCCCCCTAGCGGGAATCACTATGACGATAAGAACGGCCAGCAGATCAAGGCCACCTTCAAGTTCAACAAGGTCATGGAATTCGTGACCGCTCACGCTCCGGGTGGGGACGCGGTGGACGAGGTTCAGATGTCCTCCGTGCGCATTGTCCCGTCCTACGATCCGAAGGAAGTCGCCAAAGAAAAGGCCGCCAGCCAGCAATAAGACATGGGGAACTTCGTCATGGAAAACTTGCTACTGGTTTCGCCCAAGGTGAAGCCGGCCCTGGACCCCGTGTTCAGGCCGGCTTTCCTGGCCCTTCGTCATTTCGCCGAAGCCGTTCGTAAGAGCGGAAAGGGCGTTCCCTTGAAGCTCGCCCTGGAACGCACCGGCGGGAACGTTTCGACTTTCTTTTCCGAGACCTTTTCTGAGGCCCACTTGGTCTCCCTAGGGCCTTCCCATTCCGATCATGTTGCCGCTCTCAAGCATGCCGAGCGTATCGTTAAGTTCATGCTCTGGCAAAGAGGCGGCGCCAAGGTCCACGTGTTAGGACCCACTGCTATCGTTACCTATCTCAAGAAAGTCTACGCTGTCGGCGGGGAAAGGGCCTTTGACGCTGATTTCATGGCGGGAGTTTATGAGAGGGCTTCTTTCGAGGTCGTGGAAGTGTCCGAAAAGGAATTCCCCAAATCCAAGGAAGCTTCCGCTCCGGTCGGCCGTCATTTGGAAGGATGCCGAATCGGTTTTGACGCCGGCGGGTCCGACCGTAAGGTTGCCGCTGTCATCGACGGCAAAGAGGTTTTCTCTTGCGAGGTGGTCTGGGAACCCAAGCTCCAAAGCGATCCCCAGTATCATTTCAGCGGTGTGGATGATTCCATCAAGCGTGCCATGGAGCATTTACCTCGCTTGGACGCTATCGGCGTTAGCTCGGCGGGTATCTTCATCGACAACAAGACCCGGGTAGCCTCCCTTTTCCGCAAGGTCCCGAAGGACTTGTTCGAGAAACACATCAAGACCCTCTATTTGGACATCGCCAAGAAGTGGGGCAATGTCCCCATCGAAGTAGCCAATGATGGGGATGTCACGGCCCTGGCGGGTGCCATGAGCCTGAACGACCAGCCGGTGTTGGGCATCGCCATGGGAACCAGCCAAGCGGTGGGCTACGTGGACGAGAAGGGTTATATCACGGGCTGGCTCAACGAACTGGCTTTCGCGCCTGTGGATTACGCGGATAACGCCCCCGTGGACGTAGAATGGTCCGGGGACAAGGGAACGGGCGTGCAATATTTCTCGCAGGATGCGGTCATTCGGTTGGCTCCGGCGGCGGGCATCGAATTGGATCCGAAACTGTCGCCCGGGGACAAGCTCAAGAAAGTCCAGGAACTCCTGAAGGCCGGGGACAAAAGACCCATCGGCATCTTCGAGACCATAGGTGTTTATTTGGGATACGCCTTGGCCCAGTATGCGGAATTTTATCATTTAAAACAGGTCCTCATCTTGGGAAGGGTCACTTCAGGGGAAGGAGGGAACCTTATCCTGAACAACGCCCGGAAAGTGCTGGAGATCGAGGCGCCCGAATTAGCCAAGAAGGTCCAGATCCACCTTCCGGACGAAGCCAGCCGTCGGGTGGGCCAAGCCATCGCCGCCGCCAGTTTACCGGCCATCAACAAGAAGTAAGCTTCCGCAGTCGAAAGTCCATTCAACTTTAAAGGAATAGCATGAGCTCCACATCCATCCAACTGAAGGCCAAAGGCGCTGAGATATACATCCCGGATGGAAAGCCGGTCGGGGAATCGCTTAAACGCACCACCCACCTGGGGGTTTGCGCCCATCAGGATGACCTGGAGTTCATGGCTTTCCACGGCATCCTGGAATGCTTCGGCAGCAAGGGCAAGGCTTTCACCGGGGTGACCGTCACCAACGGCAGCGGCAGTGCCCGCGATTCCCACTACAAGGACTATACGGACGAACAGATGATGGAAGTCCGCAAACTGGAGCAAAAGAAAGCCGCTTTCGTCGGTGAATACGCGGCACAGTTCCTTCTCAATCATCCCAGTTCCTCGGTCAAGGATGCCAAGAATACCGATGTGGCGGCGGACCTGGATAATATCCTCTCGCTATGTAAACCCCAGGTGGTCTATACCCACAATTTCACCGATAAACACGATACCCACGTGGCGGTCGCACTGAGGTTGATCGCGGCCCTGCGCCGTTTGCCCAAGGACCAACGCCCCAAAAAGGTGATCGGCTGTGAGGTGTGGCGGAGTTTGGATTGGTTGTGCGATAAGGACAAGGTGGTCATGCCGGTGGACGACCATGAGAACCTGGGAGACGCCTTGATGGGTGTTTTCGATTCCCAGATCTGCGGCGGCAAGCGCTACGACTTGGCCACCCGTGGCCGGCGTCTGGCCAACGCGACCTATTTCGAGAGCCACGCCGTGGACAAGAACAAGGCCCTGGCCTGGGGAATGGACATGACCCCGCTTATAGAGAACGATTCGACGGATCCCTTTGATTTCGCCAAGTCCTACATCGACCGTTTCACCGATGAGGTGAAGGACCGTGTTTCCCGGATGAACCGGAAATAAAAAGCCTTTCTCTATCAATCGTTCCAAGGTTCGAGGGTTATTTTTTGCCCATTCGCGGGCCTTTTCCAGGTCCGATCTTTCAGAATAAAAGATCAAAAACCCATATTTTTGATAAACTTATATCGTTTTTCTTAGCCTTGGCCGATCCATTATGAGTTCGCCGAAGTCATTCGAATGGTATTTTATTTTCATCGGGAGAGCCAAATGAAGATCACGACGATCTGTAGGGTTCTTTTCCTTTTATCGATCCTAACGGCGAAAGCCCAAGCTTATACCGCCGCCGATTATTACAACGCCGGTCTCCAACTCTATAACACCAAAAATTATCCTCAAGCCACCCAGTATTTCAGCGCCGCTTTGAGCCTGGACCCGAATAACGCCGCTGCGCTCCAGGGACGGGCCAATTGTTATTACGCCCAAGGTCAGTACCAACAGGCACTGACCGATTACCAAAAAGTGTTATCGCTTAACCCCTCGAATGCCCAATTGTCCCAATTCGTCCAGGCCCTGCAGGCAAAGGTGGGAGTTTCCCCAGCTGGCGCGGCCGCTCCAGCTTCAACAGCCCCTGGTGCCACCGTTCCGGCCGCCAGCGCCTCTTTCGACCAAGGGGTGGCCCTTTATCAACAAAGACAATACGCCGCCGCTGTCCCCTATTTCCAAAAGGCCGTTCAGGAAAATCCCAACGACTCAAAAGCCTATTACTATTTAGGTGCGACGCAAATGATGATGGGGGACACCAAGAATGCGGCAGTGGCTTTGGGTTTGTCCAATAAACTCCAGCCCAATCCTGGCATTGCCGGTTATGTCAACCAGTTGAAAACCCGATTGACCCCAGAGGACCAGCAATGGGTGGATTCCCAGATCGCTAGCGGTGGGGGTCCTAAGGTGGCCACAGTCGCAAAACCAAAGACATTTGGTATTCGTTTGGAACCAGCCATCACCCTTTTGAACCTGGCTGATTTTGACGCGGACGCACAGGCCAGCGAAGCCGGGGTCAAACAATTACAGCAATATGATCCCAGCGCCACTTACAACGCGGCGATCCCTGTGGGGTGTCCTAATCTTGGCTTGGAGCCGGTGGTTAGGCTTGGGTCTAGTTTCGAGATTGGCCTGCCTTTCGCCATTTTCCCGGTTGGAACGGTCACCGAAACCGTCGCCAGCACTTATGGCAACTATTCCTCGTCCTATGCCGTCAGCGCTTTTTCGATCGGTTTGGACTTCCGTTATTTGCTCTTGGCTGGTGATTTCCAGCCATTCATCGGCGCGGGAGGATTGCTTGTTCCGATCAGCATCAATGCGGCGGGCAATTATTACGGTTCCACTTCTTCCGGCAGCTATTCGGGAACGGCGGCAGGCGGCCAAGTGCAACTGGGGGTCGACTGGCATTTGGGTGACACCTTCGTGGTTTCCCCTTATGGAAGCTACCAATTCGCGACCGCCAATTCCTTTACCGGAACTTCCACTACCACTTCCGGCGGGACCAGCCAAACACAGTCCGGTCAATTGATGGTCGTCCCTAATCCGCCTTATGGGAATTCGATCTTTTTCATCCAGAACGGAACCACCCCGCCCGATGGTTCAAGGCCACTCATCGTGGACTTGAGCGGTATCACGGGCGGGTTACAGCTCTCAGTCTTTTTTTAAGTGGGCTGAGCCTTATTTCCCTTTGTTCCGTAACTTTTTCCTAAAAAATGGCTTATAAGTCATTGGCTTTTTTACGGAAGAGGTTTCGATTTGTATCAACCCTTCCGTTATAATCACTTTCCTCGACGAAAAACGGGACCAGGGGACCGCCATCATGAATAAAACCATTCAATTTTTAGGGTTCGGGCAGCTC
>Ga0206921_10197_pt1 | contig 16885 bp, 6 predicted proteins | sample Alteio_BWOrgHeat_66_FD_152930 | JGI IMG/M metagenome (GOLD analysis project Ga0206921, IMG submission 152930) | Enriched cells from forest soil in Barre Woods Harvard Forest LTER site, Petersham, Massachusetts, United States -... | ecosystem: Environmental > Terrestrial > Soil > Temperate forest >...
TGCAACCACGAGGGTCAGTACGAATGACAGGGCGAATACCGACCAGCCGAGATCGATGCGGTAGGTGAATTCCTGCAACCAGGAATGGACGGCCCATCCGGCCAGCGGCCATGACAGGAGGTTGCCGATCAGCACAGGCGTCATGAAATCGAGGGACAGCAGGCGGACCAGAGAACTGGTGCTCGCACCGATCACCTTCCGGATGCCGATCTCACGGGTACGGACCTCCGCGGCATAGGCGGCGAGACCGAAGAGGCCGAGACAGGAAATGACGATGGAAAAAACGGAAAACACCTTCAGTATCGTGCTCATATTGTCTTCTTTCCGGTAGAGACCGGAGATGTGGTCGTCCAGGAAGCCATAGTCGAAGAGGTTGGAGGGGGAGATGGCGGCGAACCGGTCCTTTATCCAGGCGATGGTCTGCGGCGTGGAGCCCGCCCTGATCCTGACGAGCAGGATGCTGGCCCAATCCGGCCGGTATTCGATCACCAGCGGGGCGATACGGCTGTGCAGCGAGACGAAGTTGAAATCTTTTACGACTCCCACGATCTTTCCCTTCAGTTGATTATCGTCGTAGTTGACGACGTCGGTGCCGACCGGATGTTGCAACCCCAGGGCGCGGGCGGCGGCTTCATTGATGATAAAGGAGGCCGAGTCATGGAATTCACGCGAGAAGTTACGGCCTTCCGCCAGCGGGATATGCAGGACATCGAGGTAATGATCGTCGATGCGCATGACGTTGACGTTCGGATACTTTTTTCCCGCCTCGGGGTGCGCGGGAACGACACTCTCCACGCTGAGGTCGTCGCCGATGATATCCGACGCGGCCCCGACGGACAGGATATCGGGGTTGGAGAGGAAATCGGTCCTGATCCGGTCGGGATGCGCAAGCAGTTTGTTTTTCAGATCGCCATAAAAATGTATGACAGCGACCTGTTCCTTGTCGAAACCCAGCTGTTGGTTGCGGAATAGGTTCATTTGCCGGTAGACCAGCAGAGTGGAGACGATGAGGAAGCCGGCGGCGATGAACTGAAATACGACCAGGCTTTTCCGCAGCAAGGAGGCGGGGGAGCCGGGTGTCTTATTCGCCTTGAGCGAGGAGGCCGGGTCGAATCCCGAGATGAACAGGGCGGGGAATAACCCCGAAAGCAGTCCTGTCGAAAGAACGATGGCGGCAATGAGCCACCCGTTGGACGGCTGAAAGACATAGCTCAATGTAACATGTCTCCCGGTAAGATCGTCATAGAGCGGCAGAGCGGCCTGGAAGAGGAGGATCGCGATGGCCCCGGAGCAGCAGGCGAGCAGCAGCGCTTCGCCGAGGAACTGACCAATGAGTTGCGGCCGAGAGGCGCCCAGCACCTTCCGAACGGCCACTTCCTTGAGTCTTTTCAGGGCCTGCGTCGTGAAGAGGTTGACGAAATTGATACAGGCGATCAGGCCGATGAGGATGGCGACGGCGATGAAGATGTAGATATAGAGGATATTGCTATTGGGGCCCAGTTCCTGGATGAGATTGGAATGGAGATGGATATCGGTCAGCGGCTGGAGACGGGCTGCGGCGGCGTCTTTAGCCGCGTCGGTCTTGCTCATATCCCCGCGGAAAGCGTTCCAGAAACCATAGAGGCGGCGCCGGGCGCCCGCGATGTCTTCGGGGTGGTTGAGGAGGACATAGGTCCAGCCGAACATCCAGTTCCTATTGGCGACGGGGGCAGGTCCGAGATATTTGTACAACAGCGGCATCGGCAGCAGGTAGTCGAAGTGGAGATGGGTGTTGGCAGGGAGGTCTTCGATGACGGCTTTTACAACCATATCGGTCCGGTCGCTGTAGATCAGTTTTTTCCCGATGGGATCGGTCTTCCCGAAGAAACGAAGGGCCGCGCTGCGGGTGAGGACGATGGAGCCGTCGGGTACGGACAGGGCATCGAAGGGATTGCCTTCCACCGTCGCCAGATCGAAGACTCCGGTGACGGAGGAGTCGGCATAATAGCCTTTCAGCATTCCTTTCTTTCCATCGACGGTGCGAAAGACGTTCTCGCCATCATCGGACAGACGGGCAATGCTGCTGATCTCCGGGAAGGATTTCATCATTTCGCCTGCAAGGGAGGGCGTGGATTTGGACCATTCGGTGGAGACCACGCGGTAGATGCGATCGTGCTTTGGGAAATTCCGGTCATAGCTTAATTCTTCCCTGACATGGAGCGCCAGCAGGAGGATGCAGGCGATGCCCAGGGACAGGCCCAGGAGGTTGAGGAGGCTATAGGTCTTTTGGCGGAGGAGGTTCCGGCCGGCGACGGTAAAAAAATTTTTGAGCATGGTAATTGTCCGACATATATGGTGCCGCTGCGGAAAACGCTGTGTTTGAAGGGGGTTATGGGGAAATGGGCGGTGGGATGTCCGGAATCGATACACCCGGTGTCCGGTAGCGGACGGACGCGGGCGTGCAACATTGGGCGGCAGAAGACAGACTTTAAAAATTAAAACTGACAGATATGAAAAGATTATCCTTGTTATTGATCGGTGGGTTGGCTGTCCTGACGGCCGGAGCGCAGTCGACGCAACGCCAGCCTTTTTTGACGAAGACGTTTCCCCGCGCGTCGGTTAAGGCGATAGAAGCTCAGACGTCGGGCGGAAATATCGGGGTCGAAGGGATCGCCAGCGGTGATGCCCGCGTGGAAGTTTACATCTCGGGCGACGGGCGGCACGAGGCGGACAAGGAAGAGATCCAGAAGCTGCTTTCCGAGCAATATGACCTGGAGGTTGCGCTGGAAGGCAACAAGCTGGTGGCGGTGGCCAAACAGAAAAGCGGCTGGCAGAACTCGTGGCGAAGGGGCTTGTCCATCTCTTTTCGCATTTTTACGCCGGAGGCCGTGGGCACTCATGTGCGCACCAGCGGCGGGAATGTCAGCATGAAGAACCTGTCGGGGTCGCAGGATTTCCGGACCAGCGGCGGGAACCTGGATATATCGGGGTTGACCGGCACCATCTTAGGAAGGACCAGTGGCGGGAATGTGACCATCAGTGACAGTCATGACGATATCAACCTGGAGACCAGCGGGGGGAATATGGACGCCAGTCGTTGCGAGGGGAAGATCCAGCTGGAGACCTCGGGAGGCAATATCGGCCTGCGCAGTGTGAAGGGTACGATCCATGCCAGGACATCGGGCGGCCAGGTAGAGGGCGGAAAGATCAATGGGGAATTGCAGGCGCATACCTCGGGAGGGAATATCGAACTGGACGAAGTATCGGCCAGCCTGGAAGCATCCACCAGCGGCGGGCATATCCATGTGGATCTGCTTTCGCCGGGCAAGTATGTGGATCTTTCGAATTCCGGCGGGGACATCAGCTTAAATCTGCCGCAGGGACAGGGGATGGACCTGAAAGTCAGCGGCGATCGCATTCATACCACGACGATGAATAATTTCAAGGGGGATATGGATGAGCATCATATCAGCGGGAGTCTGAATGGCGGTGGAGTACCGGTGAAAGTGGATGGAGGAGGGGGGCAGGTGCACCTCAATTTCAAATAAGCAATCAGGACAATAAAAAAACCCCGGCTTTTCGCCGGGGTTTTTTTGTATTAGTTTTTGATCGGGGCGGACCCTGGCCCAGGTGCATTGAAGTCCAGCTCGTTTTGCGGGATATCCCAATAGTCTGAGAAAGAATAGTCGATGAGACAGGGTAGGATCGTGGCGGGGGTCCCAGACGGGCCGATGAGGGTGCCCGGTACCAATATATTGCCGATCCTGCCGCCGCCCTGCGCCACCGGCTGCGTAATACCCCAGCGCCGGGCGTCGTACCAGGAAGTGTTATGCAGGTAGAGGCCGATACGCCTTTCGCTATGCAGATGCACGAGCGCGGAGTCCGCGGTGATACCGGAGCCGGCCAGTGTGGGAAGCCCGGCGCCCTGAGATGCCCGGACCGCATCGATCAGTTTTAGGCCTGCATCGACATTACCCATATAGATATCGGCTTCAGCCGTCATGAGGGCAGTTTCTTCGTAAGTCGGAGCAATTGAAACGAGTGCCCTGGGGTCGTAATTATCCGTAGCGTACCTGCCCTTGCCCTTGTATGCGGCCGTGGTGTCTTCGAAGTCGATGGGGAGGTAGCGGGTGCCAAACTGGATACCGCGGTTAAGCACATTGACCTGAGGCCCGGTAGGATATAGCTTAAAGGCGGTGAAGCGCTTGTCGCCCGGCATGATATCCTGGATCAAACGTTCGCTGACGTAGGACAGACCTCCGTTAAGGGCATGTAGCACCATGGGGTGGAGCGGGAACCCAAAGCCTTTGGTAAGGTCGGGCACTCCCAAGGGGGCGCTGCCCCACTGGAGCGCATAGTCGTTCTGTTGCATTCCCGCGGCTGCCAGGGTCTGCACGGTCGTCCAGTCGGAAGAGGTCATCGCGGCAACCTTGCGGTTGACGAGGTAGTTGCGGGCTTCGAACGATTTAATATTCCGGACCCACATAGCGGGGGTGATGATATTGCCGGGCACGTTAAAGGTAGGGATCATGAGTTTGAAGGTCGCATCATAGTCCCCATTTTCGGTGATAGAACCAAAGATCGCAGCTGCCTGATCGAAATTCTTGTTGGCGTTGGCGATCACCTGGTCATGGGGCACATAGAGATTGCTGGTCAACCCTTTGGCAGCGCTATCGAGGTTGTCGTCGATGAGGCCGGCGAGGTACATCGATCCGATCTTGGAGTAGGAATAGCCTTTCCAGTAGTAGGCCCAGGCCTGCAGCAGCTTGATCTTGGTGGCGGCGTCGCCGGAGAGCTTCAGCGCGGGATTGGCCAATGCTGTCAGGAGGGCGTTCGCCTGTGCGTTGACATAGTAAAAGCAGTCCCATTCGTACTGGATGGAGTTGCCATCGCCGGCGGCCCGGGTGTTGAAAGATTCCAGGATATTGAGCTGCGTGGCGAAGCCGGATGGGTTGACAACGGGGGTATTATAGGGCGGGGGTAAGGTGATCTTGGCGATATTCATGGGATAACGCGAGCCGAAGTTGGAATAGGGTGTGAAATCCTCGTCGCCCATATTGCTTTCCATGTACCAGGCGATATCGAAGAAATTGAGGTTGCCATCACCCGTCTCGACGGCGATCCATTTGTAGAAGATGCCCTGGGCAAAGGCGTCGATGCCATTTTCGGTGGTCAATGCACCCTGCGGGATGGGTTGATTGGGGTTGAGCAGCTGCAGGATGTTCTTCTTACAGGATCCCAACAGGAGGGTAGACGCCAGCAGGGGTAAGAGGGCCCGTTTCAGTAGACGCGTGTTATATAGTTGCTTATTCATATGTTTCATGATTAGAGTGATCAATTTAGAATCCGACGTTTAGGGCGAACTGATAGGACCGGAGGTTCGGCGTACTGTAATAGTCGGCTCCGGTGAAGGCTCCTACCCTTTGGGTCGCGAGGTTGTTGCCATTCTCGTCATAAGCGCCGATATTCTCCGGATCGAGCCCGCTGTACTTGGTAAAGGTCAGCAGGTTGCGCCCGGATGCCGTGATGGTCAGGTGTTTGATGGCTTTGCTGCCGGCAACGAGACGCGACAGGTCATAGCCGATGGACAGATCGCGGAGCCGGATGTACGATCCGTTTTCAATAAAGGGTGAGACGGGCAGGCCGACGTTATAGATGGAGTTGTAGTAGTTGACGAATGAACCGGTCTGGCCCTGAATGGTGACCTTCTTGTCCAGGTCGATGGATTCCCCGCCCTGTCCGCCTGTACCGCCAGTGGGCCGGTACAGCCATTGTTTGGTGACATTGTAGATGCTGTTGCCGTGTACCCAATCGAACTGGAAAGAAAGGCTCAGCTTCTTGTAGAACGTGAAGCGGTTGGTCAGTGAGGACGTAAAGTCGGGGTAGGCGTGCCCTACGGTGGAAAGATCGCTGGTAGGCGTATACTGCACGTAGTTGTCGCTGTTGAGCACCACCATTCCCGTGCTGGTGACCGAATAATTACCCTGGTTGGCGACCGGGATGAGGGGTGTCTTGCCATCCGGACCCAGCTGGTTGACGGAATGCAGCGGGGTTTGTACGTAGAACAGACCGACGGGCTTGCCTTGCTGCAATGCAAAGGCGAAGTTGACGACACTCTGGCCGTTGGCGAGCTTTTTCACGATGGCGCGGCTATACCCCCAACGGGCGCTGAGGTCCCAGGTGATGTTCCGACCGTTGTAAACGGAAGCGTCGAGGGAGAGATCTACGCCATGAGAAGTGATATTGCTCAGGTTGTCCAATCGTGTGGCATAGCCCGTGGAAGGCGCTACCTGCGCATTCTGATAGGCCTCATTGGTTTTGCGGTTCCAGTAGGTGCCGCTCATTACCAACCGGGACAGCCATTCGCCTTTGAAGGGCGAAAGGGTGAAATCCGTACCGACCTCAAGCTCATAATTAAGCGCCAGTTTCAGGCTGTCGTTGGTAGCCGCCGACTGGAGGGCCAGTGCTACACCGGTGCCGAGGGTGACCGGGGTGAGCGTGACCTGCCGGTCATAAGGGTTGGGTTGGACGCCTGCCGCGCCATAGGCCGCGCGGACCTTCCAGTCCTTGAGCCAGCCCTGTTGTGTCGTCAGGAGCTCGGAGGGACGGAAATAGACCGTTCCGCGGGGAAAGGTGGCTGCCGAGTAAGCGGCGCCGAATGCGCTGCCGTAGTCGGAACGAACTCCCGCGGAAATACCGAAGAGGTTACCCCAGTCGATGGTCTGGTTGACCAGGAAACCGTAGGTAATAACGTCCGAGTAGCTATCGCCGGAGGTCTTCGTAGTTGACCCCGATATACTAGGCGGGGGATAGGAGGGAAGGCCGATGCCTTCCGCATAGTATTGTCTGAAATCGGTCTTGCGGTAATCGTAGGCGAACTCGGTTGTCGTGGTAATGGGAAGATTGGAGTGGAAGTCTTTCATGAAATCGGTACGCACGAAGGCGGAATACAACCCGTTTTGGAAGAAGGTCCTGGTATTTTCGTCCAGAAGGGCGCCTGCGCCGCTGGGCCCCCAATAGGTGTTGAATTTGACGTATTGGAGGTTCGCCGTTTGGTTTTGATAATAGTTGGTAAAATCATCGCCGTTGTAATCCAGCCCGTATTTGACATCCAGCTCTAAGAAGCGCGGAAACTTGTAATTGACGTCGAGGTTCTCGAAGACCTCCAGTGTTGAATGCTGCTGGTGATGCCATTGATTTTCCGACAGGGTATTATATCCGCCGGAGGAATTGTTCGTTTTGAAGGGATAGTGACCCGTAGAGTCCTTCCAGGTGAAATCGATGAAATTATAGGCAGTGAGCAAATTGAACCTGTTCCCGTTGAGGAGGTTCTGGTAGCCTACGATCCCCTGCGTTATAGTCCGGAGGGTGAATCCCTTGAAGGGATGGATACCGACGTTGACGCTGAGGTTAGTACGGACAAACTGGTTGCTGAGTACGTCCTGTTGGGTAAGGTTGGAAGCGCCAATGGCATAGTCCACCGTTTGGGTGCCACCGGTGATGTTCATCGAATTCGTATAGGTCATGGCCTGGTGGAACCCTTGTTTGATATGATCGTAGATCGGGAGATTATACGTCTTGTCGTTTGTCAGGAACGCATTGGCGGCGACCGTGGGGACCGGTACCGAGGGGTCGCTCCAGATTCCCGTCGCGTCTTTTGCTACTGGTTTGGCGGTTGCATCCAGGATGTTGTTATTGGCATCCGTAACGTAGTGATGATGGGTGCTCAGGATAGGGCCTTTGCCCGTCAGGATATTGTCAACGCTGACCTTGGAGCTGAAATTGATGACCATTTTGCCGTTGAGCGCCCCTTTCTTCGTGAAGATCTGGATCACGCCGTTGGCGCCCAGGGCTCCGTAGAGCATGCCTCCAGCAGGACCCTTAACGACTTCGATGTGGTCCACCATGGAAGGGTCGATGTTGTTGAGCACGGCATTTCCGGCATTGTTCATTTGCACACCGTCGACCATGATCAGCGGACTGGTGTTGTCGAGGCTGTTTACTGCCCGCAGGATAATATTGAAATTTGCGCCCGGAGTACCGCTGGATTGCTGGATACTGGCGCCGGCGATCTGGCCGTCCAGGGCCTGTCCGACGCTGGTGGTGACGCTGGGGGCGAAATCTTTGGAGGAAACGGAGGCGACATCGATGGGGACCTTTTTGCGGCTGGTCGCTACACCTACCCCGGTGACGACCACGTCGGAGAGCGATTTGACATCGGGGATGAGGGTGATGGTCAGGCCCGATTTGGCTTCCGTTTCGGTGGATTCATACCCGACATAGCTGATGATCAGTCTTGTTTTGGGCTTTACCTGGAGGCTCCAGGTGCCGTCGTCTTTGCTAGTGGTGGCGTTTCGGGTGCCTTTCTCCGTGACGGTTGCGCCAGCGATAGCGGCGCCTTTGTCGTCAGTAACTTTTCCGGATACAGTGATATTTTGCTGGGCCTGTCCTTGCATGTACGCAAAAAGAACGGCCACAGCCACAAGCAGCAGTGCTCTCATAACATTGTTTTGGTTGAAGATGAAGTGTTTGTCGAATGGGAAAGTTAGGATGAGTTTAACGAAACCTTCGGGAACGGACCACTAATAAAAAGGGTAAGCAAATACTAATAATTCGCGTAGTTAGAAAAAAAAATGAAATTTGCTCCGAAACAAAAATTACTGCTCGATGAAAAAGATAATCCCTGCCTCTATCCTGCTGTGCTGTCTGTTGGCGAAAGGCGCCGGGTCTTGCCAGGCGCAAACGACGATCGTCCGCGACCCAGAGATCGAAGCCATGGTGAAGGAAGTGAATACCGATAGTCTGCAATCCTATATCAAAACGATGGTAGCATTCGGTTCGCGCAGCACTGTCAGCTCGGTGACGGATAAGAAGAAGGGTATCGGCGCCGCCAGGCAGTGGGTGCTGACAAAATTCACTCAGTTCGCTGCCGCCTCCGGAGGGAGGCTTACGGCGTTTGTAGACACCACGATCTATGCGGCCGACGGCAGGCGTGTCAAAGAGCCGATCAACCTGGGGAATACGGTGGCGACGCTGAAGGGAACGGATCCCGGCGATAGCCGCATTTTTATTATCAGCGGGCATCTGGACAGTCGCCGGACGGATGTCATGGATGGAACGAATGATGCGCCGGGCGCCAATGATGATGGCAGCGGGAGCGCGGCGGTCCTGGAATGCGCGAGGGTGATGAGTAAACATTCTTTTCCCGCGACGATCATTTTCGTGACGGTGAGCGGAGAGGAGCAGGGGCTGCTGGGTTCCGGTTATATGGCGAAGAAGGCGAAGGCGGCGGGGTGGAATATCGAAGCAGTGCTCAACAACGATATCATGGGCAGCAATAACAGCAATGAGACCAATATCATCGATAATACAAGGGTGCGGGTCTTCAGTGAGGGGATGGCATTCGTCGACACCGGCAGAGCAGTGAGCCGGATCAGGCAGCTGGGTTTGGAAAATGACGGCAAATCCCGGCAGTTGTCGCGGTATGTGAAGGAGGTCGGGGAGCGGTATGTGGACAACCTGCAGGTGGTGATGGTCTATCGTCCGGACCGGTTCCTACGGGGCGGGGATCATACTCCATACCAGGAGAACGGGTATGCTGCTGTAAGGATCACCGAGATGAATGAGAACTTCAACCATCAGCATCAGGACGTGCGGACGGAGAAGGGTGTGGTGTATGGGGACCTGGCTGAATTCATGGATTTCGAATATTTGAGGAAGAATACCGCCATGAACCTGTCGAACCTGGCCAATCTCGCCAAATCGCCGGGCATGCCGCAGGAAGTGAAGGTGGAAGTGAGGGGGCTGAGCAATGGGACGCAGCTGTCGTGGAAGGCGCCGGCCTATGGGAAACCGAAGGGGTATTTTGTGATGATGCGGGAGACTACGAGTGCGGTATGGGAGAAGAAGTTCTTTGTGACCGGGACGGAGGCGAACCTGCCTTATTCCAAGGACAACTACTTTTTTGCGGTGCAGTCGGTGTCGGATGGTGGGAACGAGAGTTTGCCGGTGGTGCCGATGCCGGGGAGATAGAGGGGTGCGGGCGGCGCGAGCGGCCGGGGTGGCGCGGGGTTGGGAAGGCGCGGGCGGCCCGAGCAGGGGACCGGGTAGTGTTCAAAATAGAAATCTCCATTTTCGGCGCGGATGGGCAGGGCGAGGGATTTGAGGAGGAGGGGTTGGTTGTCCGGGACGCGTTTGTCGTAGATATAAGTATACTCATGTATGCCGTTTGTTTTCAATAGGGGCAGCAGGCGGCGCAGGCTGCTGTCGTCCGGCGCCAGGAAGAAATATTTGTCGTTGAACAGATAGCCGAGTTCCATGGCGATATAGGGAAAAGAAACAATCACCACATTGCTTTTTTGTTGCGTGATGAAATCGAGATCGGGTTTGATCCGGTAGAAATTCTCCCGTCGCAGGGTCATGATCCCTCCTTTATAGGTGTTGAGGTATAGCGAGTAGCCAGAACAGAAAAGCAGCAGCGCCAGCAAAGCGGGCGCCCAGCGGCCTTTTTCGAGGGCTTGCCATTGGTATGCGATTAGGGTGAGGACAACCGTGAGGATGGGTATGATGGGGAGGATATAGCGTGCGCCCCATTGTCTTCCGCCGTCGTTGGGAACCAGAAAGGGGGTGAGTGCGCAGAAAGCGATGATAATGGCGATGAGCAGGAGGATACGGATGTTCAGGGTGCGGGCGGAAGGGGATGTGTGGGAGGTGGCGGATGTGCGGGCGGCGGTGGATGTGCCGGAGGCGGTGGATGTGCGGCGGCGGTTGGTGAAAAGTGCGTGGGCCCAAGGGGTTAGCAAGACGTAGCCGATGGGTAGGAGGAAAACGATGAAACAGAAATATTTGACCGAGAGCTTATTGTTGGAGTAGAGGTTTTCGATTGCCGAGGCCGTCCTGCCCGGGTCGCCCTGGTGGAGGACCTGGTAGCTGTGGATGCCGAGAAAGGAGCCGAGCTCGATCTTGTTGAACAGGAGGAAACTGCCGATGGAGAGCGCGACACCGACGAGGAAGGCGAAGAGGGGGGCTCGGTTCTCATATTTGAACAAAATGATTGTGGCCAGCACATAGAGGCTGTTCATTGCGAGTGCTTCCGGCCGGAACCAGGCGGCTAATCCGCTGAGAAGACCCATGGCCGCGGCGACCCCGGGGCGAGAAGGAGTGTGGAGGATGAAAGCGATGCCGCTGAAGAGGAGGAGGATCGCGGGGATATGTTCCCAATAGGTGGCACCGTAGATGGTCAGGGGCGAACAAAAGACGATGATGAAGAGGGCCATGGCGATATAGGGCGACGGTATGCCGGAGCGGCGAAGGAGCAGGATGAGGGAGAGCCAGAGGAGGAGTATGGAGCAAACGGGTACGATATAGAGGCCTGCCATTCCCAGGTTCTGATAAAAGAAAGCGCTGATGACCTGGAAAGCGGGTGGAAATACGAACAGGTAACCCTGGGGAGAGGGGTAGATGAAGGGGGGCCTGAGGGGGAAGTAGCCGGTGTCCCATATTTGATGAACCCATTGAGGTTGAGGGAGGTACAGGTATTTGAATCCGTGTCCCGCCGTAAATTGCCTGACCACCATGTATTTGATGGCACCATCGGAGGAAAAGAATACTCCGGGCTGGGAGGAGGTGACCAGCCAGGCCAGGTAGGCGAGGGCCAGCGCCAAAATGATATAGACCGGGAGAAGGGGTCGGCGCGCATGGGTCATCGGTCAGGTTTTGAGTCGGATATATAAATTCCCGTGCCAGAAAATCGGGTTGTTGTAACTTTTCCGGGGGAAGGGTCGTCCTATCCCATTAACCATCACCTTTACCATGATTCGCAACTACTTCAAGACCGCTATCCGCAATCTGTGGAAGAGCAAGGGGTTTTCGGCCATCAATATCATCGGCCTGGCGATCGGATTGGCCACCTGTCTGCTGATCCTCATTTTTGTAATGGACGAATTGGGATATGACCGTTATAATGACAAGGCGGACCGTATCTATCGTGTGGACGGCGATATCAAGTTCGGGGGCAATCATCTTATCATGGCAGTGGCGCCGGCGCCCGCGGGACCGGCGTTGTTGCGGGATTATCCGGAAGTAGAGAAAGAAGTGAGGATGCGGATGTCGGGCGGCCGCCTGGTGCGGAAGGGTAACCAGAACATCCAGGAAGACGCGGTGATCTATGCCGACTCGACCCTGTTCGAAGTGTTTACGTTGCCGATGTTGTACGGCAACCCGCATACGGCCTTGCTCGATGCGCGTACCGCGGTAATCACGGAGAAGATCGCCCGGAAGTATTTCGATGCGGTGGATGTGGTGGGGAAGACGCTGACCATCAACGACACCATCCCTTACAAGATCACCGGGGTCATCAGGGATATTCCCGCGCAATCTCATTTCCACTACGATATATTCCTGTCGATGACGGAACTGGACGAGGCCAAGCAAATGGACCAGTGGCTGAGCGACAATTTCAACACGTATATCGTATTGAGGAAGGGGGCTGACCCGGCAAAGCTGCAGGGCAAATTCGGGGAGCTGATCTCGAAATACATCTCTCCCGAGCTGAAGGCCGCGGTCAACGTTTCCGCGGATGAGTTTTTCAAGGCCGGCAATTCGGTGGGTTTTTACCTGACGCCGCTGACAGCCATTCATCTGCATAGCAGCAAGACGGCGGAGCTGGGGCCCAACGGCGACATCCAAAATGTGTATATCTTTTCTGGCATAGCTGCTTTTATCCTGTTGATCGCATGCGTGAACTTCATGAACCTGTCGACCGCGCGTTCGTCCAACAGGGCCAAGGAAGTGGGTATCCGGAAAGTGCTGGGTTCCCTGCGGGGCAATCTGATTTCGCAATTCATGGTCGAGTCGTTGCTGATCAGCCTGATCTCGATGTTACTGGCGCTGGGGCTGGCGAGCCTCTTGTTGCCGGTGTTCAATCAACTGTCGAACAAGCATATGGTCATCGGTCTATTCTCCCGGGCCTGGCTGGTCCCGTCGATGCTGGGGCTGGTGGTGCTGGTGGGGGTGCTTGCCGGCAGCTATCCCGCGTTTTTTCTCTCGGCATTTCGTCCCATAATGGTATTGAAAGGGAATGTCGCATCGGGGTTCAAGACCGGCTGGTTGAGGAACCTGCTGGTCGGTTTTCAATTCTTCATCTCGATCTTTTTGCTGGTGGGCACGGCGGTGATCTACCGGCAGTTGGTCTATATCCACAATAAAGCGGTGGGGTTCAACCGGGACGAGGTGCTGATCGTGAACGGCACCGATGCGTTGGGGGATCATGTGCGCGACTTCAAGGAAAGGTTGTCGAAGCTTTCCGGGGTGAAGGGCGCGACGATGACGGGTTTTATGCCAACGGGGGATTGGCGAAATGACGATGCGATCTTTTTGACGCGGGACCTGGATCCCAAGAAAGCGATCTCGATGCAGACCTGGCAGGTCGATGAGGACTATATACCCGTATTGGGCATGCAGATGGCGGCCGGCCGGAATTTTTCGCGTGATTTCAAGACGGATTCGAATGCGTGTATCATCAACGAGGCGACGCTGAAGATGATGCAGGGTCGTCAGCCGGTGGGGGCCGATCTGTATGAGTTGAACGATATCCGAAAGAAATCGGTGAGCGAGTATCATATCATCGGGGTGGTAAAGGATTTCAATTTCAGTTCCCTGAAAGAGGTGGTCACGCCGATGGTATTGTATCTGCATGAGAGCAGGGGCAGGATCGCCTTGCGGGTAGGGGGCTCCGATATACATCATTTGATCGGGCAAATAGGGGAAATATGGCGGCAGATGGCGCCTTCCCAGCCCTTCGGCTATACGTTCATGGATGAGGAATTCAACGGGATCTATCAGTCGGAACAGCGGATGGGGGGGATATCTTTATCATTCTCTTTACTGGCTATTTTTATCGCTTGTTTGGGGTTGTTCGGATTGGCCGCCTATGCGGCCGAGCAGCGGACGAGGGAAATCGGTATCCGGAAGGTGCTGGGCGCCTCGGTGGGAGGAATTGTAGCGTTGTTGTCGAAGGACTTCCTGAGGTTGGTGGTGATAGCCGCGGTGATCGCATTCCCGGCGGCCTGGTGGTTTATGAATCACTGGCTACAGGATTTTGCTTACCGGATCACGATCGGCTGGGAGATCTTTGCAATGGCGGGGATAGTTGCGGTGGCGATCGAGCTGGTGACGGTGAGTTTCCAGGCGGTGAGGGCTGCGGTGGCGAATCCGGTGAGGTCTTTGAGAAGTGAGTAGTTGTTAATAGTGAATAGTAAAAGGCCCCGCGTCTGCGGGGCCTTTGGTATTGGGAGGTGTGCGGGTTAGTTGCGATTTTCGGGGGCGGGCCGGTTGGGTTGTGCGAACCCTTTTTTCTGCAGCAGATCGAGGATCTGGGTGATCGCGGTTTCGAGCTGGTTGTCGGTGCCGCGGGCGCCTTCGGTGAGGTTTTCGGGGACGTTGATATCGGGGTCGACGCCATGGCCTTCCCTGAACCAGGTGCCATCGGGATTGTACATACGAAAAGTCGGGACGGTGATATTGCCGCCGTCGATGAGACCGGGGACGCCGCTGATGCCGATGAGGCCGCCCCAGGTGCGGGTTCCGATGAGGGGACCCAGCCCCGTTTTACGGAAATAGTCCGGGAAGGCGTCGCCGCCTGAGCCGCTCCACCCATTAATCAACATCACCTTGGGACCGAAATTGCCGGCCGGGGGCCAGCCCCATGCGGCCCCGTCGCGGGTAGCCCAGAAGGCCAGGGGTTTGCGGTTGAGGACTTCGATGAACCGGTCGGGTATCTGGCCGCCGTCGTTGAAGCGTTCGTCGATGATCAGCGCCTTTTTGTCCAATTGGGCCGTGAACTGACGGATCAGCTCATTCTGGCCGTCGACGCCGGTGCTGCGAACATAGATATAGCCGACCTGTCCTTTCGTGGCCGTTTCCACGCGGCGGCGTTTTTCTTCGATCCAGGCCAGGTTACGAAGGCGGAATTCGCTGCGCATGGTCTCGACGACAACGGTATGGGCGCCGGTGAAAGAGGCCGTGCTGTTGTAGGTGAGTTCGACGGCCGTCCCGGCGAGGCTGCCGAAGGCGGCGTAGGGGTCCATCTTTGTCGTCATCGGGATGCCGTTGACGGCCAGGATATAATCGCCTTCCTTTATATCGACGCCGGGCTGGTCGAGGGGGGAGCGGACTTCCGCGTCCCAGGGTGCGCCGCGGATGATCTTTGCGATCTTATAGTGGTCCCCGTCGGCGAGCCAGTCGATGCCGAGGTAGCCTACCGCAGCGTGTTTGGTCTCTTCGAGGGCTCCGCCGCCGTGGTAAGTGTGCGATGAGCTGAGTTCACCGATCATCTCGCCGATGATGAAATCCACCTCTTCGCGGGTGGAAGCATCGGCCAGGAGTTTGCCATATCTCTCCCTGACCTGGCCCCAGTTGACGCCGTGCATTGCGGAGTCATAGAAATAGTCGCGTTCGAGCCGCCAGGCGTCGGTGAAGATCTGCCGCCATTCTTCGCGGGGGTCTACCCATTGCTGCATTTCGCCAATGCGGAGTTTTTTGTCGAGTTTTTGTCCTTCGTCGGCGCCGATGATGTACCAGCTGTTGTCCCTGGTGACGAGCAGGTGTTTATTGTCTGCGGCGAGGGTATAGCCGTTGAGGTCGTCGACGATGGTCTTGGTGGTGCGTTTGTCGAGATCGAAGAACCGGAGCGATTGGGTCCGTTCGCCGGAACCGGTATTGGGTCCCCGCATATAGATCAGCTTGCCTTCGACGGCGGAGAGATTGCCGTAGTTGCCGGCTTCGACGGGCAGCAGGACCAGGCGGGACTCGAGGTTATCGACATCGATGCCGGTAGCCGCAGGAGCGGGTTTGGGTGTGGAAGCCGGCGGGGTCTTGGGGGGAGCCGGATGATCGCCGGCGGGGGCCGGTTCCTTCTGAATGGCCACGGTATCGTCCTTCGAATAGAGCGGTGACCGGGTCTTTTTTTCGAGGACGATGGCTGCCAGCCTGGTGGAATTGGGATAGATGAAAGTATTGTCGAGATCGCTATACAGTGGGCGGAAGGACTGGCTGGTCGTGATAAAGAGGTATTTGCCCGTGAGGTCGAACACGGGGCTGGCGCAGCTGTAGAAACCGGAGGTCGCCTGTGTCAGCTGTTTAAGCGGGTAGTTGTAAAGGAATACCGCGCGGTGTGCATTGGGCAGATCACGGTCATAGGTGAGCCACCGGCTATCGGGGGACCAGTTGGCGTTGAAACCCTGGAGCGCGCCTTCGGTCATCCGCAGCCCCTGGTCGACGAAGGTGGTCTGGTTACTGGCGACATCATAGATATAGATCTTCATCGCCTTATCGATGAAGGCGATCTTTTTGCTGTCGGGGGACCAGTAGAGGTTATAGCGGAAACCGGCGCCGTAGGAGGTGAGCTTTTTTTCGGTGTTGTCGTTCCCCGCATCGCGGAGGGTGAGCTCGTATTCGCCGGAGCGGTCGCTCCAATATGCGATATAGCGGCCGTCGGGAGACCAGGCCGGAAAGCGTTCGGCCACACCGGAGGACCGGGTCAGATCGATGACGGGGCCGTTCTCGGCGGGAACGCTGAAGATGTCCCCGCGGGCCTCGAACAGCGCGCGTTTGCCATCGGGGGAAATATTGCCGTTGAAAACATATTTATCGGAGGATTGGAGGGTGGGGCGCAGTGCGCGTTCATCGGTGACCACCTGAACGGGTACTTGTTTATAGTTGTTAGCGGACAGCGAATACAGGTAGAGGTTACCGCCTTGTTCGAAGACGATGTCCTGGGGCCCGAGTGAGGGGAAGTGGACGTCGTAGTCGGAGAATTTGGTGAGCTGGGTGAATTTTTTCGAGGGGATATCGTACTGCCAGAGGTTCATTCTTTTTTCTTCGCCGCGGTCGGAGAGGAAGAAAATGC
>Ga0206921_10198_pt1 | contig 16824 bp, 16 predicted proteins | sample Alteio_BWOrgHeat_66_FD_152930 | JGI IMG/M metagenome (GOLD analysis project Ga0206921, IMG submission 152930) | Enriched cells from forest soil in Barre Woods Harvard Forest LTER site, Petersham, Massachusetts, United States -... | ecosystem: Environmental > Terrestrial > Soil > Temperate forest >...
TTGCTGCGCAAAAAAGCGGCTTTATTTTAGGCGCCAAGCTTGTGCGTGGTGCTTACATGGAAAAGGAACGCAAACGCGCGGAAGAAAAAGGATACCCTTCGCCCATTCAACCTGACAAACAATCGGCCGACAGGGATTACGATGCCGCCCTTGACTATTGCACCGACCATATTGATGATATAGCCTTTGTGGCTGGCACACACAATGAGGATAGCTGCCGTTTTTTAGCCGATTTAATGGATAAAAAAGGGATCGACCATAAAAACCCCCATGTATATTTTTCGCAGTTACTGGGCATGAGCGATAATTTAAGTTTTAACCTGGCCGATGCGGACTATAACGTTGCCAAATACGTGCCCTACGGCCCTATAAAAGCCGTTTTGCCCTACCTGTTCAGGCGCGCACAGGAAAACACTGCCATAGCCGGTCAAATGAGCCGCGAACTGAGTTTGATTGTAAAAGAAGTGAAGAGAAGGCGATTAGTTAATTAGAGATTAGAGATTAGTTTTTTTGTCGAGAATATCGGCATAATCTCCAATTGCTAACTTCTAATCACTTCAGGCGTTTAAAAAGCGCTTGAATACTATCCGGGGCGGTCATTAAATAAGTTTGGATCCCTAATTTTTGTGCGGTGGCGATGTGCTGTGGACTGTCATCAATAAAAAGCGTTTCAGCGGGGTCGAGGTTATTTTCGGTTAATACCTGTTCAAAAATCTCAACTTCAGGCTTGCGTTTTCCTACATGATGCGAGTAATATAACTTTTCGAATAAGTGATCGTTGCCGTCAAAACCAAACTCATTGTTAAGGTAGTTCATGATATAGTTGAAGTGGATCTCGTTGATGTTACTCAATAAAAATGTCCGGTATTTAGTTTTTAACCCAAGCAATAACTCGTGGTTACCTTCAGCCACGCCAACCAGCAGACTGTTCCATGCATGATCAATTTGCTGATCCGTCAATCCCGGTTTACCGGTTATTTCCCTTATTCTTTTTCTGAAGCCGACAGCATCAATATCTCCTCTTTCAAACGCAGTAAAAACCGGGTCCTGTACTTTGTGGCTATAAAAATCACTGGCATTATCAATCCCCAGCGCTTCCCAGGCCTGGTGGCTTTTTATAAAATCGAGCGTGAAAATCACATTGCCGTAATCAAATATGATATTTTTAATGTTTTGCATAGCGGGTATTCGTATAGCAAATATGTGCAATTAGCGCCGGTAACAAACATTTTTATTAAAATCAAATATTTCATTTCAGGATAATTATAAAATTTCTACATTTGCAGCCTAAAGGCGGTTTCGGTTTTATTGCTGAAATTCCTGAAAAAACCGGCGCCTATAGCTCAGTCGGTTAGAGTAGAAGACTCATAATCTTTTGGTCCCTGGTTCGAGCCCAGGTGGGCGCACAAGGTTTGACATTTATTGCAAAGCCATAACCGGCGGGGAAAGATTTTTCTCCGCCGGTTTTTGTTAAATACTTTTGTGCGGCATCACAACCGGTGTCACAAAATTCCAGTTTTGTATCACACTTGTTCTCCTTTGGCCGTAGCTGACAAATCAAAGATTAAACAGGACCTTGAGTAATATAATCCTTCCTGGAAGGGCGTATGAACTGGCTGTCAGCGTATTCGCCGACAGGTAGAGCGCATTATACGTTTTGACGTTCCCAATATTCACGGCACTGAGTTCAAAGTCGGTTTTCCACTTCATCGCCCTGTATTTTAAAGAAGCATCGGCAAAGAAATATTTCAGGTCAGGGTTGCCCTGCTGGCTGGTAAAATAATGCTCGCCGAATAATTTGAATTGCAGCGCTTCAATGGGGTTATAGTTGACCGTGAGCTGTTGCAGCAGTTGGTCGACCCGGCCGGCGGATGTGGCTGCGGCGGAATGACTACTTGTTTGCGTCAATGTCGCCTTGTAGCTCAAATTGATCTGGTCGGTTACTTTGGTATCTGCATTGATGTTCGCGGTTTCTGTCGTCGTATGGAACGGCAGCAGCGCATGATTCTGCAGAGCGACCGAACTGTTGTCCTGCCACTGCAAGGCCCCGCTAAAGGTCGTTCGCAGCGCAAAGCTGTATTTACTGACTGAGCCGCTCAGGATCCAGGAGTCGGTGCCGTTGGCAAAGGGCAAAACGATACCCTGCTGCAAACTGTTGGTGATGATACTGGAAGTGATCGTGTTGGATGCCGTATGGCGATAAGCCGCATTGATATTCCAGAAAAACAGCCTGAGCGCCCTCCGGTAATAAAAACCTGCGCCCGCCTGCTGGACCTGCTGTTCGGACAGGTTGGAAGTATTGGCCTGCAGCGTGCGGTAATCCGTCAGGATATCGCCCGGATACACATTTTCGATCGTACCGATCTGGTTGCGGTAACTATAATCCCCGCTAAGGTAGTTCTCCGTACTTACCTGGTACCGGACACTCAGCTGGGGGTTAAAATAAAGCCGGGACAAATGCTGGTCCGCATAGCTGATCTGCTGAAGCGTAAGGGGCAGGCTCAGGTGCGCTTTCAGGATATCGCCGGGCAGGTCATAGGCGGCTTCGGCATACAGTTTTTTCCTGATCCAGCCGAGCTGGTTCCTGGCGCTGTCCGATAGCAGCGCGCTGCTGTTATTATTTTGCACGACGTTTAAACCGGAAGTTAAGGTTTGCGATTGTACGCTGAAGCCGGCCCGGTAACTTTGCGTGATCAGCGTCTGGGGGATCTTGTAGGAAAAATAGTTGTTGGTATACCAGCTAGGAATATTCACTGTTTGTATCAAACCGGCGTAAGGCAGTCCCTTGTTAAATACCGCCGCGTTATACCCCGGGTCAATGACCAGATTTTCCGGCTCTGCGGAATGGCTGACATAGGAATATAGCTGGATGATACGGTTGGATCTTAAAGACCGGATGAGATTGAATTCGTTCGAAAAGTTGAGTGCCTTATCCTGCAATACCTGGTTCACAAAAGAGCTATCCGTCCGGAGCCCGGAAGTACGGCTCTCGTTTTTCTGATCGAAGGTTAAGACATCATTCAGGTACTCGTCAGGCCGGTTAATGTTCAGGGTAAACTGGGCATGGAAAATATCCGGGACGCTGCGGTTATGCTGCACTTCGCTGTATTTTACGCTATCACCCGGTAAAAACACCGTCGTTTGCTGGCGGTAATCCTGCGTTTGCGTATCGTGCAGATACCAGGCATTGACCCTCAGCTGAACGTTGTTTTTCAGGTTAAGGAGGTTGTTCGCATTGAGGATGCCCGACCGGTCGAACAAATACCGGTTCTCCGCCAACTGCGGGGTATTCAGCCCGCCCAATGAAAGCAAGGCCAGCGGCAAAGCATTGTCGGTCCGCTGGTTGTAGTCGGCCAGGTTATGGGAAACCAGGTCCTGCTGCACATCATAGCCGGTATTATTGCCCGCTAAATAGTTGATCGCTTTATAATTATCCTTAAACAGCAGGGCGTTCAAATCCACGTCGTAATTGCCCGGCAGCCCGAGGCCGATACTTTCCTGCCCCATCAGGTGCAGTTTTGCCCCTTTTTTGATCTCCAGGTTCAGCGCGATATCATCGCTGATGACCTTGTTGCGCAAGGCTTTGATGGGCTGGTCATTTTGAATGACCTGTACCTGGTTGACCGCGCCCTGGGGGATACTGTTGGCGGCGATACTGTATTTATCGTCGAGCAAATTATCGCCGCCGATATACAGCGCGGAGATCGGCTTGTTGTTATAGCTGATCGTCCCGTCAGCGGCGACGGTGATGCCCGGCAGCTTTTTGATCACCTCGCCGATCGTCCGGTCCTGCGCGTTCGCGAAATCGGCTACTTTATAGCTCAGCGTATCGCCATGGGTGCGTAATACCGGCCGGCTGCTTTTGATCACGATGTCCTGCAATTGATTAACCGAAGCGATCAGGGTGAAGTCATAGGCCAGGTGCACGTCCGTTACCGGCCGGCTCTGGGTTTTGTACCCGATACTCGTCACTTCGATCACCAACCCGCTGATGGGCGTATTCAGCGGGAGCTGTAGCGTATAAGCGCCGACGGCATCCGTCACCGCATAACCGGTAATCCGGTTATCGGCGGAATTTCTGAGGTTGACGCTGGCATAGGGAACAGCCTTTGCGGTGCTGTCCTTTACCGTACCCCGTAGGGTTTGCCCAAAGCCCTGCATAGAAAGCAGAACGGCGATCACTACTGGCAATATCCTCATTTTCCGGGCAATTCTATCGGATTATTCAATACAGGAGCGGTACTCTTTGAACCAGGCTTGGCAGCAACCATTGTCGGGTGCTCGCCCGGGCTGCCGGGTGCGTTATTCATGGCTTGCCAAAAAGCAGCGGGGTCCTTCCGCATGGCGGCCTTCATTTGATCGAATTCCTTTTGCGTGGTTTTGATCGCCCGGGCCGGCGGCAGGATCAAAGTCGGATCATCATCCAGGTCACGCAGTATTGGGGGGAGATCCTTTTCATTGGTATTGACGGCTACCGGCTGGCCCTTTAGCTGCGACGGCACCGTTTTCTCCACGCCGTTAAATCGGAAGACCACTTCATTTTTCGAATCAGCGGCGTCCACAATGACGCCGGGCAAGCCATTTAGCTTCCAGGGGCCCGTATGGACCGGTAGATCGGGGCAAAACCATACCGTGTAATCCCGGCCCCCAAAATGGCAGGTCGCTTTCTGACAATGCAGCCCGCCAAAAGTGGCCGTATCGGCACCGATCTTCCAGTCGATAGCGGGTATGCGGCCCCGGATCAGGTACTCGTTAAATCCTAGGGTTTCTTTGGTCAGCAATTGCTGTTGCCCCGGATACTGATAATATTGGGTACGGGAGCCTTCCGTATGCCGGTTGATCCCGGATTGCCCATCCGGGCCGGCGGCGGCATACGCCTTTTTAAACTGCCCATCTGCCACCAACCCGTCGTAACTTTTATAGGCGCTTGCGGTTTTGCCGACAAATAACACCATATTTTCCGTGTAGGGATGCGACCGGTTCGTGGTGTCCATGACGTGGGTAAACTGGTAGTGGACCAGTAGCCGCGCCGTATCGGGACGCTGTGCGGCGGCGCTTAATGCCAGCAGGATTGTTGCTGCGCAGGGGAACATGAATCGTTTCATAATTTACTAATTTTAGGGCAATAGTAGCCGGTCGTTTCCGGCCGGAAAAATTTTTGTGATGAACGGCGCGGATTGTTGATCCGGCAAAGCGGTGGGGTGGTTTCATCACAAAAATCGGGCGTTCATCACATTCTTTGCCGCTAACCGGCTAGGGATATTACCTTTGTTGTGATGCTTGCGGTTAAAAAAAGATTTTGGATAGAAATAGTATTACACTTGGTGTTTTGGACCGGGGTGCTTTATGTGCTCACCTCGCTGGACAGGCCGCATATTCAGGTCGGCAAGGTTTCTCCGTTGGGCAACATTTTGAGAGGCCAATATGTACAACGCCCTTCAGCCTTTGTGTATATGATGCTGGGGTTCCTGATGGCGCTTTTTTATGGTAATATATTTTGGGTATTCCGGAAAGCGCTGCGGCATAAAAACGGCATCGTCCGGCTGGCCCTTTGCTTCGCATGGCTCACCATGGTATTTGGCGCGGATTACTTTATGGCCGGCCCTTTGTTCGATCAGGCGTACCAGGTGCCAAAAACGCATGGTGTGATCATGCTTCCTGTCCGCCATTCTCCTGCCGACGCCATCAACTTCAGGGTCACCGACTGGTGGCACGTCCAGCCGGTTTTACTGCTCGCTTTCCTCGTCATAGAGGGTATTGCGATCGCCTATTTCTTCCTGAAAGAATGGGCAAAAAGCGAACTCCTTCAGTTAAGTACCGAAAACAAGTTCCTCCGCTCGCAGGTCAACCCGCATTTCCTGTTTAATACGCTTAACAACCTGTTCTCCCTGGCGCAAAGAGAAGGGAAGGGTGATCTCGCGGATAAGATCGCCAAGCTCTCGGGAATGATGCGCTATATGATCTATGAAAGCAATACCGACCGTGTTCCCCTGGCCAGTGAGCTCAGTTACCTCGAAGACTGCATCGTACTCCACCAGATGCGTTATGCGGGCGACGAAGCAGCAGTCACTTTGCACTATCCCGAACCGGCGACGGTCGCCGCGGTTCAGGTCGCGCCCATGCTGTTCATCCCTTTCCTGGAGAATGCCTTCAAGCATGGTGTGGCTATTGGCCGTCATTCGTCCATCACGCTCTCCATTACCGTTAACGGCAACAAACTGGTCTTTACCTGCGAGAACACGGATCACAGTTCAGTTCAAAAGCTGGAGGAAGAACAAGGAGGCATTGGCCTGGAAAATGTCAGGCGCCGGCTCGAATTGGTCTATCCCGGCAGACATCAACTTCGCGCCTGCCAGGAAGACGGAAAATATATCGTTAACCTTCAAATTGACCTGTCATGATGACCTGTATCGCAATTGATGATGAGCCTATGGCGCTGGAGGTTATTGAACGTTATTGTGCCGATAGCAACCTCGTAGATCTGAAAGCCACTTTCCGCGAGCCCTTAAAGGCCATTGCCTGGCTGAGCCGGAATAAAGTAGACCTGATCTTCCTGGATATCAATATGCCCGACAGGAGCGGGATGCAGCTGGTACAATCGCTGTCACCCCTGCCGATGATCATCTTTACCACCGCCTACAGCCATTACGCGGTGGAAAGCTATAACGTTGGTGCGGTCGATTACCTGCTGAAGCCCATCCTATTTGAGCGGTTTCTCACGGCCATTCATAAAGCCGCCAAAGAGGTCCCGATGGAAACCATCGTGTACTTCAAAAGCGGGCCGCAAACCTACCCTGTGAAGCTCAACGACATTCTCTACCTGGAAAAAGACGGCAATTATATGACCGTTCACCTGAAAGAGAAAAACATCCTGATCCGCGAGAATATGAGCGATGTCTTTGACCTGGTACCCGCCAATGACTTTTTAAGGGTACATAAGTCGTACGTGGTGGCGATCCGGCATATCACCATGATCGAGGCCCACCAGCTGACGATCGGCGGTGAAAAGATACCTGTTGGCAGTACTTACCGCGAGTCGTTACGCGTACGGTTGGGAATGAGCTAACATTTCAATCTAATGGATTAATATAAGTTAACATTGAATTACCCAACCAACGTCTTAAATTCTGCAAAGAGAGTTTCGAAAATTATCCTATCAAGACTTCTTGACAGGATATAAAATATGCAATATCATCAGCATGTAATTAAAAAATTTTGGTGCGTAGGTTGCCCACTAAGGTTTATCAAAATCTGTTAATAAGTTAGCAAGAAGCCGCATATCATCTAAAAAATGGTGCGTAAGTTGCACATTTAGGCGCACAAACGGCCTTTACAATATCGTAAAGGCCGTTTTTATATTTTATCGATTTTATAATCTACGTTTTAAGCATCTGGACGCACTTTTTGGTTCGAGCACAACTGGGTTGCATATCTTAGAAAAGTCATTTAACAGCAAAGAGATGATATGGTGGATATTTTCCATTTACCGTTCATTGCAACTTTCGATCTTACACTATTTGGCATAAGTTACTCTATCAGTCGCTTTGGGTGTTAAAGCTACTTCATATTTGCAATTCCATTCTTTTATACTTTCCAGGATTGGCAAAAAGGCTAAGCCTTTTTCAGACAACTTATATTCTACCCTGGGCGGTAGTTCCTTATAGGCCAATCTTTCCAATAGTCCGTCTTCTTCCAGCTCTTTAAGTTGTTCGGTCAGTACTTTCCTTGAAATGAGCGGTATAATGGAATCCAGCTGACCAAAACGAACGGTACGGGTGCCGATAACATTAATGATGATCGGTTTCCATTTGTTACCAATAGTGCCGATAGCTCTGGTAAAGGGGCAATTCGAAGCGCAAAATCTCTCGTCTCTCATTTTTTTAAAATTTGCAGTTACCTGGTGGTAACCAGAATATACTATCAATAGTTACAAATATAAACTATTGATAGTAACTTTGCGAAACAAATTTAAAAATAAGTTAAAAATGAGCAGATTGAAAAATAAAGTTGCTGTTATTACGGGCGGCAACAGTGGTATCGGGTTTGGTATTGCTGAAGCATTTAACAACGAAGGCGCAGTCGGTGCCATTGTGGGCAGAAATCAGGAAACTTTAAATAGCGCTGTGGCTCAGCTTGGCGATAATTTTATAGCCATAAATGCCGATGTAACCAACCTTGCCGACCTGGGCAACGTGTTTAAAGAAACATCTGAAAAATTTGGTAAAATAGACGTGGTTGTAGCCAATGCGGGCGCTGGAACTGTAGGAACTGTGGCAACTACCGGCGAAGCCGACTTTGACAAGGCAATTGATCTGAACCTGAAAAGTGTTTACTTCACTGTTCAAAAAGCATTACCCTATATGAATGATGGTGGTTCTATTATTCTGATCGGGTCAAATGCTGCACATCGGGCATATGCGAATTTTACGCTGTATGGCGCTGCAAAAGCAGCTGTTATCTATTTTGCAAAAGGATTTTCAAGCGACCTTTTAGATAGGAAAATCAGGGTAAATGTAATAACACCAGGTACAACAGATACCCCGGCATTTGAAAAATTTGTTCCTGCAGAACAAATTGAAGCTGTAAAAACACACTTTGCAAGCGTAATGCCGACAGGCAGAATTGGGCAACCGGCTGACATAGGCAAAACAGCCGTTTTTCTGGCCTCTGATGATTCTTCGTTTATGTTAGGTGCTGAACTCCTTGTTGATGGCGGCATGACCTATTTGTCTAAGTAATCAAAATAATTTCAAAATGAATAAATCAGAAAACAACGTAGCAACAAGCTACGCCATTATTGGCTTCGGGCATATCGGCAAGGCCCTGGCTAAAGCATTTGCCCGCAAGGGTATCGAAGTATCCGTTGCAACTACACGCGCCCCGGAAAGCTTTACCTCCGACGCGGCCGCGATCGGACCCGGGATCTATCCCACAACACTGGCGGAAGCAGTAAAGGCGGACGTCATCTTTTTGGCAGTGCGTTTCGAGTCGCATCCGGCTGTCGCAAAGGCATTGCCCGACTGGCATGGAAAAATCATCGTTGATGTGACCAATGCCTACGGCGTGCCCGCTGAGAAGATGGGAGGGTTGCCCTCCGCCAGGTTTGTAGCACAGTCCTTCACCGTGGGGAAATTGGTTAAGGGCTTTAACCATTTAGGAGCTGCCATTCTTGACCAGGATCCGGCCGTACATGGTGGCAGGAGAGTCGTATTCCTGGCGAGCGACGATGACGGCGCAGCAGCGGAGATTGGTGCGCTTGCAGAAAAGCTTGGTTTCGCGCCTGTCAAACTTGGCGGTCTTTCAGCAGGTGGACTGCTGGTACAGGCGCATGGAAATACCTGGGGTCAACTGATCTTTCAGGACTTGGTTAAGTTCAAGTAATGACTACTAATAGAAAATCTTAAATAATAGAACTCATGAGTAAATTAAAAAACAAAGTAGCGGTAGTTACCGGTGCTTCAAAAGGAATAGGTGCAGCCATCGCAAAACACTTTGCGGCAGCGGGCGCAAAGGTAGTGGTGAATTATGCTTCCAGTAAGGAAGGCGCGGATACGGTAGTTAAAGAGATAACCGACAATGGAGGCATAGCCATTGCGGTACAGGCCGATGTATCTAATGAAGCCGATGTGACCAGGCTTTTTGAAGAAACAGAAAAGGCTTTCGGCACGTTGGATATTTTGGTAAACAACGCGGTTTACCAGGGATATGCACCTATTGAACTGATATCAGCAGAAACTTTTCATAATAGTTTTAATGTCAATGTACTTGGCCCTATACTTACTATACAATCAGCTTTGAAACTATTTGGTAATAAGGGCGGCAATATCATCAATATCAGTTCGGGCGCAAGCAAAATGCCTCTTCCGGGAGCTTCGCTGTATTCTGCAACTAAAGCGGCATTAGATGCCATAACGATTTCTTTGTCGAAAGAACTTGGTGCTAAAAACGTTCGTATCAATTCAATTTTGCCGGGCGCTACAGAAACGGAAGGTGCAACCAGTGCGGGTGTCACCGCCGGCAGTGAGTATGAAAAGATGTTTATTGCTAATACACCGCTTGGTCGCAGAGGCCAGCCCGGCGATATTGCTAAAGCCGCCGTATTTCTTGCTTCTGATGATGCAGCCTGGATTACGGGAGAGCAAATTTCCGTTTCCGGTGGTATGTATGGTTTTTAAATTCATAAGCCCAAAAAGTGGAATACAATGGGGGCCGAATTATTGGTTGACGATGATTTTACCAAACCGCAGTAAAATAATTATTTCAAAAGTATGATGCGGCAGCGATGATCATCTCAGGCATGGGAGAATAGTAAATCAAGGATATTCGTTGGGAACGTCCCGAAGTTTATGAAATGGTTCGACAAACGCCCACACTAGAAAAGTTTTGTCGTTTATAACAAAGCCGGAACCGGCGGGGAAAGATCTTTCTCCGCCGGTTTTTTTGTGGTTATTCTTTGGACTCTTCATTTTTTCCTGATCGACTATTTAATTTGCTTCGAAGACTATCTATTAAAAAGTAAATGTCGAAAAATTCTGTTTAAATTAGATTTGGGAATATTCTAATGCAACATCCAGGTACCAATAAATGAGCACAGCGTCTTTCTTTCAAAAAATACGAACCTATCATGATCTTTCTGAAGAAGCTGAATTGGCCTGGACAAAGCTGTTACGGCCAAAAGTTTATAAAAAAGCAGAGAATTTTATAAATGAGAGACAACAACCCCGGAAAGTCGCTTTCGTGATCCAGGGGCTTTTTTCGCAATATTATCCCGCCGTAAACGGGGATCTCATCATTAAATACTTTTTTCCGGAAGGCCGGCTTGCTGCCTCGGTAAGCGCCATGCTAAGCCATTCCCCAAGCTTGTTTACGATTACGGCCATCGAGGACACCACTGTATTAGAATATGATTTTTTTGAATTTAAAAACCTGTTTGCGGCACACCCGGATATTGCAGCGTTTTACATCAACTATATCGAGCTGCATTGGATCATTGAAAAGGAACCTTTAGAAATTTCCTTCAGGGAAGATACCGCAAAAACCAGGTATGACGATTTCCTAAGAAAATATCCAGACCTGGTTAAACGGTTAAAAAAACACCACATCGCTTCCTTCCTGGGTATTACGCCCACGCAACTAAGCAGGATTTTTTTTTCCAATAAATAATTTTTTGTTTTCTCAACATATGTAAAAGGATTGGGGAAATTGTTGTCGCAATTTTGTGTCATCATTAATCATAAAATATTATCAAAATGGCAACAAAAATTTTCATCAACTTACCAGTGAAGGACCTGGATAAGTCAATGGTTTTCTTTACCGATCTCGGGTTTAGTTTTAACCCGCAATTTACCGACGAAAAAGCCGCCTGTATGGTGATCAGCGACAGTATTTTTGCGATGCTGCTTACTGAAGCCTATTTTCAAACTTTTACCAAAAAAGCAGTGAGCGATGCGAAAACCGCTACCGAGGTATTGATTGCACTGGACGCTGATTCAAAAGAAGAGGTGCAGCGGCTCATAGCAAAAGCCGAAAGCGCCGGCGCCACGATCTATAACGAAGCACAGGACCATGGCTGGATGTATCAGCATAGTTTTGCAGATTTAGACGGGCACCAATGGGAACTGATCTATATGGACCAAAGTCAACTACCAAATTCTTAAAAACTATACGACAATGAGAAATTTAATTTTTTTTATGCACACGTCACTTGACGGTTTTGTTACAGGACCTAACGGAGAAATGGACTGGATAAAATTAGACGATGATCTGTTTGACTTTGTTGCTACTATGACTGACAAAGCCGATACCGCACTTTACGGACGGGTAACTTATGAAATGATGGAAAGTTATTGGCCAAAAGCGGGCGAACAACCAAATGCAACGAAGCACGATAAGGAACATTCGGCCTGGTATAATAAAGTTTCAAAAGTTGTATTGTCAAAAACAATAAACGAAACCGGACTAATCAACACAAAAGTTATTAGCGACCAACTTACAGACAACATTAATAAAATAAAAAACCTGGAAGGGAAAAATATTTTAATTTTTGGAAGTCCGGGTGCTTCGCATTCCCTGCTTGGTTTAGGGTTAATTGACGAGTTTTGGCTTTTTGTAAATCCGATTTTACTAGGTCGGGGTAAACCATTGTTTACAGGCATGAATGAAAGCATTAACCTAAGACTTGCAGAAACTAAGACATTTGCCTGCGGTGTAATTGCACTTCACTATGCTAAACTTTAAAATAAGAAAAGTGGCGGACAACTTTTTGTCCTAAGGTCTCCGTTAGAACTCCAAAAGATGGTGCGGAAGCTGCACATTTAAGCACACAATTAAAGCCTTGTATTTCAGGGCTTTAATTTTTTAGCGCCCTGTTTTTATATCAAATTCCGTTTCGGGCTAAAATTATCATAAGTCATTTTATCCAAGTAGTTATATTTTTTACCCAATTCAAAATATACTAAACCTTTACAAATACTTTACAACGAAGCTAGGTGAGCTGCTTCTGGTTTTGTAAAATATTGGAAATCAGGTAATAATATTGGCGAATCTGCTCTGAGAAAAGGATTTTTAATCTTCTGGTCGATCGGTAGCCGCTTTTTCAAAAAGATGTGCTTCATATTTCGGATTTGATTTTTGAGATAATTTAACCTGCCCACACTCTAATCCGACCAGTCAACTTTCCATTCCATTTATTCATTAAAAATATTTTAAGAAAAACTGTGATATTTTAAGACCTGTCCGAATAATATATCAAATTAAAAAGACAGGGGAGCCGAAAACTGAATAGAGTAGGCATCATTTTAAATCTTAAAAAAATGAAAAAATTAATTTTATCTGCTGCTGTTTTGGTACTTTCTGCCAGTACCCTCCTGGCTCAGTCTGTTGACGAAATAGTTGCCAAAAATCTAAAGGCTACCGGCGGTGTTGCGAAACTTCATGAAGTTAAATCTTTAATCATGGAAAACACCGTAAAAGTGCAGGGATTGGAAATTGAAAACCTGACAACCGTATTGGTGGGTAGAGCCATGAAAAGTGATTCAAAAATTATGGGGAATAATTTGGTACAGGCGTTTGATGGTACTACGGCATGGGCATTTACACCGGTAATAATGGGCGGTAATGGTGAACCTCAAGTAATGGCTGAAGACATGTCTAAAAACGTTATTAACCAGGTAGACCCATTCCCCTTGTTAGATTATGCCAGAAAAGGTACAGCAATAGTGCTTTTGGCTCCTGAAAAAGTAAAAGATAAAGATGCTTACCATTTGAAAGTATCTCCAAAAAGTGGTGCTGAATCTGAAATATGGATAGATGTTGCGACTGGCCTGATGTCAAAATTAAAAACTATGCAAAACGGACAGGAAGTTGAACTATTCTTTTTGAATTATAAAGAAATCGAAGGAATAAACTTCGCCATGAGTTCGGAAACTTCAAACCCTATGGCCGGTACCGTTTCTATAGAAACCAAAACAGTCAAACTAAATAATGCAATTGATGAGGCAATTTTTAAAATGCCAGGCACAAAAAATTAAAACCATGAAACAGATAAATATAATAATAGCCAATATCATCCTATTGGCTATTTTAATCTTATGTTCAGAAAAATCGAAAGGGCAAAATTTAACCCCAACCCCTATTCGCGAAATAAAAATACATAGCATTAAATCAGCTTTCAATAATAAAACGTATCAGTTATTTGTTTCGCTTCCGAAAAATTATTCAGAAGAAGACACTTTACATTATCCCGTTTTATATATTTTAGATGGTAAATTTTCTTTCAATTATATGGGTTCCATTCGGGATGTGCTGGATTTAGGAAAGGAAATCAAAGACATCATTATCGTAAGCATTGACGACAGCTGCAGTACGGATGCTGATTGGCTCGCGAGCCGGAACAATGATTTTACGCCATCAAGTATGCCGCAAGCTGATACGCTTACGTCAAAGATCATGAAAATTCCGGAAGGAAAACTAAAATCAGGCGGAGCCGGATTATTCCTTAGTACCCTGGAAAATGATATAATCCCATTTATTGAAAAACATTATAAAACCACCAGCGACCGTGGCTTATCAGGGCATTCACTCGGAGGGCTGTTCGTAGGCTATTGCCTTCTGAAAAAGCCGGACCTGTTTAAAAGATATGGCATAAACAGCCCTTCGTTTTGGTGGAATAATAGTGAAATGGTACGAAATGAAAATGATTATGCCAGCCATCATGCGGAACTTACAGCCAAAGTGTTCTTTTCGGTTGGAGCGGCTGAAGATGTCAATATGCTTGCCTCTTTCAATGCTTTTACGAATGCGATAAAAAGTCGTAATTACAAAGGTTTGGACATGACTGTAAAAATATTTGATGGCGAAACCCATCTTTCGGTGGTACCGGCGTGCAGTAGCAGAACGCTAAAGGTATTATATGGCGCTAATGTTAAGTAAATTTAAACCATAATAAATATCGGGATGGCAAACGACCAGGAATTTACGAGGCTTATCCGGGAGAACAAAAGGATAATTTACAAAATTTGCAACTCCTATTGTTCGGACAAAGATGACAGGGATGATCTGGCCCAGGAAATTATTTACAACTTATGGAAATCGTTTAACAACTTCAATGCAGCCTTTAAATTTTCGACATGGATGTACCGGATTGCGCTTAACGTAGCCATATCTTTCTATCGAAGCGAAAAAAAATTCAAAAATCATGATCCTATTTTGGAAGGGCTGATCGTTTTTGAAGAAACGCAGGAGGATAAAACTGAGGTAGAAAAAAACCTTGAACTATTGCAGGGTTTTATAAATGAATTGAAAGAAGTTGACAAGGCAATTATTCTCTTGTACCTGGACGACAGATCGCATCGGGAAATTTCAGAGATCACCGGGTTTACAGAAACAAACGTGGCAACTAAAATCAACCGGATTAAAGATAAACTAAGGGCAAATTTTTCAAAGAAATAAAATTAAAATTATGGAATTAGATGAATTAAAAGGGATGTGGCTATCTAATGATGCAAAGTTAGAGAAACGCATAACCCTAAATGAACAAGGCATAGAGCTGATCAAGCTCCAAAAGGTGAAATCGAAACTTACGCCGTTGTATCGTCAAAGAGTAATTGAAAGTATATTTCATTCAGTTGCGATAGTATTATTGGTTGGTTTTTTATGTAAAAACATTTCGCAATTTCCTTACGCAGCCTCAGCAGTTATGTTGCTTGCTTTTTATATAACTACATTATGGAATGCCCTAAAGCAAATCAATATTATAAAAACATTGGATTATAGTAAGGACCTGGCGACAATTCAAAGCTCACTTGTAATACTGCAAACCCACGTGCTGAATTACGCAAAATTAACCGTGCTGTTTATCCCAACCTTTTTGGCCTATCCGGTCATTCTTACTAAAGTGATAAGGGATTTTAATATCAAAGCACTTTCGGCCTTTGATATTATAAAACAATCCAACGGCAATTGGTGGACAGCTGAATTGGTTGTTTTTGTTGTTTTGATACCCTTAGGTTTATGGTTTTATAAGGAAGTATCTTACAAAAACGTGGACAAAAAATGGGTGAATGATTACATCCGGAAATCTTCGGGAACAAGGGTAACTAAGGCATTGGAGTTTTTAAAAGAATTGCAGTCTTTAAAACATGAAAACATTTAATCGCTACCACAAATTAGCCAATCTTGGCCACCACACCTTGCAAATACAAATGCTCAAAAAGGGTTATTAAGTAAATATTTCGCAGAAAAAAAAATAAAATGAAAGCAAAAAACGAACTTGTTAGATCAATGGAAGACAGTTTTAAACTTATTACCTTCAACCACTTATTTAAACTACTTTCTCTTTTTCTTGTACTCTTTTTTTCAGAAGTGAATAATGCCGCCTCGCAAGAAATTTTAGCCGGACCAAAAAGTTCCGGCAATCCGGAACTTCTTTTGCCGTCCGGAGAATTTGGTGTCGGAAGAACTGAACTTTATTGGGTCGATTCGTCTCGGAAAGAGTATAATTCAACCCTGGCGGATGCTAAAAGGGAGTTACTGGTCTATTTATGGTATCCTACGGATAAGGCAGGCGGCTCCTCAGCCCCATACCTTCCTCATATGGCAGATATTAGCGGCAAAATTGGTGATAAATTAATGTATGACGAATTTGGGCCTATGTATGACTACATGAAGGCGGGAAAACTGCAAACCTCATTGAGTGAAAATGCCAGGCTATCAACAAAAAATAAAAAATACCCCGTACTTATTTTCTCCCATGGCTTCGAAGAAACGGGCATAGATTATTATAATATCCTGTCAGAACTTGCCAGCCACGGTTATATAATTTTTTCAATCGAACACACCTACGATGCCTATTGCGTAAGATTTCCAAATAAAAATATCATTCTTTTTCCTGCAGAAAAATATGAAGCCGCTCAAAAGGAGCCGGATGGAGTACTTAAATACCAGTTGGCGCAAAATCCTGTGCGAGCAGCAGATATTTTGTTTTGCATCGAAAAAATTAAATCTCCAGGGAACTTTAAAAATACAGCGGTATCCTTTAAAAACCTTGATTTGGATAAAATAGGTGTATTTGGGCATTCGTTAGGCGGTATAGCCGCCGCAAGAGCCGCTCAGTTAAATCACAATGATATTAAAGCTTGTATGAATATGGATGCTGATTATCTTGGGCGTCCCTACGTCGATTACGCTCAAACTGATTTTATCCAATGCCCTTTTCTTTTCTTTGCAAGTAACCATTCGTTGTATATTACCCCTAAGTCAACTCCGCCGAGCGATGAGGAATTAAAAAAATCCGGGGACACACGCCGCTCGTACGATTCCACAATG
>Ga0206921_10199_pt1 | contig 16464 bp, 13 predicted proteins | sample Alteio_BWOrgHeat_66_FD_152930 | JGI IMG/M metagenome (GOLD analysis project Ga0206921, IMG submission 152930) | Enriched cells from forest soil in Barre Woods Harvard Forest LTER site, Petersham, Massachusetts, United States -... | ecosystem: Environmental > Terrestrial > Soil > Temperate forest >...
TCTCAATCACATTCGGATCATCCGCATTCACCAGGCTGGCGCCTTTTATCTTTAACCTTTCAGTTTCCTCCCGACTATCGTAGTGGATTTCGGAACAAGGACCGCATGGGCCGGTTTCGCCCATTTCCCAAAAGTTATCTTTTTTGTTTCCGAACAGAATCCGCTCTTCGGGTACGTATTGTTTCCAGTAGTCAAAAGCTTCCTGGTCAACAGGCAAACCCTCCTTTTCATCACCGCCAAAAACGGTAACATAGAGGCGATCCGCGTCTATTTTATAAACTTCGGTCAGCAGTTCCCAGCTCCAGGCGATGGCTTCTTTTTTAAAGTAGTCGCCAAAGCTCCAGTTGCCCAGCATCTCGAACATGGTGTGGTGATAGGTATCGATGCCAACTTCTTCCAGGTCGTTATGTTTGCCGGATACGCGTAAACAGCGCTGCGTATCGGCCACGCGGGGGTATTTCGGCGTTTCTTCACCTAAAAAAAGCGATTTAAACTGGTTCATCCCCGCATTGGTGAACATCAGCGTGGGGTCGTTTTTAATAACAATAGGCGCCGATGGAACGATCACATGTCCCTTCGACTTAAAAAAATCCAAAAAAGCCTGGCGTATCTCTGAAGCTGTCATAAGGTGCAAAGATAGAGGAAAGTCCGGAAGTCCGAAAGTCGGAAAGTCCGAAAGTTGCCTGTCGGTTTAACTGCTTCTTATATAGCCGATAAGGCGGAATGGCGCTAAAGCGCTGCCTATTTGCTATTTGTTCCCCGTTGGCTGAAGCCAACGGCAATGAATGTAGAGGTCATGATTGAGCGGTACAACGAGTGTCAAATTCATTGCCGTCCCATTTATGGGGCGGTTATAATAACAAACCGATTTGCGGCTTTAGCCAAACAATATGCGCTGCCATGAAAAAAAAAACTTTCGGACTTTTCCGACTTTCAGACTTCCTCAAATCAATCTAAACAATTACATTTGCATATGCCATATAAAGAACGGGAAATCAGCAAGATGTACTACACCATGGGTGAGGTTGCCATTCTATTTGATGTAAACCAATCACTGATACGGTTTTACGAAAAAGAGTTTGATGTACTGCAGCCAAAAAAGAATAAAAAAGGCAACCGTTACTTTACCCCCGAGGACATTGAGAACCTGAAACTTATTTTTCACCTGATCCGCGAAAAGGGTTATACGCTGAATGGCGCCAAAGAATACCTGAAAAATAACCTGAACACCAGCAAGGATAATATTAAAGTGATCACCTCGCTGGAGAACCTGAAGAAATTCTTGATAGAGGTGAGCGAGCAGTTATAGGCTCGGTTGCCCTACTATACCTTTGCCGCAATGAACGTTGGAAATAATTCGCACATTCTTCTAATTTAAAGCTTTTCCCTATATTTCAATCGCTAAAACACATCTTAATTGGAATATTGTCCCATAGCTAAACTATGATCGCGAAGCACAAAGGCGAGATCCCGGTTGTTATCCTGTTATTGCCTTTTTTGATGGGTATTATAGCGGGCATTAGTCTGTTTGCAGATTCCAGCGCGATTTGGATGATCGCAATTTGCGGCTTTTTTAGTATTATTTTTATTGTACTCAATCTAAATTACAACAAACTCCGCCTATATAAATACCGATGGCTGGGTGGTTCGCTCATTACTGTTATCCTGTTTTTGTTTGGGTCTATCATCACCGTCAACTACAGCGAACTCAATTTACAAGATCATTTTTCAAAAGCGCCTGCTCAATTTCTTATTGTAAAGATCAACAACGAACCTGTTTCAAAAAACGGGCTGCTTCGGTTTATGTCTAGCGTAGAAGCAGGTGTAAATAAGGGAAAGCAAATTAAAATGAGCGGCACTTTGCTGATCACTATTAAAGACACAGCCGCTAAAAGCCTGCGATATGGCGATGAATTGCTGATCCCCGCAAAATATAACCCCATCGATCGTCCATTTAACCCGGCGGAGTTTAACTATAAAAAGTATCTCGCTAATAAAAATATCTTTTACCAGGCTTTTCTTTTTCCTAAACAATACCACGTATTAAAAACCAATGCGGGTAATCCCTTAATTGCCTACTCTTTACAGCTGCGGCAGCACCTGGTTGAAAAACTTAAGCGGGGAATGAGGGATACAGATGCCATAGCGGTGGCGTCCACCTTAATATTGGGCTATAAAGCTGATTTAAGCGAGGACGTTTTACAGGCCTATAAAAAGACGGGCACCGTATATGTACTGTCGGTCTCGGGTGCACAAGTGGCCATTATATACCTACTGCTAACCTATTGCCTGCAATTAACCCGGTATAAATATGGAAAACTGGTAAGGGCCATCGTCATCATAGCCGTCATCTGGTTCTATGCCATGCTTACGGGTTTTTCGCTTGCGGTTTGCCGGGTGGATGTAGTGGTGAGCCTGGTGGTTATTGGGAAAACCTTCAGCAGATATATCAATACCCTAAATATCCTGGCTGTGGCGGCATTTGCATTATTGCTGTACGATCCTCTTTTTATTACCGAGGCAGGTTTTCAACTATCGTTTATCGCAGTTTCGGGACTGATCGTTTTTGAGCCGGTAGTTTATCAATGGCTTAAATTTAAAAACAAATGGTCTCGTAAAGTATGGAAACTTTGCTCCGTGTCAATTGCTGCGCAGGTTATCATTTTTCCCCTGAGCGCCTTGTACTTTCACCAGTTCCCGGTTTATTTTTTGATCAGTAATTTATTTGTGGTCATCCCGGCCGCCTTAATTATGTATGCTGGCATATTTTATTTGCTGTTACCGCAGTTACCGTTGGTTTCGGCGTCATTGGCTTTTGTCCTCGAAAAAACGATCATATTGTTGAACAAAGGGTTGGCTTATGTCGAAAATGCACCGTTTTCAACCATCGGCAAAATCTGGCTAACTACACCCGAATATTTATTGTTATATGCCGTCATTATCAGCTTGTTTTATTTTTTGTATGATAAAAAGGTTTGGCTGCTGCAATTGAGCATGACCTGCGCCTTATTGTTTTGCCTTAGTATCAGTATAAAAAGGATACAACGATCAAACGCTAAAGAAATAGCCTGGCTTAACCTTAAGAAGCACACAGGCATCATCTTTAAAAATGGTGATGAAGCCATTGTGTTGACGGACCTTAAAGCTACGGACAAGACTTTTCAATATTCCATTCAACCTTACCTGGATAGCTGCAAGGTTAACATTGTAAGTGTTTATGGCCTGAATCAGGACATCAATACCGAGTGGCTCCGAAAAAAATCCGGACTGGTTCAATTCCTGCATACTACCTTGTTTGTTTTCGACAAAGGATTTTTTAGCGATGATCTTTCAGAAAAAGTAAAAACAAACTATATTTACATAACCGGCAACCCCGACACCGGATTAAAGAGTATTAATCGTAGTTTTGACTATCATTCGCTGGTTATTGATGGCAGCAATTCCGACAAAAAAATAAAACTATGGGCTAAACAGCTTGCAGATGAACACATTAACTTTACTATATTAAAACGTAACAAGTCGCTTATTTCAGTATCTAATTGACAGTTTAAAAAAAATCCGAATTTGTAATTAACCTAACTAATAACTAAATTGTATCCACCAAATTTTAACTTATGAATATTAAACGTTTTATTGTTGCCCTGGGCATAGCGCTTACAGCAACTTCTATTAGTGCTTATGCACAAAAAGCTTATACGTCGGGTGTTGTCACCATGACCACAGAGATGCGTGGACAACCCGCTACTATTAAAGCTTATTTTACTCCTGACTCGGCTGCACTAACGTTCCAGGCAGGCCCGGCAGCTATTAAAATATTGACCAACGCCGCTAAAACCTATATGGCTGTGGTAGTAGATGTATCGGCATTTTCTGTAAAAAAAGCGGCCATCGCCAATCCGGATGAGATTGACCAGGCTAAAGCTGCGTTGCCAAAATTTACTTTTGCACCTACGACTGAAACCAAACAGATCTCAGGTTTTAATTGCAAAAAGGTGGTAGCTACTGACGCCAAGGATAAAAAAACTTATGACATTTGGGTAACTAACGATATTACGCTTCCGGCTAGCCTGATGAGCGATCTTTATGCCGGCGCAGGCGGCGTTCCTATTCAGTACACTTCATTTAACCAAGGCCAATCTGCCCCGGTTACCGTTACTGGTGTTACAGATGAGAAGGCTCCGGCCGGAACGTTTGCTATAGCTGCAGATTTTGACAAGATCACTATGGATGATCTGAAGGCGATGAGCGGAGGAAATTAATTTTGAGTTAGCAGTTTTAAGTTGGCAGTTTGCAGCGTTTTGTTGCTAACTGCCAACTTGTAACTGCAAACTTTCGCCAAGGGCATTTACCCAATTATTGAATAGATTGCTTTCCATGTCAACCGCCTTTTCAGCATGCAACTGCCAGTCCGGCGAAAAGCTTTTCAGCTGGTTGATCATTTCTTCCAGGTGTCCCTCCTCCTCTAAAATAATTGATTTTACATTTACTTTACTGCCGGCTTTTTCCAGGGCGTCCTGGTAAACCGGGTATAGTTCATCTGCGCGTACTTCAATGGCGTAGGTCACCAGTAAATAAGCAGCAAAACGCAGGTCCTTTCCCGTAAGTCGCAAGTCTTTTTTAAGGTACCGGCAAACGTCAATATCCAGTTGGTTTAAGTAATAGCGGCTATAAGCTGGGGCCAATAAATATTCGGCAGCATAAGTTGGACAAATGTCTTTCCCTGCTTTTTCAATTTGCTTTTTCAGATAGAAGGCATGGCGGTGTTCTTCGGCAGCATGTTTTAGGATGATATAGGTAACAGTTTCGGGGTCCTCGCTGGCCGAAATCTTCCGAGCGCCGGTATTCTCCATTAACGACAAAGTATTTAACCACTTGGAATGCAAGTGGTTATCAGCTATTATTGAAGGTAAAAATTTGTGTAGATCCATCTTTTAAATTTCGTTCAGCGCCTGTTCAATTTTGCTGTAAATGTATTCCAGTTTGGCGTCTGTAATGCAATATGGGGGTAAAATATAAACGGTATTGCCAAGTGGCCTTAAAATAATACCGGCAGCTAAAAAGTATTGGTACAACGTATCCCGCAGCGAATTAAAATAAGAAGTATCGTCGCCGGTTTCCCACTCCATCGCGAAGATGGTGCCGGTTTGCCTTATGGTTTTCACTTTGGGGTGATCTTTTATTTTCGCGCCGAATTGCGTGTGCCTTGCTTCAATCCTTTTGATGTTTTCCAAGGTGGAGGATTCTGTAAAAAGGTCTAAGCTGGCCAAAGCCGCTGCTATGGCAACAGGGTTGGCCGTAAACGAGTGCCCATGAAACAGCGTTTTTAACTTATCATCCGATAAAAAAGCATCGTATATGGTTTGCGTACAGGTGGTCAATCCCAGCGCCATGGTACCACCTGTTAATCCTTTCGAAAAACACATGATATCCGGTTGCTCCTGCACGTGGTCACTGGCAAAATTCTTCCCGGTACGGCCAAAACCAGTAAATACTTCATCGGCGATCATTAAAACCCCCTCTTTGCGGCAATGCGCCATCAATTCGTTCAAATAGCCCGCTTCGTACATCAGCATACCGCCGGCACCTTGCACCAACGGCTCGAAGATGAAACAAGCTGTGTCAGATTTGAGATTTGAGATTTGAGATTTGAGATTTTTAATATTGCTTTCAATCGGCAGATCGATAAACTCGACATCAAACAGCAACTGATCAAATGGCGCTGTAAAAGCGCTTCGGCCGCTAACGGCCATTGCGCCAAAGGTATCGCCATGATAGGCGTTTTTAAATGCTATTATCTTTGTGCGATTTTCGCCTTTATTATGCCAGTATTGGAGGCACATTTTGATAGCTACCTCCACAGCGGTTGAACCATTGTCCGAATAAAATACTTTTTGCTGGTTTGCCGGTAATAGTTTTAGCAAACGTTCGGCCAACTCAACGGCGCCTTCATGGGTAAAGCCGGCAAAGATCACATGTTCCAGCTTGTTTAATTGCTCCGAAACTTTTTGGGCGATGTAGGGATGGGCATGGCCATGGATATTTACCCACCAGGAGGATACCGCATCAATGTATTTTTTGCCGTTCTCATCAAACAACAAAGCGCCTTCTCCTCTCACGATCGGTATCGGCGGCAGCGCCGTTTTCATTTGTGTGTAAGGGTGCCAAATTACCTTTAAATCCCTGTCAGTCAAATTCATATATGCTCTACTAAAAGTTTTGCTACATGTTGGTCAGTCGCAAAAAGAAAATGTTCATTCTTTAGATTTGATAGTTTTACCCAACGGAAGGATTGCAAAATATCCCCTTCGCCATCAAAATCAAACACGATGGTTTTAAAGTTCAGGTTGAGCGGTTCAGTATTTTTAATCCTATAGTAAACACTGATCACCTGAGAGTTGTTAAATGCCGACTTTACAAAAAAGTCCGTGGTATAAAAATGACCCAGCACTTCAATTTCGGCATTACATTCCTCTACGAATTCGCGCTTCAGGCCGTCGATCAGGCCCTCGCCAAATTCAAGCCCCCCACCCGGGAATTTGGTAAAACGGATGCCATATTCCTGTTCATCGCTGATCAATACTTCGTTGTCATCATTAACCAGCAGGCCGTAAACGCGTACATTAAATGGGTACATTATTCAAAATGTTTTTTGTTGCGGATGATCTTATCCAATGTCCAGGCAATATCTTCAGTTTTTGGTTCGGATCGGATGGGGCAATCAGGCATACTGCAATAGTGGCAACACTCGGGGATGCAGGGGTCGGCGTGAATGAACAATTCCGTTTGCGTTACTTCGCGGTTAATCAGTTCGTCAACCCTTTTAACCTCTTCGTGCACTTTTATCAGGTCGAAATAGTTGGGCAAAGTTAAATGGCAGTCGATATGCAGCTCATTACCATACTTTTGTGCCCTGAAATTGTGGATGTCTATCCAACTATCTCTCCTTTTTTCGTTCAGCACATTTATTACCTCGTTTACAACCGTAAAATCTGCTTCATCCATCAATACCGCTACCGATTTACGCACTAGTTTATAACCGTTGTATAAAATATATAAACCAACCGCAATGGATAACGCGCTATCCAGCCAAAGTATTTTCGTAAAATAGATGAGCAACAAACCGGCAACCAGGCCAATGCTTGTTACCATATCAGTTAAAAGGTGGCGGCCGTCGGCATCAATGGTAACGGATGGTAAAGCTTTACCCTTACGGATCATATAGAATCCAAGCGCGCCATTTACTATCCCCGTAGCGCCTATAATTAATGCGCCGGTCACGAGGTCGTGGATGGCATTTGGATATATCAGGCCATAAACAGATTTAATAATGATGGTTATTGCCGCAATGCCAATAAGCGAACCTTCGATAAAAACGGAAAAATACTCCACTTTGCCATGCCCGTAAGGGTGATTTTCATCCCGCGGCATGGCGGCCAGGTAGATGCTAAAAAATGCGAACGAACTTGCCAGCACATTCACGATACTTTCTGCAGCGTCGGTCAAAACGAAATTTGACCCTGTTAAAAAGTAGGCGCCGAATTTTGCCAGCATCAGGATGATGCCGGTGATCAGGGCAAAAAGAATGATCCGCTTTTGTTCTTTCAAGACTTTGAAATTTCGGTCAAAAATAGAAATAGTTCCTGATAGTACCGGAAAGTTATTAAGTATGTTGATTATTATTAATCACTATAAAAACCGCGTCCAGACAATTTATTGGCACAAAGACTGAGAATCATTTTTTATAATCTTTAAATTAGTCGCTGTTAATTCCTTAAGACGCAGATACTAATGGTTAACGGACAGAAGATATTACTAACAGTCATCACTCTGCTACTTGCGTGCTGTAGTGCCAACGCGCAAATTAACCCGGAAGACAAGATAAAAGGCATTTGGCTTACTGAAAAAAAGGACGGCAAAGTTGAAATATACAAAACCGGGCGCACCTGGTCGGGCAAACTAATTTGGGGAAATACCGCTTTGGATGAAAATGGTAAACCCAAGCGTGATGCCCTGAACCCCGATCCAAAGCTAAGATCGAAGCCCATACTTGGATTGGTGATCATTACGGGAATGGAATATAAGGATGGAAAATGGCAGAACGGCAAGATCTACGACTCCACATCAGGTAAAATTTATAGCATTACGGTAACCATTAAAGGAAACAGCCTTGCGCTACGCGGATATATCGGCATCCCGTTGCTTGGCAAAACCACTGTGTGGACACGGGTAAATTAACTAAGGTTTTTGCCCCTGGAGTATCGATCGCTCCTATGAAAGTAAACTCAAACGTTCCAGCAACTCTGCTGCCTGGCTGGCCAATGCGGTATCGGCCATGTCCATTTGATAGGCGGTACCGAGAATTTCGTACACCACACCATATCGTTTTTGACGCACATTCCTGATCACGGCAATACTTAGCAATAATCCTGCAAGTGTATCCTGCTCTTTTTCGGGAAGCTTATCAAATTCATCACGCCATTGCTTTTTTTGCGGGTCGCGGTCTAAAAAACGAAGGATCTTTCGTGCGCTCCCCTGTACCGGTTTTTTTGTACGAATGTGTTTTGGCGGCGCATTACCGGGCTGTAAACTTACTGCGCATAATAGCCCCATTACATAAGCCGTATGATAGGCGGAAGCATATAAATATTTTTGCCGTTTTTCACCCTCCAATTTTTGTAGCTGTTCGGGATTGGTACCGGGCGCAGGCAACATGCCGGCTTCGTCCTCGGCCCGGGCCAGTACCCGGAACGCAAACGCGGCGGCCGGGCTCCATGATTTTCCGGTAAGCGGCCAGGTTAACAATACTTCACCCCCAAGATCATAATCCTGGTCGTCAAGACAGCGGGCAAGCATAGCTTCAGCTTCGCTCAATATCTCCACCCTATTGCGCGGCATTTTTCGCGGCGACCGACTAAAGTTGGTGGCATACATTAAGGCATGGGTAAACGCATACATATCTTCAGTTGTGCCATGCAGCAGGTCTACAGGTTTATTTAACGACGAGTCGGCTATGGCTTTGCCCATCGGGAAATGTATGTCCTTATTGTTTTGGTTCCAAACCCTTTTGATCCATGCTTGCTCCATCATCCGGTGAGGCGGGCGCTCGCGCCCGAATCGTGAAAGTGCATTCATGCTTTTTAATAGCATGGCATCAAATTTATCATTGGGGTAGCCAATATTTGTCAAAAAGATATGCGCCATGGCATATTCAAGGGCTAGTGCGGGTTGAAGGCAGATCTCGAGGAATGTTTTTTCCTTACGGGCATAAGGCATCAGCATGCCAGCCAGGGTGTGAACGCGTTCGGCGATGTCCTTATGCGAACCAACCATCGAGGTTACCAGCAATAGTAAACCCGTCTCACCGACGATCTTCTCTGGCAAAATACGATTATTGAGCAGGTCAGCATCATTAAAGCCTTCCGGGGCAAGCAGGGTTATTGTCTCTTTCGCAATGTCCAAAGCAAGGCAACAACGCCTTACCAGGTCGTCCCTTTCCCAACCCTGCTGCCGGGAGGCATTAACTGATCTGTGTGGTTTAGTCAAGTTGCTCACTGCTCCGCGTTAAACTCGATCGGTCCGGTTGGTCCGGGAAACGGATTCAAAACATAAAAACGAACGAAGTAACGCATGGTGCCGCAAAAGCCTTCCCATGGTTCATCAGCTAATGAAAGCGATGGGCCGAGTTCGGTAACTACTTTACCGATGGCTGCAAAGTCAACTGCTTTGCTGTCAAGAATTTTCTTGACGATTTCCTGGTGATTTGGCATGATGTTTTTTATTTAAGTGAATATTTATTTGTTTAAGGTTGATGAAAATATTGCTGCTTATTTACAGGATAAAATTAGATGGTTTAGCTTCATTATTAACCAGTAGTTTAACGGGATTTTCGTGCGTAGAAATACGTAATTTTTATGGGTGAAAAAACATTCATACATAGGGGTACCCTATACCGCGTACCCGAACAACCATATACATCTATGGGTGCACAGTTCCTGGTCGGTGGAAAGGGCAACCACAAGGGTTGCCCCTACGTTTGCAAAATCCGTTGCCACGTAAAAAATCACCTTAAATTTTTTCAAACTCTTAATTTTCAGCGTTAAAAACCATTTATTTTAAGCGTTTATCAATTCCCTTTACACCCCTGTTAACAAATCGATAAAAAATTGAAAATTTACCATTAACACCATCAGCTCAGCCCATAGTTTTCTATATTTGCGCCGCAAATAAAAACCAATTAATAATGACTGCATTAAGTAACAGGATCAACAACCTGTCGGAGTCGGCAACGATAAAAATGGCCAAACTGGGCCGCGAACTTGCCGCAAAAGGAGTAGATGTAATAAGCCTTAGCTTTGGCGAACCGGATTTCCACACACCGGAACATATTAAGGAAGCCGCCAAGCAGGCTATGGATAAGAATTTCACTTATTATACTCCTGTATCAGGTTATCCCGAACTTAGAAAAGCCATTACCGCCAAGCTGAAAAACGAAAACGGCCTGGATTATGATTTCAGCCAAATCGTGGTATCAACCGGTGCTAAGCAAGCGATTGCGAACGCAGTATTGTGTTTAGTTAATCCAGGCGAAGAAGTGATCATCCCTACCCCGTACTGGGTATCCTATTCGGAAGTGGTAAAATTAGCCGAAGGTGTGAGCGTGTTTATCGACGCGCCTGTTGAGCAGGATTTCAAAATTACCCCTGCACAATTGGAAGCAGCCATCACGCCAAAAACCAAATTATTTATGTTTTCATCGCCTTGTAACCCAACCGGCAGTGTTTACAGCAAAAGTGAGCTAGAGGGCCTTGCCAAAGTATTTGAAAAACACCCCCAGGTTTATATCCTGTCGGACGAGATCTACGAGCACATCAATTTTGTTGACAAACATGAGTCGATTGCCCAATTTGATGCTATCAAGGACCGCGTGATCATCATCAACGGTTTTTCCAAAGCATTTGCCATGACCGGCTGGCGCATCGGCTATACTGCGTCAAACAAAGATATCGCTGCTGCTTGTGATAAAATGCAGGGGCAGATCACCTCTGGAACCTGCTCTATCACCCAAAAGGCCGGCGTTGCTGCTTTGGAAGGTGGTTTAGAATCAGTATTACAAATGCGCGAACAATTTAAAAAACGCCGGGACCTGGTTTATGGCCTGTTAAAAGATATCGATGGCGTAAAAGTAAACCTGCCCGAAGGTGCGTTTTATTTCTTCCCGGATGTTACATCATTTTTCGGCAAAAGCTTTAATGGAAAAGTAATTAAAGATGCTGATGAATTGAGCATCTACCTGCTGGAAGAAGCACATGTAGCTACCGTTGGCGGTGATTCTTTCGGTGATACCAAATCCATCCGTATATCATACGCCGCCGCTGAAGACAAACTGATTGAAGCGATGAAAAGATTAAAAGCTGCTTTAGGAAAGTTGGCGTGATAGAGATTAGTTAATTGGAGATTAGAGATTAGTTTTTATCGACGGGCGTACAAAAAGAGAAGCCGTGGTGATTATCGCCACGGCTTATTTCTTTTTTATCTTTCGGACCTTTCACCTTACAATGAAAATCCGTAGGCTATGCGTAAACCGATAACACCAAAGTCGAGACCCTGCCCATCGAAGCCTTCATAACGAACCCCGATATCCAGGTTTTTACCGGCGTATCCAAGTCCAGGCGACCAAACAAATTTGGTTAACCCGGTTGTGGTAACAAAGCCGGCGCCAGCCTCACCACCAAAATAAATGTTTTTGGCAAAGAATTCCTTAAAACCAAGCTTTACCGGGACGATATCGATGGTTTTGTAGTCCGTGCCAGTTACCGGATTGGTTGTTGGGAAAAAATTGTAATAACCAGAAGTAAGTGTAAGTGCAAATTGGCTGCTTATACCGTATTGTAACCTGGCAGTACCGCCAAGTTCAAATTTGTGGTGCTCGTTTTCAATCCCGGTGGGGACTCCGGTTTCAAGGCCAATACCTAATCGCCATGCGTTCGCAGGGGTCGTTTGGGCTTTAACGCTGCTAGTAAATAATAAAGCAGCAGATGTTAGGGCCACGGCAATAAGTTTTGATAGATTTTTCATAAGTTGTGATTTTTATTAAACAATGATTAAATTGTATTAACCGGTGTTTAACAAATACTTTGCCACAGTGGTAATTCCGGCGCGTTCTATCATCGAATTACCCAATTAACATCGTAAGGTAACGTACCATATTGGCTATTACTACGCTAATTTAAAATGGATTAGGGTAAGGCGAGCAACCGCCCGTAACTATTAAGTGCGCACACCATCCAATCCGGTTTTACCTTGATTATAATTACGTGGCATATCAAAATAGTGCCTATTAAACAGGACAATTACAAGTATAATGCCATTGAAAGTAAAAAAAAAATGCAGATTATGCTCAAAAAAGTAGCACCGTAGTGGAGCTACTTTTTTGTATTTCAATACCCGTTTTGGTTAAATCACGTTGAGGAGAACGGACTTTTTAATTGTAATCGCAGTAGTGTTTTCAGTGCACCGAAGACGGAAAAAAAGATATACTCCGTTTGAATTATACCTGTGGATCGTGGTCAGGATCGGGTTTGTAATTTTTCGCCAGTTCCGCCAGCTTTTCTTTGCCATATGAAAACTTAGTGATCATATAAAACAATACGGGCACAATAAATATAGCCAGCGAGGTTGCGGCCAGCATTCCGCCAAAAACCGTCCAGCCAATGGTTTGCCTGGCCTGTGCACCTGCTCCGGTAGCAAATACCAATGGCAACACGCCAAAAATAAATGCCAGTGAGGTCATCAATATCGGCCTTAAACGCAGCCTAACCGCTTCGAGTACCGATTTTTCGAGCTCCATGCCCCTATCAACACGCTCTTTCGCAAACTCCACTATCAGGATAGCATTTTTTGCCGCCAGGCCTATCAGCGTTATCAGACCAATTTGCGCATAAATATTATTGGCTATGCCAGGCTGAAAGGTTAAAAACAGGATCGCTCCAAATGCACCCAGCGGAACTGCCAGCAATACCGAAAACGGAACCGACCAGCTTTCATATAACGCGGCCAGGAACAGGAACACAAAGCCGATAGACAGCATAAATATGTAAACGGTTTTTGAGCCCGATAAAATTTCCTCGCGGCTTAAGCCCGAAAACTCGTATCCGAAACCCTGGGGAAGCGTTTTATCGGCCACTTCCCGCAAAGCCGTTAGCGCATCGCCGCTGCTATAACCAGGTTTTGAACTACCATCTACCTCTGCCGACCGGAATAAATTATAGTGAGAAATTAACGGGGCATTCTCTATCAATTTGTACGAGGTGAGCGTACTTAATGGCACCATGCCTCCGGCCTGGTTACGAACAAAATACTGGCCAATATTTTGGATAGCCGTCCGGTAGTTCGTGTCGGCCTGCGCCAAAACGTGAAACGTTCGCCCGTATAATGTCAGGTCATTGATATAGGTACTTCCCAGGTAGGTTTGCAGTGCATAATTTATATCGGTGATGGATACGCCGAGTTTTTTAGCCTTTTCGCGATCGATGGTTAATTGATACGCCGGCGTACTTGCTGTGAAAAACGAAAATGCCTTTGCTATTTCGGGACGCTTGTTTACTTCGCCAATAAAGTTCTTTAATACTTTTTCAAAGGTTTTGATGTCGCCACCGGCCTGTTTTTCCTCCAAAATAAACGAGAAACCACCTGTACTGCCTAAACCAGGTATGGCCGGCGGTTGTATGGCCACTACATTCGCCTCCTTAAACCGCGAAAGCCTTTTTTGGATATTGGCTATAATAGCGCCTATCTGCTCGTCTTTGCTTGTGCGGTCGTCCCAGGGTTTTAGCTGTACAAATATGGTGGCGCTGTTTGACTTACTCGCGAAACTAACCGCGTTCAACCCACCCAATGCGGCGTAATGCAAAATACCCGGGATACTATCCATCTGCGCCATCATTTGATGCAAAACAGCAACTGTTCGTTGGGTGGATGAAGCTTCGGGCAAATCGTAAGTAACATAGATCCGGCCATCATCTTCAAGTGGAATAAATCCCGAAGGCTTCTTTTTAAATAAAATTATGGTACCTGCTATAATGCAGATCAATATAATGATGATAAATTTTGAATTCTTGATGCTCTTATCAACCCCGTTGCGGTACCTGCCGGTAACCCTTCCAAACCATTCATTGAATTTAAAAAACAATTTATCAAGCCCTTTTGAGTCTTTTGATAATTTACGCGGGCGCAGGATAAGGGTACAAAGCGCCGGGGTTAATGAAAGCGCTACAAAAGCCGAGATCAATACCGATATGGCAATGGTAATGGCAAATTGCTGGTAAAGGCGGCCTACTATCCCCGGTACAAAACCTACCGGCACAAACACAGCCGCCAGGATAAGCGCGATAGCTATAACCGGTGCTGATATATCTTTCATGGCATGGGTGGTCGCATCCTTGGGCGACATCCCCTGCTCGTCCATATAATGCTGCACCGACTCAACCACCACAATAGCATCATCAACCACAATGCCTATCGCCAGTACAAAACCGAATAACGTTAATGTATTGATAGTAAAATGAAGCGGTATGAAAAATATAAATGTACCAATGATGGACACAGGTATGGCCAATACGGGGATCAGCGTGGTCCGCCAGCTTTGCAAAAACAGGAAAACCACGATAATAACAAGTACCAGGGCGATGAGGAGTGTTTTGACCACCTCGCTTACCGACACTTTTACAACAGTTATTGATTCAAACGGAACCACATAGGCAACATCTTCGGGGAACGACTTTTTCAACTCGTCCATGGTGGCGTAAACATTATCAGCTGTTTCCAGCGAGTTGCTGTTTGGCGCCTGGTATATTAATAGATAGGAAGCCCTTTTGCCATCGACAAATGAGTTGCCCGAGTAATTAAATTTACCAAGTTCAACACGGGCAACATCTTTTAAATGCACTACAGCGCCGTTTCCTGGCGTTGTTTTAACAATTATATTGCCAAACTCTTCGGGTTTCGACAGCCTTCCCTGCACCAAAACGGTGTATTCAAACGGCTGCGCCTTTTCCTGTGGCGGCACGCCAACAACACCTGCAGCAACCTGCGCGTTTTGCTCGCTTAGGGCACTCGTAACATCAGCCGCTGTCATACCCAGAGCGGCAAGTTTATCAGGCTTAAGCCAGATACGCATACTAAAATCATCCGCACGCGAGATCACATCGCCCACTCCCTTTGTCCGCGAAAGTGCATCCTTTACAACAACATTGGTGTAGTTATCCATAAAGGTAACATCGTGAGTTCCTTTAGGGGCAAACATGGCCACCAGCATCAATATACTCGGGTTACGTTTTCGCACAATGATGCCCAAACGCTGCACATCCTGTGGTATCGCCGGTGTAGCGATACCCACCCGTGTTTGTACGTCGAGCGCGGCAATGTTTATATCAGTGCCCACCTCAAAGTTGGCGGTCATAGTCATTTGCCCGTTACTGGTACTGTTGCTTTGCAAATACGTCATGCCCGGCGTGCCGTTAACTTGCACTTCTATTGGGGTGGCCACCGTTTGCTCAACCGTTACCGCATCGGCCCCGCTATAATTGGCGGTAATTTGCACGGTCGGCGGGGTGATTTCGGGGTACTGGCCTATAGGCAGACTGCTGATAGCCAAAATACCAACCACTAATATTACAATGGAGATAACAATTGCCGTTACCGGCCTGCGTATAAAAGTATCTGCGATCATTCGTTTGTTTTTAGAAAAAAAATCTGTTCTTCTTTTAGTACTGCTGCATTAATGCCGCTTCACTATTTGGCGGCCTTGGCCGGGCCCTGTTGCGCCGGGTTACCCAGTGTTATTTTACCACCATCGCGCAAGCGCTGAAAGCCTTCGGTTATCACTTTATCACCGGCTTCAACACCCGATACTACAACAACATTGCTCCCTATGCGGGGGCCTAATTTTACTTTGCGCTGTTTAGCGATCGTATCCTGCGATACAAAAACAAAAAATTCGCCCATCTGCTCCGTAATTGCTTTGTACGGGATCTGCACCCTTTGGCCCGACTGGCTGTTCAGTACATTTAACACACAGCTCATGCCGTCCTTTAGCACATTTCCGTCATTCGGAAACTGGATCCGCACTTTAATTGTACCGGTACCACTTGCTACGCCCCTGTCAATTGCCAAAATTTTACCCGGGCGGCTGTAGGTTGTCCCATCCGATAAATTAAGTTTAAAGGTTGAATCCGTGCCGCTTTTTTGAAACCTGTAAAACCTGTCAATGTCCTGCTCGTCTATCACCACGTCCACGCCCATCGGGTTCTCGGCCGAAATTGTATTTAGCAACGTCGTTCCTGGTGATACCTGCGTTCCCAGTTTAACCTGAGAAATACCAATGCGGCCGCTAAATGGTGCAGTTATTAATGAATAGGACAGATCTGTTTTTGCCGACAGAACACCGGCCTTTGCTACCGATACCTG
>Ga0206921_10191_pt1 | contig 16222 bp, 18 predicted proteins | sample Alteio_BWOrgHeat_66_FD_152930 | JGI IMG/M metagenome (GOLD analysis project Ga0206921, IMG submission 152930) | Enriched cells from forest soil in Barre Woods Harvard Forest LTER site, Petersham, Massachusetts, United States -... | ecosystem: Environmental > Terrestrial > Soil > Temperate forest >...
GATGGGTACTCCGGAAGGGAACCCCTGTGACTCGGCTCCAGGTAGTGCCAGCGTCCAAAGATTCCCAAATGCCTTCGTTTTCGGTTCCCAAATAAACATCCGAAGCATTGGTGGGATTCATGCTAGGGCAAAAGCCATCGATGGGGTTGGCGGTGCCAGGAAAAGTGGTGACCATATGGGTCCAGCTGGTCCCGCCATTGATGGACCGGTACATACCCTTTTGAGAAGGGGCACCGTATTTCATGGAAGCCGCGTAGATAGTGGTGCCCGAGGAATCGATATCGAATCCCTGCAGATAGTAGAGGGGAACACCCGCTCCGTCTCCGTTAGCAGTCAGGTAAGTCCAACTCGGCCCGGCGGCGGGATATTTCCAAATCCCTCCGGGCGTCCAAACTGCCCCAATGTAATAACCCGATATCAGGCAATAGAGGTTTCCTCCGCTGTCCATTTTGAGTTGATAGGCGTGGAAGTTGGGCGAGTTGCCCAGGCCGGTGTTCATGGCGGCCCAGGATGTCCCCCCGTTGGTGGATTTAAAGACGCCTCCGTTGGCCGCACTGTTGCCCCAGATGGCCACGTAGAGGTTGCCGGTAGCGGGGTCCCGTAGGATGGAAGTGGCTGGGGTACCCGGAAGACCGGTTGAAACGGTACTCCAGGTGGCTCCGTCGTCGGTGCTTTTCAAGACACCGCCCGTTTTTGGCGCCACCCGGATCTGGGTGGAATGGCAGATGTCATGTTGGGCGGAAGCCGCGGCCTCAACCTCGACTTTCACCAATAGCCCAACCTTCACGAACACCCCATCGCCCACTTCCACCTCGACCTTCTCCTTGACCCCAACACCGAACGGAAACCCTATCCGGGTCGCCTGCGTGGGGGATAGCCTTACCCTGGGTTTTCCAGGCCCCTCAAACCAAAGCTACCCCTCGGTATTGGGTACCCTCTTGGGCCCCGGCTATCAAACACAGAATGACGGTTTTTTTGGTGCGACCTTGTCCCAAACCGGGACACCTTCTTACTGGGGCACTGTGCCTTTCAACAACTCCCAAAGTTTCCTACCCAATATCGTGGTGATATGCCTGGGAACAAATGACCTTCAAACGGGAAATTGGCCAGGTTCCGCCAGTTTTTCTTCGGACCTGGCCGCCCTGATAGCTCTCTATCAAAGTTTGCCCAGCCATCCCACGGTCTATGTTTGCCTACCGCCTTGGATCCAGGGCAACTTCTTTGGAGCCACCGACACTCAACTGACGGGAACCGAAATACCCCTTATCCTTAAGACCGCCCAACAAAAGGGAGCCTGCGTGATCGATCTTCATAACCCAACCGCGAATCACCCCGAATGGTACTCCGACCAGGTCCATCTCAACGCGACCGGATACGGCGTGCTGGCCAACCAGATGGATTGCGTTTTGGGTGGAAAATGCCCCTGCGGCCAGATAACGCCCACCTTTACCCCCGGCCCTAACGTGGTAGGTCCACCGGTCCCCTATCCCAACCCCAGCACCACCAACGGACAGGTTTCCATCTTGGTCAATCTAGGCCAGCCAGCCACTAGTTTGACCCTTTCGGTTTTTACAACTGCTTTCCGGAAGGTCAATGAGAAGAGCTATACCAGCCTTCCCGCGGGCGGGGTGGCGTTGTCCCTTCCAAGCACGGACAAGAACGGTACGCCCCTAGCCAATGGCCTTTATTACCTGTTGGTTAAAACACCAGCGGGGCACTCCGTTGGGAAATGGGTTATTTTGCGCTAGCAAAACCCTGAACCGACTACCCCCAACAAGCACCAAAAGCTGCATCCATTCCCATTCTTCGTACGTCTAATAATCACCTGCCCACAACTTCTGTAACGGGGGCTGGAAAAATTCAGTAGGAGGACTTAGCACATGAAAATTTCTTTGAGGAAGCTGGCGTTAGGAGTGGGAGTACTAGGTTTGATGGCAATGCCCTTGGCGGTAAGAGCCGATGGAGTGAACTTGAGCGTCAACATCGGGGATGACGACCAGGCTCATTTTGATTTCAAGGCGGGGGCCCGCAAGCATCACCCGATGATCTGGAAGGCCGCCATGCAACTGCACAACGCGAAGGCCACCCTTTGGCACGCCGCCAACGATTTCCATGGCCATAAGGCCGCGGCTATCGGGGCCATTAACGGCGCCTTGGAGCAACTGAAGGTCTGTGAATCTGAATAATCACGACGAAAACAAAAAGCCACCGGGGTTCCCGGTGGCTTTTTTTGTTTAAACTCTATATTTGACCCGAGCAAACCCTGACGATCCTACCCTTTGGAACTTGTCGGTTGTGGTAACGGCACAGGATTCTCAGATCCCATTTTCATGTACTTCCCATCCCGGAAACGCATGAGGACCGTCCCGCTCTTGGCGTAAAGGTAATCCATTGAAAGGTCAGTATCCTCGAGGGTCACCCCGAAATATTTTTGAAGCTTGGGGTTGAGCTTCAAAACGATGTCCCGTACCGCCCCCAACATGTTTTGTTCGACCTCCGGGTCTTGGGCGATCCCAATGACGGAAACATCCAGGTCTTTTTTGTCCGGGTCATAGCTCACGACGACCCGGTAGGTATGGGGTCCCTCGAATAGACCACCCGAAGATTTGGCTTCAACGATGGTTCCCACTTTCATCAAATAAGCCTGTAAGTAATTAGCCACTCTTTCGCCAGCTGGAACGCTTTGAAGGGACGCCAGCCCTTCGTTTTCCGCCCAAGCCAAACCTGTCGATAGGGCAATCCACATCGCCATCCAAAGGATTTTGTTCAATCGCATCGCCGTTCCTTTAAACATTGAACCTAAAATGAACCACGTCCCCGTCTTTCATGACGTATTCCTTACCCTCAATACGAAGTTTCCCGGCTTCCTTGGCTTTGACAGCCGTACCAGCCGCGACCAGATCATCATAAGAATAGACCTCCGCGCGAATGAAGCCCCGCTCGATATCCGAATGGATCTCGCCCGCCGCACGGGGCGCCAGGGTTCCTTTGGTAATGGTCCAAGCCCTGGCTTCCATGGGTCCGACCGTAAAATAGGATATCTGGCCAAGTGTCTCATAGGACTTGCGGATGATGGCGTGGAGCCCCCGTTCTTGGATACCCAAGTCGGCCAGGAATTGAACCGCTTCCTCATCCGAAAGCTCGGCGACCTCAGCCTCGATCTTGGCGGAAATGGGCAAGCAAGCCGCCTTTTGGGAAGTGGCATATTTTTGTAGTTCTTGGTAATGCTTGTTCTTAGAGACATCCACCAAGTCATTTTCCGAAACGTTTCCTATATAAAGGAAAGGTTTGCGGGTGAGGAGGCTGAGTTCTCTCAGTTTTTTTTCTTGTTCCGGCGTTGCCTCCAAGGCGATGGCGGGCTTCCCCTCTTCCAAAGTCTTTTTGACGGCTGAAAAGAGGTCCCATTCCGCGACAGCTTCCTTATCGCCGGCCCTTTTCCCCTTTTCAGTCCTTTGCAGGCGCTTGTCCACGGTGTCCAGGTCGGCCAGACACAGTTCGGTCAGGATGATCTCGATGTCCCGGATGGGATTGATGGACCCTTCCACGTGGGTGACGTTCGAGTCCTCAAAGCACCTGACTACCATGGCGATGGCATCCACTTCCCGGATATGGGCCAGGAACTTATTTCCCAAACCTTCTCCCTTACTGGCGCCCTTGACCAACCCTGCGATATCCACGAATTCCACGATGGCGGGTACCCTTTTCCCGCTTTTTTCCATTTCGGCTAGGCGGTCGATGCGCTCATCCGGCACGGTCACGACGCCCACATTGGGATCAATGGTGCAAAAGGGGTAGTTCTCGGCAGGGGCCTTGGACTTGGTGATAGCGTTAAAAAGAGTGGATTTGCCCACGTTGGGCAAACCGACGATTCCGATCTTCAATGGGATTCTCCGAAATTGGTTTTAAAAACGGGTTCGCAAGGCAGGCAAATTACAACAAAGACATCCGAAATTCCAATGGTTTAGTTCCCGCGACCATGGCCCGAATGGATTCACGACAAAAAGGTTCTTGTTATTGGATCTTCTCGATGACCACCGGCATTTGGGCGGGTTTGGGGACCACTTGAATGATCCAGGAATTGGTCAGGGTAGTGGCGACCTCTCCATTAAGTGGGGCGACCTCGTCATATTCCAAGAGCGTTTTATCCGAGTAGTTCTTCATCACCTTGAACCGGACCCCATAACCGGCAGTGGTCTTTGGCCCAACGAAAACAACGGCCAGGGCATTCTTGTTGAAATCGATGATCGGTTCGGGCGCGTTGGGCTGCAAGAAGCCCCAGTAGACCTTGAAATGCTCCTCATCGGACACAAAAGCCCGATAAGCGCCAGCAACCGGAGCGCTGTTCCCCGACCAATGGGGAAGGTTGGTTAGGTCCAAGACCAAATCCAACGAGGGCGTCACGCCTAAAGCCCCATTCTTCGAAAGCCAACGTTTGATGCTTTTCACGGTCGAATTCTCCCCTGCGTTCTGGACGAAATGCGTCAAAAAGACAAGGGCCAGGAAAAAGACAAATAGGCCAAGAAGGGGTTTCCAGGCCGAGGACTTTTTCCCCGGTGTGGACGTGGACAAAGCCGGAGCCTGTTTCAGAGGGGCTTTCGGTTTTTTCGGGGCTTCTTCCACTAGTTTGGGAGAAGTCGTCTGCTTTTTCGTCTTGAAAAACATTCGCAAGATCTTTAGATCCCAGGGTTCGGTAGGCGGCCTGGAGGGTATAACGGGGGATTTGAGCGGGCCGCTTCTCAAGCGGTCCAATTCTTTGCGAGCCGAAGCGCAAAGATTGAGATGCCGGGCCACCACCCTGCGATCCCTGGCGGACAGGCCGTCCTCCAGATAACCCCGCAACATGGGGTGGGTTTGTTCACATTCGTTCATGGCTCAAGCCTCAAAGGATCGGAAAGTTCTTATCGGTCAAATCATAGCCTTTTCGACGGTGATAATAGCAAAAATAAAAGCGTGATTGTAAGCCAAGCTTTCGAGTCCTTCTGGAAGGCACAGCGACCAGTCTTTCCCAAACCCACCTTGACTTTTACCGTTCCCACCGAATAACTTAGGCCGTCGCTTAAAACTCACCCTGGGAGGGACTATGTTAGGAGCATCTTGGACGGAGATTCTGGATATCCTGTTTCGTTGGTTCCACGTCTTTTTTGGCATTATGTGGATCGGTTTACTTTATTTCTTTAATTTCGTGAATGGTCCTTTTGCCAAGACCCTTGATGCCGATGCCAAGAAAAAGGTGGTCCCCGAACTGATGCCCCGGGCCCTTTTCTTCTTCCGGTGGGCAGCAATGCTAACTTTCATCCTTGGCTTACTGCTCTTTTTCATCAACTATTCCCCCAATAACTGGGCCGACTTCCAAACCAGCCGGGGCCACTGGATTTCCATGGGAATGCTCTTCGGGACCATCATGTGGTTCAACGTCTGGTTCATCATCTGGCCCAGTCAGCGTAAGATCATTAGTGGGGTCAAGACCGGCAATCCCGCCCCCCCCGAAGTGGTCACCAGGGCCACCAACGCCTCCAAGATCAATGTCTACCTTTCCATTCCCTTGGTCTTCTCCATGTTGGCCGCCGGGAAGCATTTCCTCCACGATGAATGGTATTGGTATGTGGGAGTCCTCGCCATCGGCTTCGCGGCCGCTAATGGACTCTACAAGCGTGCCGCCAAGGTCTCAACCGAAGTTTAAGTCGCTCCAACAGTTAAAATAAAAAAGGCCCCGGAAAATCCTGGGGCCTTTTTTATTGACAGTGGTCTTTGTGCTTAATTGGCGATGTGCCGCATCCCCTCGCCCGAGGCGTTCCCCAGGATTTCCGGGCTGAATTCAACCTTGTGTTCCAAAAGGTTCTTCAGGTAGGTCCGGCGGATGTTCTTGAAGAACTTTTCCAATTCCGGATCGGCGTGATTGGCTTCCAGCGAGAGTAGGTTGATGGCCATCATGAAAGCCATCTCTACATAATCATGACGGAACTCGATGCTCTTGGAGACGAAGTCGTTATAGCGCTTGATCCCGCCCTTGTATATCTCCATGGCCCTCTTGTTATCTTGACCCTGGTAATACTTCCCCATCAGGTAATAAACCTCCAGGTCCAGCACTTCAGAGCGGACGATGTTCTCGAACTGATTGACGGCCTCCACCACATAGACTTCCTTCGCAGAGGTGGTGGCTTGGAAATAGTTCTTCAGGCAGAACTTGGCAAAACGGGCGCGGAGCTGGTGGTCTTGGGGATTGCGGTGAACGGCGGCTTTGAACTTCCTTAACTCAACACCATGGACCAACTTTTTGAGGAAATTCAGGAAGGGGGCGGCGATACTGTAAAGTAAGTTCATGGTTTGAAAATTTTATCACCTCTCACAAAACCTTGTCAAAAATTCCCCCCTAAAACGTTAAAAAGCCACAAGTCCTTGTTAGCAATTTTTTTGTCCACTTTTGGATAACGGAAAAAGGTTACAGGAAAAAAGCAGTGGAATTTGGGGGAAGAAAAGGTCCCAATCCTATGACAAAGCTGTCAGGAATCTTTTCAAACCGCTATCTTGGGCCTTTTAACGGTTAAATGATCTCGTTGGCCGTGGCGCTCTCTTTGCCTTGAATGGACTTGAGCTGTTCCAATTGGGTGGGATTCAGGATCTTCCTCTCCAAGTCCAATTCCGCCTTGATCTTGACGCTCAGGCGTTTGCCATAAAGATCGGCGATCTTTTGGACGGTGGTGTCCAACTTGACCTGGTCAGGTTCAGGCTTGTCCATCTCGTTCTCCAACTCTACTTGGAGGACCTTCAACTGGCCATCCATCTCGGCCATGGCCTTGCGGTAGGCCGCGTGGCTTTTGCGCAGAAGCTGTTTTTGTTCGTCGGTCAACTGAAGCCGCTTGATGATCTCGCGGCGGGTCAAGTGAATGGATGGCGTCTCGGTGGGTTTGGGCTTGGAAGGGTCCGAAGAGGGCTGAGCCTTTGCCACACCCAGGATCGTTGCGAAAAAGACAAAGGCGGTCACAAGAGCAAGCTTGGATATTTTCATCGTTCCCCCCAAGTGAATTTTCGGACCTTCAACGCCTTAACACCCCGCCGGTCAAAGAAGTATTTGATCCTCAGGCGCGGGATCGACATGTACGTCCTCGAACAGATTAGCCACCGCATAAGAAGGCTCAGACAAAAGCTTGGAAACCTTCACCATTCCCAGATCCTTGGTGATGTTCTCAGTAGGGTTGGAAACGGAGATAACGTAGGAGCCCATTTCCTGTTGATCCACAATGGAGCGATTATATAGAAAGCCGGTAAAAGCCACTGCTAAGCAGGCCATGGCCGCCACCCAGCGGACAGGATGTCCCCAAGGACGCCAAACGATCGAAGTCCAAAAATGATTCCCACGGGACGCAACCTTTTCCTCGATCTTGAACCAAGCGCGTTCGAAAACCTCCGGTGCAGGGGAGGCTTGGCCCATCTTGTGGAGGGCCTTATTGATATCTTGTTCTTTCCATGCGTGTCTCATGACTGACCTCTCGTTCCCTAAACGTCTTCGGGCGAAACACCCTCTTTTTCCAACTCTTCCTTCAAAAGGGCTTTTGCCCGGTGGATATTGGATTTCACCGACCCCAGAGAAAGTTGCAGGGCCGACGCAATATCCTCATAACTCAACTCATCCATCTCCCTCATCAAAAGGCAGGCCTTTTGCTTGGCCGGGATTTTCTCCAAGGCCTTGGTGATGACGGGACTCAACCCCAGGTCCATCACTTTGGCGCCCGCTTTTTTATCCTGGATCTCCGGGGCATTCTCAAAACCCAGGAAGGCCAAGATCTTCCTCCGCCTCAAGATATCAAGGCAGTGGTTCGTCGTCATCCGGTAAAGCCAAGTGCTAAAAGCCGAATCTCCCCGGTAGTTCTTGATCCGGTCGAAGACCTTCAAGAAAACTTCCTGAAGGGAATCCTCCGCGTCGTGGGGCGACCCCAACATGCGCCAAGAAAGATTGAAGACCTTTGTCCGGTGCATTTCGTACAGTACGTCAAGCCCGGTAATGTCCCCCCTCTGGCAGCGGTTGATGGCCTCAAGTTCGGTCATAGGTCACCTGGTTCACCTACTCTTAGGACGCATAGATATATGAAATAGTTGCAACGCGAGGCCCCTTTTTCATGGGAAAAGCCCTATCCAGAGCCTTCATTTAAGCGTTTTTCGAGGTCTTTATTCGTCCCGAAGGAACGTCAGGAGGCTCCGAACCATCAACCCCGTACCGCCGGAGGTCAAATAGGGAATGGCCGAATATTCCCGGTCCATCCAAGCTGGCCCTGCGATATCCAGGTGAACCCAAGGGGTGTCCCCCACGAATTCTTGGAGGAACAGGGCAGCCGTGATTGTACCCGCCTTGCCCGGTGCCCCGATATTCTTGATATCCGCCACATTGCTCTTAATGTCGTCCTTATATTCTTTGACCAAAGGAAGTTCCCACACTCGCTCTCCCTCGGCATCGGTGGCTTTTTTCACTCGTTCAAGTAATTTGGGGTCGTTGGAAAGGGCCCCGCTGATAAGGGCACCCAGCGCCACAACACAAGCTCCGGTCAAAGTGGCCAGATCCACGATCTCATCCACCTTTTCCTTGACCGCATAAGAGAGCGCGTCCGACAGAATGAGACGACCCTCGGCGTCGGTATTGAGGACCTCCATAGTCTTTCCATTCATGGCCCTTAAAACATCGCCCGGTTTGTAAGCCCGGCCACCAGGCATGTTCTCGGTCGTTGGAACGATACCATGGACTTCGACATTGGGCCGAAGTTTGGCCAACTGACTGAACACTCCCAAAACCGCCGCCGCGCCCGACATGTCCATCTTCATGGTTTCCATGCCACCCGCGGGTTTCAAGGAAAGTCCGCCCGAATCGAAGGTGATACCCTTCCCCACGATAGCCACGGATTTCTTGGCCTTCCCCTTGGGTTTGTAATGTAAATGGATGAGGTAGGGCTCTTGGGCACTTCCCACATTGACACCCAGGATGCCTCCCGCTCCCATACGCTTGAGGTCTTTCTTGGTATAAAGTTTGAGCTTCACAGGCCCCTTAGCGATCTTACGAGCCGTGTCGGCCAACACCTTCGGTGTCACATCGCTGGGAGCACCATTGATAAGGTCACGGGCTAGAATGGCTCCTTCGCAGTAACTTTGAGCCGTGGCCACGGCCGACTTGATGCTAGCCACCTGGTCCGAGGGCGCGTGGAAAGAGAATTTTTGAAGTCCCTTGGGGGCGTCCTTTGGCACATTCTTATAACGGTTATATTGGTAGGATCCGAGAATCACACCTTCCACCAGCGCCTTGACCATCACCTTGTCCAGGGCCCGAGGCCATTCCAGAGAAACCTCTCCAAGACGTAATTCACGCGCCTTGCGGGCCAGTTTTCCGCCAGCGCGTCGAAGGATCTCGGCAGTGACTTCCCGGCGGTCTCCCAGACCCAGAATGATCAACTTTGAAGCCGAAAAACCTTCCCTGGGATAGGCCACACTGATCTGCCCTTCTTTACCGGAGAAGCCCTCTTCGCCGATTGTTTTCAAGACCGCTTTGCCTGCCTTACCTGCGGCGTTCAAAAAAGTCGATTCCTTTTCGAAGACCAATAGGACAAGGGCCTTACCCGCCGGTGACTTGTACGAACTGGGAACAACGGAGAACTGGATCATGGTGCCTCCAAAGGGATATTAGGGCGACATTCTAACGAAGGCAGAAGAAAAGATACAAGAAAAGCCCGGCACCTCAGGAAAGGAAGCGGGAATAAAGATTCCCCGCCTGAAGCCTCTTTTTGATAAGCCGGAAGGCCTTTTCTAATTTTTCACGGTTACCGGGAAGGTAGGGCCAGGGGCTGGCGCCGGATGGATGGGGAATGGGAATGACCCAGGCGGGCCCGCCTGGAAGATCTTCTTTTAAGAACTCCTTCCCGATGACTTCCGAAAAGGGCTTCGGACCCAGGATCCGCTCGATGGCCAGGGCGCCAATAGGTACCACGACCGTTGGGCTTGCCAAGAGAAGGGCCTCTTCAAGATAAGGAGCGCAGTTCTCCACCTCTTGGGGATTCGGCTTGCGGTCGCCCTTTCCATGGGCGGCCTTACCGGGATAGCACTTGGTAACGGCGGTGATGTGGGCGTGCTGGCGGAGTTTTTCCTCGGACATTCCGATAGTGCCGAACCATTGGAAAAGACGCTTCCCGGCTGTCCATGCAAAATTCTTCTGGGCCGCGGGTTCCTTGATCCCAGGCGCTTGGCCGATAAGGAAGAACCCACCCTTTTGGGCCGGTCCCGTTCCAGGGACGGGGCAATTGCCCCCCTTGGGAAAACACTTGGAACAGTCCTTGATCTGAAGCCGCAATCGCTCGAATTGGGCTTCGAGACCTGGTTTAGGATTATTTGCCGGAGTCTTCTTTAGCGGCGCCTTTTTTGGAGGCATCGTCCGTGGTCGCTTGGCTATCTTCGGATTCATCCTTGTCGTCCTTGATCGTATAGGATTTCGCGGCCTCCGGATCCACTTCCTTGAGCTCATCCAAGGCCATCTTCAGGTTTTCCCCGTGATAGGAGGGGTCCAGTGCGTTCATCTGATAGAAAGCATCCACCGATTTCTTGAGATCGGCCGCCCCACCTTTACCCGAGTCATAAAGGACCCAATAACCAAACCCTAAGTTATTCAAATAGACTTTTTCCTTGGGTTGTTCCTTGACGGCTTGCTCGAAGTAAGGCACCGATTCGTGAGGTTTGCGGGCGTCCAGAAGCACCTTGCCTTGCAAGTTGGCGGCGTTACCCTTTGCTGCCGGCGACTTGGCGATAACCTCGGCTTGTTTGAAGGCCTTCAAAGCTTGGTCGAATTGTCCTTCGGATTGGAGCTTATTCCCCAAGACCACTAAAGCCTTGAAATTCATGGATGAAAGGTCGGCTTCGGCTTCCGGGGTGGCTTTGGCGTAGTCTTCCTCACGCGTCAAAGCGCCTTTTGCGCGTTCCAACAATTCTTGGTCCTCGCCGCTCGCCTCTAAGTTCTTGACGGCTTCTTTCAATTCATCCAATCCAGCGAACCCATATTCATAGCGGTGGAATGAAACGACCCCCAAGTTCTTGAGGGCGATCTTACTTTGAGGATCCTCTTCCACAGCCCGGGCAAAGACTTTCTTGGCCTCGTCGATTTTTTTAGCCTTCCACAAAGCCCAACCTTGCGCATTAGCGGCCTGGCTTTTACCTTTCGGACTAGTGGCCATATCTTCAGCGACCCCGTAGTCGGCGGAAGCTTCCGAAAACTTACGATCTTTAAGGGCTTGATTACCTGCCGCATAGGCTTCTTTAAAACTGGAAAAGGATGGTTTCGCCGAGGCGGCTTGGTCCACAGCCGCCGGTTTCGTCTCGGCCGCCGGCTTGTCATCCGCCCAAGCGGAGAAAGACAAGCTCACCCCCAGGACAAACAACCAAAGGTAATGGATTTTGCGCATATTCCCCTCCTGGCAATTAGAATTGATGAATGACTGAAACATTTTACTTCGCCGCAGTAGACCGCTAAAGGCCAAACCGTAAAAACTTAAGCCCACAGAGAACATCAAAACCTTCCAAAGTTAGAATTCCTTTGTTTTATAGGGTGAAATGGTTTATTTTCAGACCCAACGGTTGGACCTCAGTGCCTTAAAGGAAAAGGAAGGGTAAATGTTAGCCCAGAAACGAACCTGGATCGGCATCGTCCTGCTCATTCTGATAGTAGGCGCTTTTTATTTATTATTCCGGAAAGTCAAATTCTCTGACCTTGCCAGTGACTTTTCCAATTTTCACCTATTATGGCTGATTCCAGCCCTTTCCATTTACTTGGTGGGTTATGGCATTAGGGGCTTCCGTTGGGTGGTTTTGCTTTCCCCCATTAAGAAATGCAAATTTAAAAGCCTCTTCCCCACTTTGATGATCGGATTCATGGCCAATAACGTTCTTCCGGCTAGGGCCGGTGAATTTATTCGGGCCCATTTGAACGGGAAAAAAGAAGGGATAAGCCGAAGCGCCTCTCTTGGCACTATCATCCTTGAAAGGCTTTTTGACGGAATGGCCATGCTCTTGATACTCGGGTCTTCCATTTATTTAAGACATTCCGCTTCCACTCCCATTTCGCAGAATATCGAAGGCCCGGCTCGACTGGCTTCTTATATTTTCGGAACGGCTTTTTTGGGTTTTTTTGCCATGGTCTTATTCAAGAAACAAACAATAACGATCATTAATTATTTGATTTCTCACCTGCCCAAGAAACATCACGCTTTGTTGGAAAATATCGCCCACACATTTTTGGATGGGCTTCAAATTTTGCAAAATATCAAGGAATCATTTTTGGTGTTAACCGCTTCCGTCGCCGCTTGGACCTGCGAGTTCACCGCTTTTTATTTGATAGGGATCGGTTTCCAGATAGCGCCCGAACCCCTCCATTTCAATTCCGCCGCTTTGGTTATGGCGATCACCAACCTGGGGCTCATGGTCCCAAGCACGCCCGGTGGACTTGGAATATTCGAGGGGATCGGAGTGACCCTTCTTTCGATCTACCCGATCGCGAACCACACCGCCTTGGCTTATATCGTTTCGGTCCACATTCTTGTTTGGGTGCCCGTTACTCTTCTTGGCTATTATTTCCTTCATCATGAGGGCCTCACCTTGAAAGGCATCGAAAAAGAAAACCAAAACAATAAAAGAAAGGCCCGCAAATGAAAGTCGGTATCGTCGGGGCGGGCGTGGCTGGGTTGACCGCCGCCTTTCGTTTGGCCAAACAGGGCCACGAAGTCGAGATTTTCGAAGCCTCCGATCACGTAGGGGGCTTGGCTTCGGGATTCCCCATCGCTGGCACGACCCTAGAAAAGTACTACCATCACCTTTTCACCAGTGACACATGGATAAGAGGCCTGGTGGACGAGCTGGGTATCCGTGAGGACCTCCATTGGATGACCAGCCAGATGGGCTTCACTTACAAAGGTAAGCTTTATCCCTTCGGCACCCCCCTCCAATTGCTCCAATTCACTCCCCTTCCCTTCTGGGAAAGGATCTGGTTCGGCGTTCAATCCCTTTACCTCGGGAAAAAGCATGACTGGAAAGAATATGAGAACATCACCGCCTATGAATGGATGAAGCGCTACTGCCCGCCCAATATCCTGCGGGTGGTTTGGGAGCCTCTTTTAAAAGGTAAGTTCGGTCGTTACTTCGACAAGGTGGCCATGGCCTGGTTTTGGGCCCGGGTCCACACCCGCTTTTCCTCCCGCAAAGGTTCGGAAGAAAAACTGGGCTACTTCAAAGGCGGGTTTGAAGCCTTCCACAAGGCCCTGGGAGCTGCCGCCCAAAAAGCAGGCGTCCAGATCCACCTAAAGAAGCCTATTACCCGCATCCTGGCAAAGGACGGGAAACTCCAAGGCCTCGAAGTCGACGGCGCGGTCAAAAATTATGATCGGCTCATCTTCGCGGCGGCGACCCCCATCTTCCTTAAAACCTGCCCGGAACTTCCCTCGGAGTACGTGAAGCGGCTCACCCAGCTTGATTTCCTGGGGGCCCAATGTTTGATCCTGGTCCTGAAGCAAAAGTTCAGTGATATCTACTGGATGAACATCGCCGACGCTGATATCCCTATCCTGGCCCTGATCGAGCATACCAACTTCGCGCCACTTGACTGGTACCAGGGAAAACACCTGATGTACGTAGCCAATTACCTTCCCCAAGACCATCCTTATTTCAAGATGAAGAAAGAAGCGATCTTCGCCGAACTCCTGCCTCACTTGAAAAAGATCAATCCAAACTTCGACGAGAGCTGGGTGGAGGACTACCATCTCTTCCAAGACCTCTTCGCCCAACCGGTCGTGCCCCTTCATTACAGCCAAGTGAAACCGGGCTACGAAACCCCTATCCAAAACGTTTATTTGGCCAACATGGCCTTGGTTTACCCCGAGGACCGGGGCACCAATTTTGCGGTGGATGTCGGCAACAAGGCAGCAAAATTAGTCGACCCGAACGTGGTCATTCCCCCTTTTAAGGAATAGGCTCTTTCCCTTAACCTGACCCATCCAGGATTTTCAGCTTCCACCCAACCGTCTGTGCTAATATTTTGCGGATTGTCTAGTCCCCTGGTCGAACCATCCAATCTTGAAGGAGCTTCCATGCCGAAAGTTCCATCCCTATCGGTTTTCTTTCCTTGTTACAACGAGGAAGCCAATGTCGAGAATATGGTCCGAAAGGCCCAACAGGTCCTTCCCGAATTGGCCGAAAAATGGGAGATTATCCCGGTCAATGACGGGAGCAAGGACAAGACCGGTGAGATCATTGACCGTCTGGCCAAGGAAGACCCCAACGTCCATCCCGTTCACCATGAAAAGAACAAGGGATACGGCGGGGCCGTCATTTCGGGCTACGACGCAGCAAAGTGCGACCTTCTCTTTTTCACCGATGGGGACCTTCAATTCGACCTGCGGGAGATCACCCTTCTGCTGGAAAAGCTTGATGAGGGGGACTTGATCCTGGGCTACCGCAAGAATCGCCGGGATCCCTGGCACCGTAAGCTGAACGCCTTCTTGTGGGGGTCTCTGGTCAAGATGCTATTTGGTTTCCAGGTCCGGGACGTGGATTGCGCCTTCAAAATGATCAAACGGAAGGTCGTGGACAAGGTCAAGCTTTCTGCTGGGGGCGCCATGGTCTCCACCGAGCTTTTGGCTCGGTCCAACCGGGCGGGTTTCCGGTTCGTGGAAGTGGGGGTAAACCATTATCCCCGCGTCGCGGGAACGCAGACCGGGGCCAAACTATCAGTGATCCTGCGGGCCTTCAAGGAACTTTTCAAGCTTTACGCAAAGATCAAGAACCAGCCGAAGTAAACAAGTGGACTGTCGACGATCAACAGTCCATAGCTGGGCAGAAACCAAGAACACCTGAATTAAATCACGATTATTGTAAAAGATTCAGCTGTCGACTGTGATCTGCCAACTGTCGACTAGCGTTGTCAGCCTTGGGTTTGAAGGAAATCCAGGTGGGTTTTGGCTTGCTGTAACAAGTCCGCGCTATCCCCGTATTGCAAAACCTTCTGCCACGAGTCCTGCGCTTCTTGTCTCTTTCCCAACTTTTCATAGGTCAGGGCCAGGTTGTTATAAATGGACGGATCCTTCGGCCTTAGGGCCACAGCAGTTTGGAAGGCTTGCAAGGCTTGGTCCGTCTGGTTCTTTTCCAAATAAAGGCTTCCCAGGTTGTACTGCACATCCGCGTTCTGTCCCTGAAGGGAGGCGGCTTGCTGCAAAAGGCCCAGCGCGTCATCGTAATTTCCAGCGTGAAAATACATCATGGCCAGGTTGTTCATTGAATCTACATGACTTGGATCGAACCTCAGGGCCATCTCATACATGCGTACCGCGGCGTCGTTCATTTCAAAACGGGAATAAAGATATCCCAAACCGAAGTAGGCCTTGGAGAAGGTCGGGTCCACCTCGAGGGATTGTTTCAGGAAATTGAAGGAAGCCAAGTAATGGTGCCGGTCGTATTGTTGTTTCCCTTTTTGGAAGAAGGTCTCGGCCGAGCCAGTCACGACCGGGGGTCTTTCGATGGCGACCTCAGGAGCGGCTTTCGGTTTCGGGGCAACCTTGGGAGCAACCATCTTATTATCAGGTTTTGACGCGACCACGCCAGGAGCGGTCTTCTTGACCGCGACTGGGGTCGGTTGAACGGTGGGTTGGACCAACTTGGCCTCTTCCATGTCGGTAAAACGCCAAGTGCCGTGGGTGGCCTCATAAAGGAACCCCACGAGGATCAGCAGGATGATCAAAAGGAGCCAAACGGCGTCGACTAGGTCGTGGCCCAGGTCCTTGACACTGAAGCCCTTCTCTTGGGGAGCAGCCGGGCCTTTGGCCTTACCGGCGCCAGCGGCAGCCGCCGCCTTGGGCAATTCGGTCCCGCATTTGACGCAAATCTTTGTGCCATCTGGATTTTCAGCGTGGCATGCCGGGCAAACGATCATTCAAAACCTCGGTGTAATAACGGTTCAATGCTACTTCCTGTGGGAAAACCCAGCTACTTTAACCCCACCCGCCAAAAGCTGTCAACTCAATCGCGGCGGCCGACCGATAGCCCTTTAGAAAGGCTTGCCCTTCGATACCAGGGTTAAAACGGTTTGATTCGAAGGGGGAAGATCAGGCTTTATAACTCTCGAAAAGCGTGCGCATTCTCTGCGAATGTTTTTGTATCTGCTCCATACTTTGCTCGACCGCGTCGAACCGATTCTTGACGGCGTCCCCGCCCGAAT
>Ga0206921_10177_pt2 | contig 16207 bp, 17 predicted proteins | sample Alteio_BWOrgHeat_66_FD_152930 | JGI IMG/M metagenome (GOLD analysis project Ga0206921, IMG submission 152930) | Enriched cells from forest soil in Barre Woods Harvard Forest LTER site, Petersham, Massachusetts, United States -... | ecosystem: Environmental > Terrestrial > Soil > Temperate forest >...
CTCGTTCTGCTGCGCGAGGGCTGCTGCCGCCGCGCTCAGACTCAATAAAACAATAGGGAGGATTTTGTTCACAAATTCAATATGACAGAGGCCCCTGCGCCTCTTCGCGATGGACGGGTGAAGTCGACGCCGCAAATTCGCGCCATTGATCTTCTGTCCGGCGGGCCGATTCCCGCGCCACGGCAACCAGAGGCGCGCGCCAGCTCTTTTTCTTCGCGAAGTCAATCAATTCCTCCGGCAGCGCGGCGCTCCGGCGTCCGGCGGCGCGGAGGTTGCCCCACGCCACGATGTCACCCAGGGTACGGACCGCTTCGATGAAGCCGGCAACATCGTTGCGCCAATGGGCGATATCGAGGCGATCGTTGGCCGGCATGAGCTCATGCAGCAGCCAGGACTTGCCATCCATGCCCAAGGTAGTCAGCAGAGCGGGAGCTACGGCCTGCACATCATGCTGCGTTCGCGCGACGCGCTCTGCCTCGCTGGACCACACAGGCTGCGGGACACCGTGGCTGCCGGGGACGCAACTACCGGGCTGGTACTTCAGATCCAGCAGGAAATTTCCGTTTGGGCTCCCTCGCCCCTCGACCAGCAGCGCGAATCGATCCAGACCCAGGCTGCCTGTACCTGCTACACGACGCGCCGCGTCCAGCAAGCGGAAAAATCCGGGGTTTGGTTGATGACGGGCAAACTCAGCCATTAGCCGGCGCAGGCGGGCGCGTTCGTTGCCCTTCAGCGGAAGCGCGCGCTTTCCATCAACGACCAGTCTTCGCCTTCCGTCGACCAACTGGGTACGCGTGTCCAGGAATTTTTTCCGGTTACGACGTTTCAGACTGATGAGCAAACTGCGGATTTCGCCTTGTGAAGTGGCTCGCTCCAGCCAACGCGCTTTGCCTGAACCGAGGGCGATGGTGTAGCCATCGAGAAAGGCGCGGACCAGGGTCTGCACCGTCTTCGGGTCCATGCCGAGAGATTTACTGGCGACCATAAGGCTGGCAACGAACCGCACCAGGTCCCATGTTGCAGGCGCGAGGCAAGCCTCGTCGAAATCGTTGAGATCGAAATAAGCAAGCCTGTTGTCGCCTTTATAGGTGCCGAAGTTCTGCGGATGCAGGTCGCCGCAGCACCAGACGAGGGGCGCGCGGGGAAGAGCAGAGGCGTTGAGGTCCTCATAGAAAAGGTGACAAGTGCCCCGCAGGAACGCGAAGGCGTCGTGGCGCATCACGGCATATTTTATGGCCAGGCGCTGCGGATCGCGGCCTTCATTGAATACCTCGATACGGGCAGTGGTGGAGAGCGCTGCGCGGCGAACAGTCATAGACGGCCTGGGACAATTGTAAGGCGGGGGCTGCAGAAGGAGGGCGAGTCTTTGCTATATTGAGACTGGAAGCTGGTCTGGGCGGGAGTAATTCAGCGGTAGAATGTCAGCTTCCCAAGCTGAACGTCGCGGGTTCGATCCCCGTCTCCCGCTCCAATCCTTCGCAAAAACCGCACCTAACTCGACCACCTCCACGCAACGATTTAGGGCCGATCGATGCCGTGTTCGTAGGCGTAATTCCGGCAGTCAGTCTGTTGGTCGCGATATTGCTCCTTGGCATGAGCGCCGATCCTTTGCAGTCTTGGAGTGCCAAGGCTCAGGTAATTTTGCAGGCGCGTCAGTATACGCCAGGGGATGGCACTTTCGTTACCCTCCGGCATCATCTTTTCCGGGGTGGAACTGATCTCAAAGATCATGCTGGCCTTGAAGTCCCGGTCCTCCAATCAGCACGGCAACGGAGCGCTCAGTGGCGTGATACATCCGGCCCGGAAGTGGCGGCGCGGACTGCCACGCGACGATGTCATGCGGCGACTCGAGCCCCGTGTCGATCCACCTGCGCCATGGTTCCGACGCTGCGGGCAACTCGAAATCGAGCGGTTCGCAATAGGCGTTCAGAATCAGATAGAGTCGAAGCCCTTCCTTCGAAAGCTCCGCGCTCAAGGCCAGAGTATGAGAATCCTGGCTCCAGTCCGGCTGGCCCGTTTTCACGCCGTGCCAGCCCCAGGTCGCTTCCCGGAGCAACTCGTTCAGGCTGCTTCGCCGGCGCTCATACTCCACACTTCTTGTCACACGGCGGGACAGCAGCAATCTGACAAACCGGTGCAGGTCAGCGTGTTTGGACAGCAACGCCCAGTCAAACCAGCTGAGTTCGTTGTCCTGGCAATAGGCATTGTTATTGCCGCGCTGTGTGCGCCGCACTTCGTCGCCCATGAGGATCATGGGAACGCCCAATGCCAGAAGCGTAACCGTCAGACAATTCCTGATCTGCCGGTTGCGCAGTGCTTCCACCCTCGGGTCGGCGGATGGACCCTCTACGCCGCAATTCCAACTGCGGTTATCGTTGGCTCCATCCCGGTTGCCTTCGCCGTTCGCCTCATTGTGCTTGTCATCGTATGAGACCAGGTCGTTTAGAGTGAAGCCGTCGTGGCATGTTATGAAGTTGACGCTCTGCTCCGCTTCACGCGGCTGGTGACCGAAGATCTGCGGGCTGCCCACAAGGCGATCCGCCACACGCGTTACGGAATCGTTCGCGCCTCGGAAGAAGTCACGGACGTCGTCCCGAAACCGCCCGTTCCACTCTTTCCAACTGTCGCCGACGAAGGTCCCCACCTGATACAGACCAGCCGCATCCCAGGCCTCGGCGATCATCTTGGTGCCCGCCAATACGGGATCAGATTCGATATCCCAGAGCACCGGCGGGTTAGCGAGGACCCGGCCGCTCGAGTCGCGAGCCAAAACAGAAGCGAGGTCGAACCGGAAGCCATCCACGTGCATTTCCTGGACCCAGTAGCGAAGGCTGTCCAGGATCATGCGCCGGACGATCGGATTGTTGGCCTTGAGGGTATTGCCGGTGCCGCTGTAGTTGATGTAATGCGAGCGGTCGTTGTCCAGAATGTAGTAGGTATCGTTATCTACGCCCCGAAAGCAAAGAGTAGGACCACAACTGTCTCCTTCCGCGGTGTGGTTGAACACTACGTCGAGAATGACATCGATACCGGCACGATGGTATGCCTTCACCATGTCGCGAAACTCCTCCACCGGACCCGGTGGATCCTGACGCGAGCTATACCCATGATGTGGCGCGAAAAAGGAAACCGGAGCATATCCCCAATAATTCACGAGCCCCGGTGGGCAATCCTGGGCATCGAACTCAAATACGGGAAGCAGTTCGACTGCCGTGATCCCCAGGTCGACCAGATAGGGCAGTTTTTCGATCATGCCGGCAAACGTACCCCGCGCCTCCCCTGTGATGCCCGAATTGAGGCTTTGAGTGAAGCCACGCACGTGCATTTCGTATATGACCGTACGTGAGGAAGGGAGCCTGAGCGGTTTATCTCCCTCCCAATCGTATGGCCTCGAATCCACCACTGCGCTCTTCATCGCCGTCGCGGTGTTGTCGCCTTTCGAAGCGGCGCCTGACCGGGTGTAATCTCCCGGGACAACGACGGCCCGCCCATACGGATCAAGCAGGACCTTCGTCGGGTCGAAACGCCAGCCCTTCGCCGGGTCATATGGTCCACTCACTCGAAACCCGTAGATCTGACCCGAGCCTATTCCTGAGACGAATGTGTGCCAGTAGTGATAGGTCCGGTTGTCTGCGGGATCGAGTCGGATCACGCGGGCAGGCCGGGCGTCATCCACCCGGTTAAACAACAACAGATCTACGTCCGACGCGTCCCGAGAGAAGATGCTGAAATTAACGCCGTCGGCAAGGACAGTGGCGCCCAGAGGATACGCAGATCCGGGCGGGGCGTCGAGCGGGGCCGATACCGGGACTTCTGACTTGCCGGTCATGACGCATCCTATATTAGGTGGGTAGCCTTAATCTCGTATTGCCAGGCGGTTTACCCGTCTGGGATTGGTCATAACGATGTCGGCGCGAAAAAAGCGGGTTCATTAATTGGCCGGCAATGTCGCGCAGCAAGCCGTTGAGAAGGCTGGCGAAATTCTGGGAATCCCGGCTGTGACATTCGTCATCAACCCGACGGATGCGAATCTACACATTCGATACCACGCTGCGAGACGGAACGCAGGGCGAAGGCATCTCGTTGTCAGTCGAGGACAAGCTGACGATCGCGCAGAAGCTGGATGAACTCGGCATCGATTACATCGAGGGCGGCTGGCCGGGTTCAAATCCAAAAGACAAAGAATTCTTTATTCGGGTGCGCGACCTGAAGCCTGAGCACGCGCGAGTTGTTGCTTTCGGATCCACACGGCTCGCCAAAAACACGGTTGAACAGGACGCAAACGTGAGGGCCCTGATTGAAGCCGACACGCCCGTTGTGGCTATCTTTGGCAAGACGTGGGACCTGCATGTCACACGAGGGCTCGGCATCGATCTGGACGAAAACCTGAAACTGATCTCCGATACGGTCGGGTATCTGAGAAATCACGAAAAGGAAGTGGTGTTCGATGCAGAGCACTTCTTTGACGGCTACGCCGCAAATCCGTCGTATGCCTTGCGGACGCTCGAAGCCGCGAAAAAGTCCGGAGCCCAAGTGCTGTGTCTGTGCGATACAAATGGAGGCGGCCGCCCCTCCCGCATCGGAGAGGTTGTTACGGAAATACGCAGGCGCTTCGATGGTGTGATCGGCATTCACACTCATAATGATTCTGAGCTGGCAGTAGCCAATTCGGTCGCAGCGGTGGAGGCCGGCGCCGCGATGGTTCAGGGTTGCCTCAACGGCTACGGCGAACGGTGTGGGAACGCCAACCTCGCCTCAATTATTGCCATTCTGGAACTGCGGCTGGGTTGCGAGACTATCGGGCGCGAGAAGCTCACCCATCTTTCGTCAGTTTGCAGGTTCATCGGCGACATAGCAAACGTGGCGGTACCCAACTCCCAGCCCTTCGTGGGAAAAAGCGCATTCGCCCACAAGGGCGGCATACATGTCAGCGCCGTCCTCAAGGATCCCGCAACGTACGAACATATTGCTCCGGAGTCGGTGGGAAATTTGCGGCGGGTTTTGGTGAGCGACCTTGCCGGGCGCGCCAATCTTGTCTACCAACTCAGGCAAAAGGGCTTCAGCGGCCACCTGGATGAAAATGCGCAGCGCGAGCTGCTGGCGCGCATAAAGCAGATGGAGCACGAAGGACACGATCTTGAATCCGCCGACGGAAGTCTTGAGCTTCTGGTACGCAGCGTCATGCGCCCCGGGGTCCACCTGTTCGACGTAGTGCGCTACCAACTCATCACCGGCGCGGACGGCTCGAATCCACTGCAAACCACAGCGACCATAACCCTGCGCATCCAGGGCCGGGAACACTCCGCCACTGCCTCCGATAAAAGCCCGGTGGGCGCCCTTAACAGTTGCCTGCAAACCTGTCTTGAAAGCCGGTATCCTCAGGTCAAAGATGTGCATTTGACCGACTACAAGGTGCGATTGCTCGGTACCCGGGAGGGTGAGGAAGCCCGGGTTCGTGTGCTGATTAACTGGAACGCCAATCACGAGAAGTGGTCAACAGTGGGTGTTTCACGCAGCGTTGTTGAAGCGAGCTGGAATGCGCTGCTGGAGGCGGTGCGTCTGCAGTTGATGCGGCTAACGGAGAAAGCCGGCTCAGTCGAAACGACTGCTTAGCGTAGTCCCTCACCGCTAAAAGCATCTATCTTCCGACTGGGTATTACAAGCCGGCTTTTTTCCAGAGCTGGTCTACTCTCGCCTTTACCTCGGGCGACATTCGGATCACTTCCGGCCACTCGCGGGTGAAACCCTCGCCCGGCCATTTGCGTGTGGCGTCCACCCCCATCTTGCTGCCGTAATTTACCAGACGGCTTGCGTGATCGAGTGAATCGATCGGCCCCATGGTGAACTGAATATCGCGCTCCGGGTCGATATTGTTCAACGCCCGCCATGCCGTTTCGCTCAGATTCTGCACATCCACATCGTCATCCACCACCACGATGACCTTCGAGAACATCGCCTGCCCCGTGCCCCAGATCGCACTCATCACCTTGCGCGCGTGTCCCGGATACGACTTCCGGATCGACACCAGCATCAGGTTATGAAAGATGCCTTCCGCAGGCATACACATATCGCGAACTTCCGGAAGTTGCAGGCGGAGGAGCGGCAGGAAGATCCGCTCGATCGCCTTGCCCATGTAGAAGTCTTCCATCGGCGGGGGCCCCACTATGGTGGTTGGATAAATCGGATCTCTCCGCTGCGTAACGCAGGTGACATGAAACACTGGGTAATCGTCGGCCAGCGAGTAGTAGCCGGTGTGATCGCCAAATGGGCCTTCACGACGCATCTCGCCCAGTTCGACATAGCCCTCAAGAACAATCTCGGCGTGAGCCGGAACTTCCAGATCGATCGTATGGCACTTCACCATTTCCACCGGCTTGCCGCGCAGGAATCCCGCCAGCATCATTTCGTCGAGATCGGGCGGCAGCGGGAGAATGGCGCTGTACATCGTGGCCGGGTCCGCGCCGATTGCGACCGCAACATCCATTCGCGCCCTTTCACCCTTGCCTGCCGCTGCCAGTCTTCGCCGGTAGTGTTCCGCCCCCTGTTTGTGCGTCTGCCAGTGCATGCCGGTGGTCCGCTCATCGAAAACCTGCAATCGATACATGCCGCAGTTGCGCTTTCCGGTTTCCGGGTTTCGCGAAAAAACCATAGGCAAGGTAATGAAGGGTCCGCCGTCGTCAGGCCAGCACGTCAGCACGGGATAGTCGTAGAGCGAAAAACCCTCGGTCTTCACCACCTCCTGGCAAGGCCCTTTGGAAACGATCTTCGGGAAGAACGCTCCCATCTCCGCCAGTTTGGGCAACATCTTCAGCTTGCCGATCAGACCTTCCGGCATGCGCATTTCCAGATACTCGCTGATGCGCCCGGCGACTTCTTCCACAGAATCCACGTCCAGCGCCAGCTCCATCCGCTCCATGCTGGCGAATGCATTGATCAGAACAGGTATCTTCGAGCCCTTAGGATTCTCGAACAGCAGCGCAGGCCCGCCATTCTTCACCGACCGGTCGGCGAACTCGGTAATTTCCAGCTTCGGGTCCACCTCGATAGAGATGCGCTTCAGTTCCTTTTTCTTTTCAAGCGTGCGGATGAAGTCGCGCAGATCGTCGTATGCCATGCAGTTTGCGTCTACTATGATTGCAAGTTCAACCCTATGGAACCCCGAATCGCAATGGTTACCGGCGCCAGCCGTGGAATTGGACGCGCGTGTGCACTTGGCCTCGCCCGCGGCGGCTGCAAAGTCGCGCTTGGCGCCCGGCAGATGGACAAACTGGAAGAAGTGGCGGGTGAAATCTGCGCTGCCGGCGGCGAAGCGTTCCCGGTCTCAATCGATCTCGCTTCTCCTGATTCCATCAAAGAAGCCTTCTCGAAGACTGCGAAAGAATTTGGACGGATAGACATCCTGGTCAACAATGCCGGCATCACACGCGACGGCCTGGCCCTGCGCATGAAGCGCGACGATTGGGAATCGGTCATCGCAACCAATCTCTCCGGCGCATTCTATTGCATCCAACAGGTGATGTCCCCTATGCTGCGCGAACGCTGGGGGCGAATCATCAACATCGTGTCGCTGGTCGGCGAATCCGGGAACCCCGGCCAGGCAAACTATGTGGCCTCCAAAGCCGGACTGATCGGCCTCACTAAATCTCTCGCCCAGGAGTTGGGCTCCCGCACCATCACCGTCAATGCCGTCGCGCCGGGCTTCATCGAAACCGATATGACATCCGTTCTCAAAGACGATCTCAAACAAAAGATGCTTACACAGATCCCTTTGGGCCGGATCGGCAGCGCCGAAGATGTCGCCGCGGCGGTGTGTTTCCTCGCCAGCGACGGCGCGTCTTACATCACCGGCCACACCATCGACGTCAATGGCGGCATGTACATGCGCTGACTTGACCTGGTGGTATCCTCTGGTCAGCGTAGATCGGTTGTTTGGATGACGTGGCCTCAACGAATTGTCGCGGCAGTTTGTGCGGGGATATTCCTCACAGCAGCCTGGGCTGCGAATCGTGACGATCCAATGCCCTTCCGTGTGTACCGCAGCATGGAAGCTTATGACGATGTCGAACTTCCGGCCGACTTTACCGAGCACACCGAGTTCGTCTTCGCCCGCCTGATGTATCCGCCGCATCCCGAGGCGCGCTTTTCCCGTGGGTATGGATTCCGCGGCCGCCGTGACTGGAAGTTAGGCGGCACCAGTTGGACTCAGGATTACCCGCGCGCCGATCGTCATTTCCTGCAAGCCGTTCGCCGTCTCACGCGCACCCACGTTCGTTCGGTCGAACAGCCGGTGAATCTCGATGACGGCAACGACGTTTACAACTGGCCCTGGCTCGCGGCAGGCGAAATGGGCGACTGGAAGCTCACGCCCGAGCAGATCGTTAAGCTCCGCGAATATCTGACGCGCGGCGGCTTTCTGATGCTGGATGATTTTTGGGGGACCGAGGAATGGAACCGGTTCAACGAAACCATGCGCGCCGTGTTCCCGGACCGTCCTATTACCGAAATCGCCGATTCCGATTCCTCGTTTCACATCATTTATGATCTCGACGAGCGCTATCAAATCGCCGGCGAATGGGCGCTGGCCCGCGGCACAACTTACCGCAACGATGGCGCCGTACCGCACTGGCGAGGCATTTACGACGATAAAGGCCGCCTGATGGTGGCTATGACGTTCAACAACGATGTCGGCGATTCGTGGGAATGGGCGGATGATCCGGAGTATCCGGAAAGGTACTCCGCGCTGGGTATTCGCATCGGCGTGAACTACGTCGTCTATTCACTGACGCACTAACTTCACTAATCCGCCACCATCAACTCGCCTGGCACAATCGGCGCGGTTCGGGGCAACAGTCCAAAAGCGGCGCAAATTCCCACCGCCAACAACGCCGCGACGTAGATTGCCAGCTTTGTAATATCTGCGGCGTGAGTCCGTGGCAAAGCTTTCCACAGCACCATCAGGATCGCCTGCGAAATCGTCACGGCCCAGACTGAGCCGTAGAAATAACGCCGCTCAATGCCTTCGCCCTGAGTCGATTTGCGAACCCGCGGCAGTATTCCGCAGATACCCAGCAGCAGCGTCGTCGCATACAGCGGGAAGTACGCATACTGATAGATCTGTTTCAGATACCAGCCTCCGGTAAACACGGCTACCACCAGCCCCGCGAGATTCAAAAAAGCAAAGGCGACCACGTCGCTCCACGCAAACGTATAACAAATTCGCCGGTACAAAGGGTTCGGCCGGTCTTCAGTGAATCGCAGGATATAAGGCTTCGGTTCCACTCCCGGTAGCTGTCCGCGCCAAGCCGCGAGACCTGTACCTGCGAGTACCACGGCAAGCCACAAGGCATTCCCAACGCTGAAGCCTCTCTCGAAAAGGTCGAAGGTCAACGGGCCGGGAGCCAGGAAGAAGACCCAAATCCAAATCGGCCAATGCAGCACGCGATAGTAGCCCTTATTACGCTCGCGGATCTTCTTGCGTTCGGCGTATTCTACCTTCAGCGCGATCGACATCAGTTGTTGCTTTCCTCCTCCGCTCCCTCTTCTTCGGCCGGCTCTTCCATTTCATCCGGCCGGGTGGCAAGCCGCTTTAATGCCGCCAACGAGGCCCCTGAACTAAATCCGGCTCGGCGCAGCCGCCGCCAGGCAGCGGCCAGTTTCCGCTGGTCTTCAATCTTGCCGCCCGCAGCCAATGCCGGCATCCGCCGCGCGATATAGGCCTCCACCATCTCTGCCTCGTTGTGGCCTTCCAATGCTTGTGTCGCGGCTTGCTCGGCGACCCTCGGCTCCACCCGACGCGCGCGCAAATCGTTCAAAACGCGCGCCCGGCCGAAGCCATCGTTTTCTACTTTCCAGTTCGCCACGCTTTCGGCAAAGCGTTCGTCGTTCAGATACCCAATATCGCGCAGCCGTGCGATCGCCGGATCGATATCGGAAACCTGCGCGGCCTTCAGTCGTAACTTTGCGCGCAACTCCCCCGCGGAACAAGCACGTCCCGCCAGATAGCGCACGGCATATTCAAACAACTCCTCCGGCGCCAGTTTCGGCCGAGGCCTGGATTTACGGGGGGCTTTGCGCACTGTTTCCGAATTCTAGCCGATTATGGCCCCTGGAGTGCAGTTCTCGTATACTGAGATTGCGAGGAGCAACGAACCATGAAAAGCGATGGATTAGCAAATTTTCTGCTCGGACTGGGAGTCGGAATTGGGTTGGGTGTTCTGTTCGCACCCCGCAGTGGTGAGGAGACCAGAGGCTACATCAAGGAAAGGGCCGATGAAGGCGCTGACTACCTCAAACGTCAGACTGAAGATCTCCGCGCCGATCTGAAAGCCAAGGCTGATGACATCGCCGATAAGAGCCGTGACGTTTTGAATCGCCAGCGCGATAACCTCTCTGAAGCGATTAACGCCGGCAAACAGGCCTACCGCGAAAAGATCGATTCGATGTCCGAAAAGCCCGTCTAGTTACGGGAACCCGTTCTATGAGTGAAGACACATTCCGTATTGTCGTAACTTCCGCTCTGTGCCTCGCGATCGTCGTGGTGGCGGGGATTGCTCTGGCGACGCTCAAGATAGTCGCCAGGATCCGCTCTCGCGTGGACAATCTGGCGGCAACAGCCGGGCCCCTTCTGACTATGATTCACAAGCTGACCGAAGAAACCGGCCCACGCATTTCCGATATTGTGCGCAACACCCAGGAGATCTCCAGCAACGCCGCGGATATTTCCGGAGTCGCCAAGGATCAGGCCCATCGCTTTGCCGAAGTGGGCCGCGATATCGCTGACCGGACCCGCGCCCAGGTTTCGCGCCTTGATGCGGCCGTGGACGACACCATAGAGCGCGCCCAGGAAACCACTGAAAATGTCAAGGCCGCCGTTCTGAAGCCCGTTCGCGAGGTCAGCGGCATCGCCGCAGGAGTAAAAGCTGCTGTCTCCACCTTTGCTCACGGAACCCGCGCCAGCGTCAATTATGTGACGCAGGACGAAGAGATGTTTATCTAGGCCTGCGTCGATTCAGGCGAGCCTTGGTCGATATTCACAGTCACATTGTTTATGGCGTCGATGATGGCGCCCGGACTTTGGAAGACTCTCTCGCCATGCTGAATATGGCGGTCGATTGCGGAACTACCGACATCGTCGCGACTCCGCATTCCGACCTTAAATACGCCTTCAATCCAACGCTGGTGAGAGATCGAATCGCCGAACTGCAAGGCCACATGGGCGATCGTATCCGCATTCATCGCGGCTGCGATTTTCACCTGCACTTCGACAACATCAGTCATTGCCTGCAGGACCGCACGCCATATACCATTAACGGCAAGCGGTATCTGATGGTGGAATTCGCCGAACAGGCGATTCCCAAAAACATTGCTTCGGTGCTGCGCGACATGGATCATCGCGGTATCACGCCAGTGGTGACCCACCCGGAGCGTAACGCCCTGCTGATGAAGCGGATACCGGAGATGGTGGAATGGGTGCGCTTCGGCTGCCTGCTTCAGGTGACTGGCCAGTCGTTTACCGGCCGCTTCGGAAAATCAGCCCAGGCTCACTGCGCGACACTCATGGACATGAATATGGTGCACTTTGTGGCCAGCGACGCGCACGACACCGAATGGCGTCCGCCTGACCTGCGCGCGGCCTGGAAACACGTGACTGTCGAATACGGCGCCGATGTAGCCCGGAGGTTGTTTGTGGATCACCCGCGTATGGCGGTTGCCGGGGATTATATCGACTGTGCGGATCCGGAAGAAACCGCGCAGAAACGTCCCTGGTTCAAACTCTGGTGAATGCGGAGCAGGCGGGCCGCCGTTCTTACGCGGCTTTTTGAATCTTGCCGTTGCGAATGCACGACGTGCACGCGCGAATCCGCTTCGTCGCGCCGGAAACCACCGCGCGCACCGACTGCAGATTGATATCCCAGCGGCGCTTTGTCACGTTATGAGCGTGGCTGACTTTGTTGCCGAACTGAGGACCCTTACCGCAAACATCGCAAACTCGTGCCATGAGACTGGAAACTCCTGAAATGAAAACGATTCATGCCATCTGCGCAGCGCAGGGCATTCAAAACATCAGTCTAGCACGCCGACGCTAGTGGGGTGGCGGCGGGGTCTTGGGCTGCGCTTGGGGCGTCTCCCCGTTCATCATCTGGCGCCGCCGCTGGTAGTTCCTCAACTGGAGCAACTGCCCCTGCACCACGCCGTTATTCGGTTCAATCTGCAGGGCTTTTTCCAGTGCGGCGATGGCGGCATTGTCATCGTAGACCCGCTGGTAATCGGTCGCCAGCGCGCTGTAGCTTCGCACCGAACTGGGATTGAACTCAAGGTTGAGCTTGAGCAAATCGATCCCGTCTTCGGGGTCAAGCGTGGCTGCTTTCTGCGCAACGCTTAGCAGCGTATCCTCGCCGAAGTCGTACGCCTGCCGTCCGTAATAACGTTTTCGCAGATCCCGGTACTGTTCGATCGCCGCGTCCACATCTTTTTCCAGTACGGTCTTTTCCAGGATGTCCGACAATTGGCCGGGAATGGCGACGCCGCGGTGGCAAGTCACGCAGTCCACCTTCGTGCCTTCGCCGGCCTCATGGCCTGTGGCCACGGCCACACGGGCATTAATCTCCTCCGTCATGGCTATCATCTTGCGGGCGATGTCTTTTTGGGGCTCCGGCAATCCACTTCCGCGCCGCGCAGTATGGCAGTATTCGCAGGTCACGCCGAGACCCCGGGCCATAATCTGCATCCGCGGGATCAAATCCACGCCGCGGCGCTGGGCGTTGCCGCTGGCCGGAGTCTGCGCTTGAAGGGAGAACGCGGCGGCTAGGGTCAGCGCGATGGTCAGGGTCCGGCAATCCATGGGGTCATTTTACGCCTCAGGAGAGCACGGAGCTCCTGCTATCGTGAAAAAGGAAGTATTTTGAAAATCGGTTTTGTCAGTTTAGGCTGTCCGAAAAATCTGGTGGACAGCGAAGTCATGATGGGCGAACTGGTCGCCCGCGGACACCAGCTCACTAATGCACCGTCCGACGCGGACGTTCTGGTGGTGAATACCTGTAGTTTCATCGATCCTGCTAAACAGGAGTCCATCGACACCATCCTGGAGATGGCCGAGTACAAGAAAACCGGCCGGGCGCAGAAGTTGATTGTTGCAGGCTGTCTGGTGGAGCGATACCGCGGCGATATTCAGAAGGATCTCCCGGAAGTCGACGCCATTATTGGCACCAATGAAATCAGCCGTATTGTTGAAGCCTGTGAAGGCCCTGGACTGGCTGGCAACGCCGTCGAGCCGTACCTCTATCACGATCTGACACCGCGCGTGCTGTCCACGCCGCGCCACTACTCATACATCAAGATCGCCGAAGGCTGTGATCACCCCTGTACCTTTTGCGTCATCCCGCAATATCGGGGAGCTTTCCGCAGCCGGCGCTTCGAATCGGTGGTTGCCGAGGCGACGCGAATGTTCGGGCAGGGAATCCGCGAAATCAACCTGATTGGCCAGGATACGACCTGCTTCGGTGAAGATCTCGGCATTAAAGACGGCCTTGCGGTTCTGCTGGCCCGTCTGGCGGCTATCGAGACGCCGCAGGAAAAGTGGGTCCGCTTTCTTTACGCCTATCCCAATCGCGTTACACAGAAACTGCTGGATACGGTCGCTGAGCACTCGGCGCTGGTGAAATACATCGATATGCCGCTCCAGCATGCGAGCGCGGGCGTTCTGAAGCGCATGAAGCGCGGCGCCCACGGCGATATTTTCCTGAAGCTGCTGGAAAAAGTACGACGGTCCATCCCTGAGGTCGCTATCCGCACCAGCTTTATCGTCGGCTTCCCTGGCGAAACGCATGCCGATTTTGATGAACTCTGCGCTTTCGTTGAAGCCGCGAAGTTCGATCGCGTCGGCGTCTTCACGTATTCCGACGAAGACACCAGCAAGAGTTATCCGCTCGACGGAAAAGTCGATGGGCGGACCATGCAATACCGCAAGCGCAGGCTGATGGCTCTACAGCGCCGCATCTCGGGCAAAAAGAACCGGGCGCTGGTGGGTACGGAAGTTCCGATCCTGGTGGAAGGACTTTCGCCCGAGACGGATCTTCTCTGGCAGGGCCGCATGCCCACTCAGGCGCCGGAGATCGATGGTGTAGTGCTGATCAACGATTTCGAGCGCGATGAGCCTCGCCCCGGCGAGATCCGCCGGATGCGGATAACCGAGGCGCACGATTATGACCTCGTTGGCACGCTGCTGCCTTCCACGGAAGCAGCCCCGGTCGCACTGAAAACGCCCTTACAAGCCATCCCCGGCCTGATTCAAATCTCATCGCCCGCGCACTTGCCAGCTCGATAGTATGTCCGTTATGAAGTGCCCGATCTGCCAACGGCCCGTCAAACTTTCTGACCCGGAAGCCCCCTTCTGCAGCGAGCGTTGCCGCGACGTGGATCTCGGTAACTGGGCGACTGAAAAGTACGTGATCTCCAGTCCGATTCAGTCATCCTCGACGCTCGGCAGGGGCGACGAGTCAGATGAAGACTGACCCTGCCTGGCTTTTTGCTACCTGGTTCGGTTGTGGTCATTTCCCTAAAGGACCCGGCACCGCCGGATCACTGGGAGCGCTGCTGGCCGCTGTTCCGCTGGTCTATGCAGGGCTTCCTCCGTTGGGATTTATTTTGCTTTCACTGGTTCTGCTCTACCCCGCAATTGCGGCTTCCGGCAGTGTTGCGATCCGCTCCGGTCTGAGAGACCCCCAAATCGTTGTCGTCGACGAAGTCCTCGGCCAATGGATCGCCTTGGCGGGCGCATCGGTGCTGAACTGGAAGTCTTTCCTGCTGGCTTTCGCCCTCTTTCGCCTTTTCGATATCCTGAAGCCGCCCCCTATCCGCCGGCTGGAGCGCATCCCGGGTGGCGCTGGTATCGTGCTGGATGACGTCCTCGCAGGGGTCTACGGCGCCATCGTGTTGGCCATTGTGGGGCGGTTCGGTTTCTACTGACTCGAACGAGAGAAAATGGAATTGAGATACAACATTGCGTAAAGACATTCAAGGCAAGCCGCTCATTTCCCAGGTCCAGCCGCCAGCCGCGATTGTCGGAGGCGAACTAGCCATCCGCGGCTCCGGGCTCGCACATCTCGGGCGCCCGGCGGTCCGCATCGGCGATGTGTCCGCTCCGGTCGTTATCGGCTCCGACTCTCTGGTCATCGTCAAAGTTCCCGAAGGCGCCCATTCGGGCGAACTGGTTGTCGATTCTTCAGGTTCTCCGAGCGAAATCTGGAGTTGCGACATTGGAATCACGGTGGCGGAGAACCTCCACCCGGTGACCAGTCCCGCAGTCGATTCGTTCGGCAACATCTACACCACATTCAGCGGCTCTCGCGGCCAAAAGGTGCCGGTGGCCGTCTACAAAATCGATCTCAACTTCAACATGCGCCCGCTTGTGACGGATATGATGAACGCCACGGCGATCGCGGTTGGCGCCGACGATCAGATCTATGTCTCCAGCCGTTTCGATGGCATGGTTTATCAGGTAAGTCCCACGGGGAATATGTCGGTGTTTGTGGAAGGGATGGGCGTCGCTACCGGCATCTGCTTCGATCATGAGCGCAACATGTATGTCGGCGACCGCAGCGGAACCATCTTCAAAGTTGGTCCCGACCGTCAGATCTTCGTCTACGCCACCATGGAGCCTTCCATTTCGGCCTATCACTTGACGTGGGGACCGGACCACCATCTTTACGTCGCGGGGCCTACGACTTCCAGCTTCGATTCCGTCTACCGCGTGAATTCCAAGGGCGAAGTGGAAACCTGGTATCGCGGCCTGGGCCGGCCGCAAGGCATGGCCTTCGACGCGGATGGCAACCTCTATTCCTCCGCTTCCTGGATGGGCAGAAAAGGCGTGGTCCGTATCACCCCGGATCGCAATGTCAGCCATTTCCTCTCCGGCCCCGGCATCGTTGGCCTCGCCTTCATGCCCTCACGTTCAATGCTGGTGTCGACAACCAATGCGGTCCACCGGATCGATGTGAACGTCCGCGGCTACCAGCCGTTCTGATTCCAATTCAGCATGAACGCCGAAATCATCGCCGTCGGCTCGGAGATGCTGACGCCGGAGCGCCTCGATACCAATTCTTTGTGGCTCACCAACGAACTGAATCAGCTGGGTGTCGAGGTGATCGCCAAACACATCATCGGCGACCAGCGTGCGCGGCTGGCGGGCGAAATCCGGCGAGCGATGGAT
>Ga0206921_10203_pt1 | contig 16073 bp, 13 predicted proteins | sample Alteio_BWOrgHeat_66_FD_152930 | JGI IMG/M metagenome (GOLD analysis project Ga0206921, IMG submission 152930) | Enriched cells from forest soil in Barre Woods Harvard Forest LTER site, Petersham, Massachusetts, United States -... | ecosystem: Environmental > Terrestrial > Soil > Temperate forest >...
AAACCTAAACCTTATCACAATAAGTAAGTAGTGATACTTACCATATGAAGATACAATTATAGCTAATTTTATTACTTTTCACAACTCATTTGCCATGTAAATACGCATAAATTACACACCGTTAAAGAATAATTCTTTTATATTATTTAAAACATGGGTAATATTATCCATTACGGTAATATTTATCATATTTTTTACAATTGAGGTAATATTCCGAAAGAAAAAAAATATTAAAAAAATCAGATTTTCAATTTCACCAATGTATGTGAAGAAGAAATCCTGGCTTAGCCTGAACTGATTCATCAAAAAAGCAAATAGCTGCCGTTTACTTATTTATCCGTTTTTTTACCAGTGCCCAGCCATAGCAAGGCATTAATTATAAGCTTCTTCTCCATGGGGCTGTCAAAGGTATGCGACAGATCCTTATTAGTATGGTGCTCATAATCTATATCATTATGGCCCATGTTAAAGTATATCATTTTATAGTTCTTATTTGTCCACACTACCGGGTAATAGCCGCTGTGCCATATCTCACTCAGCTTTGGGCCGGTGCCCAGCGGAAAACTGGTTGAATCAATTGAACATAATATTTTTATATCCGAATTTTTACGCAGGTCAAACTCCCATCGGTACCACTCGTTTGGTGCCGATTTAAAGGTTTCGGGCATATCCTTAGTAGCCGGGTGCCGGTGATCTTCCACACGCAATATGGCCGATGTTGGGCGCCAGGTATTGCTCACATACTGCCCCGATCCTAAAAATACATTATGGTACCAATCCCAGTTAGCATTCACATCAGAAGGCGTTAAAGCAAAGGCCGAAAAGTGAAAGCCCATCCATCCTCCCCCGTTTTCCATATATTTTTGAAAAGCTGCGCGCTGGGCAAGATCTTCGGGCCGGGTATCCAGAAATATCACCACCTGGTAATGCGAGAGAAATTCCGCATTCAGGTTGTTCCAGTTCGAGGTTGAATCATAAGCAAAATGATACTCAGCCGCCAGTTCAGGAAATCGTTTGTTGGCCTCATGTACAAAGCTGATATGCGCCTGATCATTTTTAGCAGTATAAAAGGCTATAACCTTAAATTGGGGCTTAATGCTTTGCGCGTTGATTATTGTAGAACAAAAAAGAAAACAAAGAGCTATAAATATTGGTTTAATTTTGGTAGCTAAGCGCATAGTTTGTGGTTTAATGATGATAATATAAAGATATAAAACCTAAACTTGCAGGTAACCACTACAACACCACTACAAACAATTGCGTTTTTCCAATCAACGCTTTATACAATTATACCTGATTAATTTTGACTGGACTGTATGTAATTTTTCTTCTATAGTTCAAAAAATTGCTTAAAAATTTGATGTTAAATACATATAATTGCATAAAATTGCACGCAACCATTAAGGGTAAAACCAATTTACATTGATGTGATTAAACGATTTTGCAGTTAAAGAACCCCATTTAGCTGTTTTTTTGTTTTTTTTGAATGTCAAATAAATTGCCGCTGAAATTTGTAAATCATTTTTTTGACCTCAATTTTATTTTTAATGACCCTAAGTGTTCTTTTTACAATAAGTAAATCATACTTTTAACCGATTTTTTTTTAAAACATATTTTATGATCATAATTGCTGACGGTGGCTCAACCAAAACTAACTGGTGCCTGGTTACCGAGGAGGGTAAGAAAGTTTATTTCAATACCGAGGGTTACAACCCTTATTTTTCAAATGAAGAATACATTATCCAGTCTTTAAACGAGAATCTGCCAACAGATCTGGATAAAGATGCCATAACTGAAGTTAACTACTACGGTGCGGGATGCTCAACAGCTGATATGCGCCAGATTGTTGAAAATGCGATGCAGGCGGTATTCACCAAATCAAAGATCAACGTTGGTCATGATTTGCTTGCTGCAGCAAGAGCGTTACTGGGAACTACCGAAGGGTTTGCAGCAATATTGGGTACAGGTACAAATACCTGTATTTATGATGGTAAAGAAGTTATCGCTAATATTGATTCAGGAGCCTATATTTTAGGCGATGAAGGCAGCGGTTGCTATATAGGTAAAAAATTATTAACCGATTATATAAGAGGCTACATGCCTGAGGCTGTACGCAAAAACTTTTGGGATACCTTTAAACTTACGCCTGATGATATAAACGAGATTGTTTATACTCAGCCAAGAGCTAACCGCTTTTGCGCAAGCTTCAGCAAATTTGTGTATGACAATATTGTAAACATTGAGTATTCAAGAAACATTGTTCGTACATCATTCGAAGATTTTTTCCGTAACCTGGTAACACATTACCCGGATTATCAAAAATATACCTTTAACTGTATTGGTTCAGTAGGTTACAACTTCCGCAACGTACTGGAAGAAGTTGCCACCGAAAACGGTATGGTAGTAGGCCGCATCATCCGCTCACCTATAGATGACCTGGTTAAATACCATTTAGAGCTATCGCCATCACAATTATAGTTGGCAGTTAATGATGGGCAGTTTGCATCACAAAAAAATAGCGATGGGTTTTAAACCCATCGCTATTTTTTTTGAAGTATAAATAAATTAATGACAGCGAAGCGTAATGACTCAATGACCAATGACGCGAAGCATAATGACTAAGAAGCTATCTCGTTCTGAAATATCTTAGCGTATTTGCGCCTGTCGAATTTATAGAGTTTGGCGGCGCGGTACGATACCCCTTTTTGTTTTTCAGCAAGCTCCTTTAAAAAGCCATAGCTCAGCATTTTTTTACGGAAGTTACGTTTATCCAATTGTTTGCTCAAAACAGCCTCATATAACGATTGTAGTTGCGTAAGTGTGAATTTTTCGGGCAGCAATTCAAACGCTATAGGCTCATAATTTAATTTAGCACGGATTTTTTTGAACGCCCTTTTAAATATCTCGGTATGGTCAAAGGCCAGCGTAGGCAAATCATTAACCGGGTGCCAGAATGCTTTACGCGCATATTGGGTTATCGGCATCAGGTCCTTTTGCCCGCCAATGCGTATCAACGCAAAATAAGCAATAGTTACTACCCTGCCTTGCGGGTGCCTGTTCACCTCACCAAATGTATGGAACTGGCGCATAGGCAGATCATGCAAGCCGGTTAACTCATACAATATACGCTGCGCGGCAGCGTCTACGCTTTCGTCGGGCCCTACAATATTTCCTGGCAGTGCATACCAGTCTTTAAAAGGTTCTTCGTTACGCTCAATAAGTAGTACTTTAAGCTCTCCCGCTTCAAAACCAAAAATCACGCAATCTGTCGAAAAGACTGAATCAAGGTGAGGTAGATGTATTTCCAAAGACTATATAATTTAATAATTAAATATCGTTTAAAGATATGTGATAATTCCTAATCCAAAAAATATAAATAAAATTTAATGTGTAATATATACACACTATCTTCGTGGCAATTAATTGTGTATTGTAAAGATGCAAAAAATATCAAAACTTGCTGTTTTAACCTCCGGTGGCGATGCTCCCGGAATGAATCCCTGTATAAGGGCCGTGGTAAGAACTGCTATATATAACGGCTTAAACGTTGTAGGGGTTAAACAAGGTTACAAGGGCCTGATTGAAAATGATATGTACGATATGAACAAACGTTCAGTAAGTAACATATTAAACCTTGGTGGAACGATCTTAAAAACTGCACGATGCCTTGAATTCCGCACGGATGAAGGCATGGAAACTGCTTATCAGAATTTAAAAGCACAAGGTATTGATGCGCTGGTGGTAATTGGCGGCGATGGTACCTTTACCGGTGCATTGCGTTTTTCAAAAAAATATCCCGACATACAAATTATTGGCGTACCCGGCACTATTGATAATGACCTGTACGGCTCAACCTATACTTTAGGGTTTGATACTGCAACCAATACTGTAATTGAAGCTATTGATAAAATACGTGATACTGCCGATGCACACGACCGCTTGTTCTTTATTGAAGTAATGGGCCGCGATTCAGGCGCTATTGCGCTCAGGGCCGGTATATCATGCGGAGCAGAGGCTATTTTATTACCCGAAGTTGAAACCGCTATTGACGACCTGATAGCAAGCATTAAAACCGGTCACCTTAATAAAAAATCATCAAGCATAGTTATTGTTGCCGAAGGCGATAAGCACGGTGGCGTATATGACATCGCCAAAATGGTTGAAAAAGAGGTAGAACACTACGATATTAAAGTAACCATACTGGGCCACCTGCAACGCGGTGGCAGCCCATCCAGCTTCGACCGTATTTTGGGTAGTCGCCTGGGTTTTGCGGCTGTTAACGCGCTTATTGCAGGCGAAACACAACACATGGTAGGTTTGCGCGCCAATGAGATTGTTTTAACATCATTGCATGAAGCCTTAACCAGTCACGAATTTAAACTGGAAGATGATCTGATGCAGATGGCGCACATTTTATCTATATAAGTATTGATGATTGCAGTTGTATATAGCGGATCACACTATGCCCACTGGCGACTGGCGGACAAAGGCAAAACCATTGCTTCCTTTAAAACCAATGGCATAAATCCCTATTTCAACGACGAAAAGCACATCCTGCAGCTTCTCAGTAAAAACATCAACCTGATACACCACGCCGAAGAGATAAAACGTATTTACTTTTTTGGTGCCGGTGCCTCAACTGATGACTTAAAGCGCACCATATTCAACGCTCTATCTGTCTTTTTTAAACACGGTAAGGTAACTGTTGAGCACGATATCCTGGCTGCGGCTATAGCCTGCTGTAAAAATTCGCCGGGTATTGTGAGCATTTGTGGTAGTGGCTCAAACGCGGCTTATTACGATGGCAAAAAAGTAAAGCCGAACAATTACGGTTTAGGTTACATTTTGGCCGATGAAGGATCGGGCAACTGGCTGGGCCGGCAATTGATAAAAGGTTTCATGAACGAAACACTCCCCGAAAACCTTAAAACAAAATTTGTAAAACGCTACGAGGCTGATCGCAGCAACCTGCTGGAAAAGGTTTACAGGCAAAAACAACCGGCATTATTTTTAAGCTCGTTTAATGATTTTTTTTACGATAATCGCGATGATCATTATCTACAAAATGTAATAAAAAAAGGATTTAGCAAGCTAATAAACACATATTTGTTACCTTTACATAAGCAACATCCCGAAGCTTTAATACACTTTGCAGGCTCGGTGGCTGCAAACTTCCAGGATCACTTATATGAGGTAGCAAGTGATGCTAATTTAAAAATTGGAACAATTATAAAAGAACCTATAAATAATTTATTAACGTACTATTCTAACAAAAATTAAAAATCATGAAAATAGGAATCAACGGCTTTGGCCGTATCGGTCGTTTAGCTTTCAGAGCTGCAATGGAAAGACCAGACATTGAAGTTGTAGGTATTAATGACCTTGTAGAGCCTGATTATATGGCTTATATGTTGAAATATGATTCAACACACGGCCAGTTCAAAGGCACTATTGCTGTTGAAGGCGGCCATTTAGTAGTAAACGGTAAAACTATCCGTGTAACTGCTGAAAAAGACCCTGCAAACCTTAAATGGAATGAAGTAGGTGCTGAAGTTATAATTGAATCAACCGGTTTATTCTTAACTCAGGAAACTGCTCAAAAACATATTGATGCCGGCGCTAAGAAAGTAGTAATGAGTGCACCTGCAAAGGATGATACCCCTACTTTTGTTATGGGCGTTAACCATAAAGAATTAAAAGCAGAGCAAACTATCGTTTCAAATGCTTCATGTACTACCAACTGTTTAGCTCCTATCGCTAAAGTATTGAATGATAAATTCGGTATCGAAGAAGGCTTAATGAGCACTATACACGCGGTTACTGCAACTCAAAAAACAGTTGACGGCCCATCACATAAAGATTGGAGAGGTGGTCGCGGTGCTTACCAGAACATCATCCCTTCATCAACCGGCGCTGCAAAAGCGGTTGGCTTGGTGTTGCCTGAGCTTAAAGGTAAATTAACAGGTATGTCATTCCGCGTTCCGGTTGCTGACGTATCAGTAGTTGATTTAACTGTACGCTTGAAAAAACCTGCCACTTATGAAGCCGTTAAAGCAGCAATGAAAGAAGCTTCAGAAGGTGCTATGAAAGGCATTTTAGGTTATACTGAAGACGAAGTAGTATCAGAAGATTTCAAAGGTGATGCACGCACATCAATATTTGATGCTAAAGCAGGTATCGCATTGAATGATAACTTTGTTAAAGTTGTATCATGGTATGATAACGAATGGGGTTACTCAAACAAATTGATCGACCTTGTTCAGGAAATCGGTAAATTATAATATTTACAGTACTGCATATTTAAAAGCCGCCCGGTGTACCGGGCGGCTTTGTTGTTTAAATGTGGGGGTTCAAAAGTCTAGGCCCGTGCGATTCCCTCCCCTGGGAGGGACAGGGAGGGGTTTCGCCGATATACCTTTACGGCGTAGAAACCCCTCCCTCCCACTTCACCACCAACCACACCCCTCCATAGGGAGGGAATTAAACTGCTTGGCATATCATCAGCCACAAAAAAATTCACTAAATTTGATCATGGACACATCTGCTGCATTAGCCATTTTCAGGAAAAATTTAGAGAAGTATGTGGTATTTAACGAGGCCGAATGGATCGTTTTTACCCAGCACCTGAAATTCAGCCTGCTGAAAAAGAAGCATTATTTTGCTGAACCGGGAAAGGTTTGTGATAAAGTTGGCTTTGCGCTTACAGGTTCCGTACGTTATTTTCACATGAAGGATGGGCAGGATATTACCGGCTATTTTACCTTTGAAAATGAGTTTGTAAGCTCCTATAAAAGCTATCTTACCGGTCAGCCCGGCCATGTTTATATCCAGGCTTTGGATGATTGTAGACTCATCACCTTTACCCGCAATGATATGGACCTGATGCTAAACAACCCATTGCTTGCCTATAAAATGGAACGTCTTGGGCGCCTGATAGCCGAAAACTGCCTGTGTTGTTATGATGATCGCATAACATCATTCATAACCAAAACACCCGAAGAACGTTATCTGCAACTGCTCAGCACCGGCAAGGAAGTTTTGCAGCGTATACCGCAACATTATATAGCCCACTATTTGGGTATTACCCCGGTTTCCCTTTCACGCATCAGACGACGGGTGATGGAAACTGTGAAGTGATTTCGGAAGTCGGATTTGGGATTTCGGATTTTGTTAACATGCAAACAGTTATGCAATTGAGAATTGAATATTCATAAATCCGAAATCTCCCCTTTTTCTTATCTTTTGTTAACGTTTTGAAATACAAAGCCACCATACCTTTGATTATATCAAAACAGAAAAAAAATGCACACTATATTAGGAGCCGGCGGGGCAGTTGCCAATGCACTTACCCGCGAATTAGTAAATAACAATGAAACTATCCGTTTGGTTAGTCGCAAGCCCATAAACCAAACAGGCAAAAACATCACCTGGCGGAAAGCCGATCTGCTGAATTACAACGAGGTATTGGAAGCCGCCAAAGGCTCAACCGTAATTTACCTGACCGCAGGTTTGGTTTACGATAAAAACATCTGGCAACAGCAATGGCCGGTGATCATGCAAAACGTGAGCAACGCAGCTAAAGCAACCGGGGCACGTTTAATATTTTTCGATAACATTTATATGTACGGCCTGGTTAACGGACCAATTACTGAAGATACGCCTTACAACCCTGTCAGCGTAAAAGGTGAGATCCGCGCTAAGATAGCAACTACTTTAATGGATGAAGTTAAAGCCGGTAACATCAATGCGAGCATAGCACGCGGGGCCGACTTTTATGGCACCGAGAACATGAACTCCTTTTTAGATATGATGGTGATCGATAAGTTCGCCAAAAAACAAAGGGCGCAATGGATGGGCGATGTAAACAAGCTGCATAACTTCAGTTTTATCCCTGATATGGGCAAGGCCGTTTACCTGCTGGGTCAAAAGCCCGAGAGCGATAACCAGGTATGGCATATGCCCACCGCTGCTCCTCTGCCGGGCAAACAGTTTATTGAAATGATAGTCGGAACTTATAATATCGACCCAAAATACTTTGCCATTAAAAAGTTCATGCTGCAAATATTTGGTTTGTTTGATCCGCTGGTAAAAGGTACAGTAGAGATGTATTACCAGTATAATCACGACTATAATTTCAACTCCGCCAAGTTTGAAAAGGCCTTTAATTTTAAGCCGACTACTTATCAGGATGGATTTAAACAATTATCGCAAACATTATATAAACCGGTGGCATAATAGAGCATATCGAAGAAACCCCTCCCTGCCCCTCCCAGGGGAGGGAATCGAACGAGGCCCACTCTTCCCTAGCGATGGGTTTGAAACCCATCGCTATAATTAAATACCTTGCTCTTTACTCCGTTTTTAAACTTTTAACCGGGTTTGTCAAAGCCGCCCTTACAGTCAGCACCGATACCGTAGCAAAAGCAATAATGAACACGGTTAAAAATGGTATCACAAACAGCAGCATATCTATATTGATGCGGAATGCGTAGGATTGCAGCCACTTGCTGATAGCATACCAGGCCAGCGGGATAGATACCACAAATGCTATAACTATCAAAAAGGCAAAATCCTTATACAACAACTGCAAAATGCTGTTTACCGATGCACCCAACACCTTGCGGATCCCGATCTCTTTGGTGCGTTGTACAATGGTGTAGGATACCAACCCAAATAAGCCCAGGCAGGCCACTATAATAGCTATCAATGTAAATATGCCGAACACCTGCCCAAAGTGCTGATCGGCCTTATATTGCTCGTTAAAATGCGTATCAAGGAAGAAGTAATCGAACTGATCGCCGGGGAAGGCTGCTTTCCAGTTGGTTTGTAAGGATTCAATAGTCCGCTGGATATTGGTTGAGCTTACTTTAACCGATACATCGCCCCTTACATCTGGTATACACCGGAAGATAATGGCATCATAAGCATCATGCAGCGATTGCTGGTGAAAATTATCAACTACGCCCACAATGGTATAAACCTTTCCCCAAAAATCTATTCGTTTGTCTAAGGCAGCTTCCGGTTTGTTGAAGCCTAACTGCTCCACTGCTTTTTTGCTGAAAACTACCGCGCCGGTATCCGTTCCAAAATCCTTTCCGAATGCGCGGCCGGCAATTACCTTCAGATTGTAGGCAGTCAGAAAATCAAAATCCACACCTATTATGCGGTATTGTTTACCTTCCTTTTCATCGGCACCCTTTAGTTTTATGCCACCGGCATTCCAAAATATAGGGTCACCGGGAATTGTGGTCGATACCGCTACACTTTTAACATCGGGCAATTGCAGGCATTCATTTTTAAACTCCTTCATATCGCGGTAAAAGGAATCAATCCTTACCAATGGTGGTTTAATAACAAGCGTTTGCTCGATCCGCATACCCAGGTCCTGCTTTTGCATATAGGTTACCTGTTTGAAAACCGTAAGCGAGCCTATCAGCAAAAATATAGATGCCGCAAACTGGAACACGACCATGCCTTTGCGTAACAATGCCCCACCCGATGATGCTGACAGCTTCCCTTTAATCACATCAACCGGCCTGAATGATGATAAAACGATAGCCGGATAAAAACCCGAAAACACAGTACCTACCACCAGCATGGCAACAACCGTTAACCAAAACACAGCGCTGGTAAACAAGGTAAAGCTTAAATGCACACCAGATATACTGCTAAAAACCGGCAGAAAACAGGCGATTAGTATAAATGCCAGTACTAATGACAGTACATTTAGCAGTACCGCTTCCAGCATAAATTGCAGTATAAGCTGTCCCTTTGCTGAACCAAGCGTTTTGCGTACGCCCACCTCCTTTGCCCGGTTAATGGCACGGGCAGTGGCCAGGTTTATATAATTTATCCAGGCGATGATGATAACAAAGATGGCGATGCCTAATAAAAGGTAAACCGACTTCCCATCAGTATTGGGCTGCATCTCGCCCATGCGGTTTGAACTCAGGTGGATATCCTGAACTGGAAGCAACGTGTAAATGCCGCCGTCCCCTGTATTTTTATACTGGTCGTAAGCCTTTTTTACAATGGGCGCGAACTTTGCTTCAACAACTTTAGGGTCGACACCCGGCTTTAGCATTACGTAGGTAATACAGCCATCATTGAGCCATTGATTATCTATAGGATAGTTAACAATCTTTAAAAACGTAGCGTATGATGCCAGGTAATCGCATTTCATGTGGGTATTTTCGGGCCACTTTTTCATTACCCCTGTAACCTTCACGGGTTGGTCGTTATTTACAGTGATGCTTTTCCCTATCGCATTTTCACCATGAAAAAGTTTGTTCGCAATTTCTTCGGATATGACTACTGTATTAGGCTCCTTTAAGGCAGTTTTAGGGTCGCCGCTAAGCAAGGGGAATGAGAACACATTAAAAAATGAACTGCTGGCAAAATAAATATTATGGATCACCAGTTTTTGATCTTTATAACTGGCCTGGATATCACCTGAGCCTACCATTTTTACCACATCCTCAACCTCAGGCAAAACTTTAATGGCATTACCTACCCCAAAAGCGCCCGCTGTCCACTGTGTAGTTAATTTACCGTTGGTGTACCTGTCCTGGTTTATGCGGAAAATACGCGCCTTATTTGTATGAAAATCATCAAAACTAAGCTCATAAGTAACATACTGAATAATGAGCAAACAGGCCGCCATACCAATAGCCAGGCCGGCTATATTGATGAACGAAAAACCTTTGTTTTTGGTAAGGTTGCGAAAGGCAACCAGCAGGTAATTTTTGAACATAGCAATGGGATTTATTGTTCAGCAGCCAAAAACATACCCATATTTTAAGCTATTGATAATTAGAAATTTACATAAATATATCAATATAAAAACTGTTCGGATTCGATACACCTATAGTTCATTAACGAACGGGCATTTATCTATTTACATATTCATTATCAACAATATAGCAACTCATCTGTTCGTTAAAAATAAAACATTGGCTTATGATACTGTTTGCTTATGCAGGGAATATGAATGTGGATGAGTTTGGGAAACTTGTCCCATCAGCAAAAAAGATAGGAGTAGCAAAATTACCGGCCTACAATTTTATATTTAATACTACCGCGCCCGATGAATCATCAAAAGCGAATGTGGTAAAGTCGCTTGAACCTGCTGCTGTAGTGTGGGGTATTTTGATAGAGATTGATGATAATGAAAGAGATAATTTCTTTAATCCCGACCCGGTCACCAACGACCTTAAACTGGAATCGGTAACCTGCATCACCCACGGCGGAACTACTTACCATGCCGAAGTATTTACCGCCAAGCCCCATGCCGTAAACACACATTTATTGCCTTACGATTGGTACCATGCGCGCATCATAAAACTTGCTAAAGATGCTGAACTGCCCTTGGCATACATCAAACAAATAGCAGCCATGGCCTTTAAAACTGATCCGGATGAGGAACGCAGGACAAGGAGAATGAAGAAATTCGGTTTGTAGATATATATTAGCATTATATAAAGCATTACCTCAACCATCATGAGATTATTTAGCAGATTATTCGAAAAAACTAAAGTCCAGCCCCAAGAACAGTATATAATAACCATTACTGACGAAGCAATAAAAGTAGAGTACCCTAATCAGTCTGTCGAATCCATCTTATGGACTGAAATAAATGTAATCCTTTTAATAAATACAAATACAGGCCCATCTCAGCCCGATATTTGGTTAACACTTAAGGGAGATAATAATAGTTGTACAATACCTCACGATTCAGATGAATTTGAAAAGATTTACAATATCGTATCCAAATACGAGGGCTTCAATTTTGATAATTTCATCAAATCAATGTCGTGTGCTGATAATGCTGAATTTCTTTTGTGGACCAAAACCGAGTAATTCGTTTTATTAGAATTGCTTAGCCAGTTCTATGTAAATCTTTCTGACTTTCCATCTTCCCCACTTTCCAACTTCCTCAACAATCTGCATATTTGCACATAAGCATATTTGCACATCACAACACCATGATACACAAAAAAACAAGAAAATATATCCCGGCTGGCCTTGAAATGAAATGGGAGGCTTTGGAACCGCTTTTTAAAGACCTTTGCGACCGCCCCATTAATTCGGCACAGGAACTGGAACTATGGCTGCAAAACCGCAGCGAGCTGGAAGCTGCCATTGAGGAAGATTTCGCCTGGCGCTATATCCGCATGACCTGCGATACCAATAACGAAGAACTGCTGCAAAAATTCCAGTACTTCGCTACCGAGATCGAACCAAAAATCGCACCCTATAGTAACGAGCTAAACAAAAAACTGGTAGCCAGCGAATGGGTAGACAAACTGGATGCGGAAAAATTCTTCATCTATTTCCGTGGGGTGAAGAAGTCATTGGAGTTATTCCGCGAAGAGAATATTCCTATTCAAACTGAGATCCAGGTTGAACAGCAAAAGTACCAGGGTATCAGCGGTGCCATGTCGGTACATATTGATGATAAGGAATTTACACTTGAGCAGGCATCCGTGTTCTTAAAAGGTACTGATCGCACTAAAAGACAGGAAGTTTGGGAAAAGATAACTGCCCGCCGCCTGCAGGATAAGGAAACTTTAGACAAACTTTTTGACCACTTGCGTAAGCTAAGGCATAAAGTGGCGCTGAATGCCGGTTTCGAGAACTTCAGGGATTATATGTTCCAGGCATTGGGCCGCTTTGATTATACACCACAGGACTGCTATGCTTTCCACGAGGCTATTGAGAAAGAGATCGTACCTATTCTACGCGAGCAGGCCGAAAAACGTAAAAATGCACTGGGTTTATCTGCACTCCGCCCATGGGATATGGACGTTGATGTATCGGGCAAGCCGGCATTAAAGCCTTTTAACGGTGGCGCTGAACTGATTGAGAAATCAATCCAGTGCTTCACCAATATCAACAGCTATTTAGGTGAGCGTTTGGAGATCATGAAAGATAATGGTTTGTTTGATGTAGAAAGCCGCAAAGGAAAAGCCCCGGGTGGTTATAATTACCCGCTGTCGGAAACCGGCGCCCCGTTCATCTTCATGAATTCGGCCAACACCTTCCGCGACCTGACCACTATGGTGCACGAAGGCGGCCACGCGGTACATACTTTTTTAACTGCTGACCTGGAACTGAACGACTTTAAACATTGCCCGTCAGAAGTTGCCGAACTGGCATCTATGAGTATGGAGCTGATATCAATGGATAACTGGAATGTTTATTTTGATAACGAGGAAGACCTGAAACGCGCTAAACGCGATCAGCTTTTTGATGTATTAAAAACACTGCCTTGGGTAGCTGTTGTTGACCAGTTTCAACACTGGATCTATACCAACCCCAACCATACCGATGCGGAGCGCCGTGCCGCCTGGATACAGATATACGAGCCATTTGGCGCCGGCTTTGCCGACTGGAGCGGTATAAAAGACGCCGAAGCTAACCTGTGGCAAAAACAACTGCATATTTTCGAGGTGCCGTTTTATTACATAGAGTATGGTATGGCCCAGTTAGGCGCTATTGCTGTATGGAAAAACTACAAGGAAAACCCCGAAAAAGGCTTACAGCAATATTTAGATGCGCTGAAGTTAGGCTACACCAAAACCATCAAGGAAATTTACGAAACAGCAGGAATCAAATTCGATTTCAGCGCAGGTTATGTGAAGGAGTTGGCTGAGTTTGTAAAGGGTGAGATGGATAAATTGTAGGTAACTGCTCATAAAACGACGCGTCATTGCGAGGAGTGGAACGACGTGGCAATCCCCGACTATACAGAACAGAGCGAACTTGCTTAGCCGCTCTGTACAGTCGGGGATTATTAATGCTATTATTTGTTTTCAATGCTATTAATGAGCTCCCTCCGGTCGGTTGCCTTCGTACCTCGCAATGACGCTTGGTGAATACCCGACGCACATAAAACGCAAACATAATCCCATTTCATAGGTTAATATTACCTATGAAAAAGATCTTAATAATATTTAGCCTCATACTGTTTACTTCATTTAGCTATAGCCAATCATTTAAACAGGTAAAAATAGATAGCCTGGTTTCGGTAGCATTACCACCCACATATATTACCAAGGATACTTTAAACCAGCGCATCTTTAGCGCGAATGCATCTTTCGGCTATGTCGTAGTTATCCGCGAGCCAAATTCCAAAACCATCGCCCCGCTAAAAAAGGAAAAGGACCTTAACAAAGTGTTTAAGGACTATGCCAACGGTATAGTAAAATTATCCGGCGGAACGGTAGAAAACAAGCGCGACACAACAGTAGGCGCGTTAAAAGGTCTGCGTTTTGACCTGCGTACTGATAATGGTGATGGCAGCGTACAATACCGCAGGTTCCTGCTGCTATATACCCACGATGTAACCTACACCTTTGAATATTATTATGATGAGATGAGGGCAGCATTAACCAAAGACGAGGTAAAAACTTATTTTAGTTCGATAAAGCTTTCACCCGAGCTGCAAAGGAATGACCAGTACCTGGTAGCAAGTGTAGGTCCGGATCTTTTTGGCGTATCCCAAATAATGATCTACGCCGGTATAGCAATTATTATTGTTGTGAGCATCACTATGACTGTACGAAGAAAAAAGCGAAATGATGATCTTACAGATTGATAAGGCTTACAATTAAAAGAAGCAAGGGATGTGCGATTCCTTCCTTGGGGAAGGAGAAGGTAGGGGTTTGTTCGGTTTGAATATCGTAGAGACCCCTCCCTGCTATCGCACGTCACCCCTCCCAAAGCTACCGTGTACCCACAAATAAATAATTGATATTTGCGGGATGTTAGGAATAAACTATGAGGGTTATTTGGGAGATAGGCGAATAGAAAAGCGCGGGACAGAACTGCATAGGCGACTATTTAGTAATAGCACCCAAAGCATCCAGCGGTTATCTCAAACGCGTGCCGAGCAAAAGGCATATTATCGTTTTCTACTTAATGAAAAGGTATCGGAGACAAAACTCATAGATGAATTGCTTAACCGTTGTTCCCAACAGGTAAAAGGGAAAGTGGTGCTGTCTATACAAGACACCACAGAGATCAACCTTACAAGTCATCGAAACCGATTGAAAAGCGAGACAGGCTTAGGGGGAATAGATTATAGCAAAGGAATTGGATTTAAACTTCATCCCTCACTTGTTGTAGATGCAAGCAGTTGTTTTCCGATAGGGTTTTCAAGTCTTAAGATGTGGGGCAGGGATGCAGATGCACCTGACCGGGGCGACAAAAGCCGGCCATTAGTGAAAAAGGAGTCTAATAAATGGATTGAGGCGGGAAAGCAAAGCAAAGAAATGCTTAGTAGTGCAGATACGGTTGTGATAATTCAGGACCGTGAGGGCGATATATTCAGTCAGTTTCAGCAAATACCAGACCAGCAGACACACCTTCTTATCCGCTCACGTTTCAATAGAAATACAGAAGAAGAGATAGGGAAGCTTTGGGATATACTAGGCCAATCAGTAAAAATGGGGGATTATAAACTCAGATTAGATAGTGATAGCCATGGCAAAACACCTGCACGTAAGGCAGATATTGAAGTTCGTTCAATAAAAACCAACATAAGGGCTAAAGGAGAAAAAAGTATTGAAATATATGCAGTTGAGGCACTTGAAATAATCAGTGGTGATTATGAACCGGTTCACTGGCGATTACTTACCACTTGGCCGATAACAAAACTTGAGGACGCTCTACTGATAATTGAGTGGTATACCTGGCGATGGTTTATCGAGGAACTGTTCAGGATGTTAAAAAAAGAAGGGTTTAATATTGAGGGCAGCGAACTCGAAACAGGCTGGTCTATCGGAAAGCTAACTGTTATGCTACTGGATACCATTATTAAACTCATGCAGATGCATATCGCTTATAATGAACCGGAAGAGGCTAATGTTCCAAATTCGTCGCTGTTGTTTTCAGAGGAGGAACAGCAATGTATGGACTTGTTAAATAACCAAATGGAGGGGAAGACAGCTGCTTTAAAGAATCCCTTCATACCCGGAAAACTCAATTATGCTGTTTGGATATTATCCCGTGTTGGTGGCTGGAAAGGATATGCATCACAACGAAAACCTGGCTTGACAACCATGTTTAAC
>Ga0206921_10204_pt1 | contig 16047 bp, 13 predicted proteins | sample Alteio_BWOrgHeat_66_FD_152930 | JGI IMG/M metagenome (GOLD analysis project Ga0206921, IMG submission 152930) | Enriched cells from forest soil in Barre Woods Harvard Forest LTER site, Petersham, Massachusetts, United States -... | ecosystem: Environmental > Terrestrial > Soil > Temperate forest >...
GCTATCCGACGACAGTTGGGTGTTGCAGTTTGGATACTATGATGATGAGGATGAATTCATTGAATTGCTTCAGCCGCTTGCCCAGCCGGAAATAGACCTGATCCCCAAGGGGCTTCAAAAAGTCATGCGCAAAGTCGTGAAGAGCGAAGAGGGCTTGCGGCTCCCGGGGAATTTCTTATCCAGGTAGAGCCGAACTTTGACGTCGTACATTTATTTTTTTTAACGGGGTCGGCAGGACTCCGTATTTTTGTATCTCTGCTGTTACTTTCCCAACCAATTTAAGACTGAGAAATTTCGATGGCCTCGCAGGATGCTGCGAGTGGATTTTATTTCTTAACGATCAATCGAAGGTTATGCGGCACGATAGGGACATACTTTGGAAGGGTTTGTTGGAATTGGTCTTTGATGACCTGGTGCGTTTTGTCTTCCCAAAGGCGGACAAGGTGTTCGACATGAAAAAGGGCTTTGCCTTTCTCGACAAGGAACTGGCCGAGATGTACCCGGAGCCGGAGAAGGAAACCGATACCCGGTTCGTGGACAAGTTGGTAAGGGTATTCCGCCGCGACGGCGGCGAGGAATGGGTGCTCATCCACATCGAAGTGCAGGCGGAGACTAAGGACCGCGCGGAGTTTGCGGAACGGATGTTCCGGTATTTCTACCGCATTTTCGACCGTTACCGAAAGCCGGTGGCCGCCGTTGCAATTTTCACTGGCCGGGATGGAAAGCGGATACCCGGAAAATTCGAGTACGAGTTCTTGCAGACGCGGTTGGAATACCACTATAACACCTTGTGCATCCTGGACTATTCGGACGAGGAGTTGAAAGAAAACGATAGTCCCTTCGCGCTGGTGGTCATGGCGGCCAAACAGGCCTTGTTGAAGGGGAAGGATTTGGATAAGAAGTTACTTGCGGGCAAGCTCTTTATTTTCAGGAAATTGTATGAGCAAGGGGTTTTCGAGAAACGGAAGTTGCAGGCGATATTAACCTTCCTTGACAACTACGTACTCTTTGAGAAACCAGAAACTAATCGTATTTTTAGGGACGAAATTGATAAAATAACCGGCAAAAAGAATACTATGGATATTTTTGAACAAGTGGCGGAGATGAAGGCCCAGGAGGCCAGGAAAGAGGGTATCGAGGAAGGTCGGACCGAAGAGCGCCGTCATTTCGTAGAGAACCTTCTGAAGGAGTCGGATTTTTCTTTGGAGAAAATTGCCTCGTTGGCGAACGTTTCGGTGGGTTACGTCAAAGAGATAAAGAAGGGCGCCAAATAAGTTAGCCTGATCAAATATATTGCACAACCGTCCGGGTTTTCCGGGCGGTTTTTTTTGTCCCAGAGCGAGGCGACGGGGTTTCGCATTTTGCGAAGAAAGCGCCGGTGGGTCCTTCGCCGGACGCAGGGATTATATGCGGGATGTTGGGGCAATTGGGGTGTTTGGGTGATGGGGGGTAGCGCGTGCATGGGGGATGAGTTAGATTTGGATTCGCACCAAATCCCGACAGCCATGACCAAACCTTTCGATGCATTATACCTTGACCTGGAGAAGGCGCTGAAGATTGTGGATCGCAAATATGCCGGCGCCGAAAAATACGTGCAGGGAATGACGGTGATCCGGGAGAGGATCGGGCAGCTGAGGATCCAAGGGGCCAGGTTCATCAAAGACGGGGCCCGGGAGGTCGAATATTTCCGGCATGTTTGGCCGGTGTTTTACGCGAAGCTGTTCTTGCATATCTGGCTATACCGGATGGAGCTGACGAGAGTGACCGTGCCGGACGAGGGGTGGCCCGACCTGGTGGAGCGCGAGGAGCGCCGGGTGGTGCGGTTCTTCCGGGTCAACCAGGAGTTCTGACCATATTACCGGTGCGGTTCGCCGGTGATCGATGTGCAGTTCACGCGGGTATATAGTCATGGACTATTGTTCGATCCGTTGGCGTGGGTGCTCGACCAGGAGGGGGCGACACTCGCGAGTTACCGGGCGGCCTGGTGCCTGGCGATGGAGGCATTCCGGGGGTGGTTGCAGGAGGAGCGGGATCGGCGGGGCAGCGGGAAAGTGTCGCCGGCAGACCTGGGTTACAGCTGGGGTGCATCGGATGCGGCGTTGGTAGAGCAGTTGTTGGGGTTGCAGGCGGCGGGGGTGTTGTTGTACAAAGGAGAGCCTGCGGACGTGAGCCGGGTAGTACGACCCAAGAGGGCGCCTTTAATGGCGGAACAGTCGGAATAAATGCTATGCTGCATATTTACCGGAGATTTACGCCCTGGCTGAATCCTTTTTCACTTTCGGGCTTGGAAAGGCAGTGGACCAAAATTATTCAGTTTTACTAGGTGGAAGCCTTTTGATCGGGCATCAAAATAGGGTCGCGTTAAGTGGTGGTTGGAACTTTGCAAATGTGAAGGCGCTCTCTGTGTCGGGTTAATTTGATACCAATTTTAATGTCATTTTCCCTCCGACTGGCCTAACAATAGCTTGTATCAACGTAGCTTTACTGGGTATTTTGGAATTTACGGCACGGGTGTCGATAACGGAGTTGCCGGTACGGATAACATTAGGTTGGGTGGTAAATGTGATTGGGTCACCTGTGTTACTGATTACAGGGCCCCCTGCCAGGGCTTGAGGGATAAATGGGTAATTGATAGGCAATTCCTTTTTTACGCCTGAACTATTGAATTCCTGTACTCCCGAGTATGTACCCTGCAAAGTCAATTTTTGGCCTGCTTGGTCTTGGATACTTAGACTGACCTGGAAGGATTGGTCGTAACTGGCAATGTTGTTGGCAGATCCGTTTAACTTTATAGCGTAGATCGCAATTGTTCCACCGCTCTCCAATGGTACATCAGGAGTAGGATTCCAAATACATTGGAAATTGCCGATTGCGTTCAGGATAACCGCCCGAATTGCCAATTTGGTAAAAGCGACTTGTGTATCTGAAAGGACAAGGGGGCCAAAAACTCTAGTCGTTGTTTTGCTATATTGTGTTTGGACGCTATCCGCAAGGTCTACTGTAAGGGTTCCGCTGATGGATGGAATTGTGATTGTAATTGATTGGGATGCGGTATCAAAAACAGGCCCGCTGGAGACAGCGGTCGCAGTGATGGTATGTACCAGGTCCAAAGCTGGACCTTGACCCAATGGAATGGTAAGCGTGGCATCTGAAGCTGTGACGCCTGTGTCATGCGCGTCAACAGTCCAATTTACCTGGGTTGGTCCATCAAAATTCATTGGAACGGCATAACACTGCACAATAGCTACCGGTTGCCCCAACATATTTACTTTGGTTTGTATTGAGTTGACATAGACCCCGTCCAGATAGGCCGCTTGTTCGATATTCAGTGTTAAATTACTTGGAAAAGCAGGGGTTGGGGAAACGTTCACCCACCATCCTTCTGCCGTTTGATATTGAATCTGAAGATTGACTCGCCCTGAATTGGTGGAAAGGGAATTGGTGTTATATGAAATAGTAAAAGTTTGTCCAGGGCTGATGGCATCGTATGCTTCCGGCGCCCCTGGACCGGGGGATTGGGCTAATACGGCGCTGCTGAATTGATCATTGACCACGATCTGGAGACTGGCGACATGTGCTGGATAAGGGCCGGTATTCGATATATTGAAACTAATCGTGAATGGATGGCCTATTTTTGGCGATGCCGTCACTGCGATGGCGCTTGCCATCTGCATGTCTATGAACGGGGGGGCTTTTGGTGAATATTCTTCTACGAACCAACCTTTCCAGGGAAGAGGGTGGTTTGCAGCTATGGCAGTAGATTGATTGTTAGGCCCTGGGATGTTATCGATCTCATTCCATGATCCATCTGATTGCTGGACCAGGATAATTCCATCAGCGTCTGGGAAATTAACATCATAGATACTTACTGTCTTATTGCCACTGGTGTCAGTGCCGTAACCTGTGGCAACGACCTGATGTAGTCCGCTTAGATTACTCCGTGTGATTAGAGATAGTACGACGGGCATACCCATATTCAGAGAGTTTACGACCCGTGGAAATTCATTGTGATCCGTTTTATTTGCAACGTCTTGATTTGATTCGTTAAAACACCAGGCTCCTGTCTGCGCCCACATACTGGATGTCTGCAGGCTATCCATTAACCGATTGTAAACTGCAGTCGATAGTGGAGTATTGTCGGGTGGAATATCATGAGGCACATTTATAAAGTCATCCAGATGACCGCTTTTGTTCTCAGAAGAGGCGTAGAGGCTCCCGCTGGTGGCCGAACCATCGATGCAAGTTGGTGTTGGAACGTTCGCATACCAATAATCCAGGGTCAGCCAAGCTATACCACCGCATCGCCCGGCCCCTGCTGAAATAGATTGTGTGCCTCCCGTAATGGCTCCGATGAGGGCGCCAATATCACCAAATGGCCCCAAGATTAGACCTATTGCCCCTCCGATCACGGCCTCCAAGAAAGCATCAGCTAAATTATTGGGCAACACCACGTTCGGAAAATTGTTGGCAATATGTAACCCATCGCGGGATGGAATGAAGGTATTGGGCATAAATTGAAATTGAAGTGATTAGCAATAGGTGTTGTCAGAGAAATCTAAAGAGGATTTCGTAAGCGTCGATCAATTTAGTTTGATTTTCATTAATTGGCCAGAGTGAAAACACCCATTTTCCCGTAGTTAAGTGACTTGATGAAAAACCTCATGCTATATCTAAATGGTATCGCCGTTTTAGGAAAAAAGTGACATATGGCAATTGAAAGACAATGTACTGGCTTTTCCCATTGATCTTTATACCCTGCATTCCTCGCATCGCTGACCCTTACAAACCCCAGGTCGAATACTGGTCTGTCGCCTGGTAAGCCTCTTCGTTGGTTATGAATTTCGGTATCCGGGGACCGCGAGCTGGTGCGTTGATAAGTCATGATCGGGTGCGGGCTGATCATTCTGGAATTCCGACTGTTAGTCATCGGCCCCATTTTTTCAATAAAAGGAAAAGAAAGCCTTCCCGGAGGAAAAAAATCGCTGCCAAAAGAAAAATCACAATTAAGACTGTGATTGTCAGCTTATACCATAACGGCTCGCTTGTGAATTTTGCCCTTCCGCGCAGAAAATCTATCTCAGATTGCGTTTTCATTGTACAAAAGAACCCCGGACTGCCGGGTTGGGGCGGGGAAAGATCGCAATTATTTTAGTTTACCATTTTTCCCGGATTCGCCGGATTGAGGAGTTGACAGCCTATTCCAGGTTTTTTGATACAAATTTAGGCTCGACCTTCTTTTCGATATTATCGATAATTTCCTCATTTAAAGGTTCATCCTTCATTATTAAAAGGCCTGAGAGTAACATTATTTTTCCAATAAAAAGGAACATTTGCTGGCGGGAATATTTTTGAGTCAATTGCTTTAACTCCCGGAGGTGTTTTTGGGGCTCGCTCATATATTGGAATGCGCCTCTGAAAAGGTGCCTGTCCAAGTAATCGAAGATCATCTTCGCGTAGTAGCTACTTGAGTGTGTTTCTGCGTTTTTGTGACCCATGAATTGCGGAAGTCGGTCATCTGCGTTTGAGGCGTCGGCAAACTGACGAAGCATTTCATAATTTTTACTTCCTTTGAAAGATAGCAAGACTTCTTGCAGGAATAGAACACTAATGCCCCCTTTGGCTTTTATGACATGGGTTGATGACCTATGTTTCTTATCAATTTCTTTGTTAGGTTTGTTGCTATATTCGAGTGAAATGCTGCCAAGGTCAATATTGCCTTGCCATAGGGATTCGAGAAAGTTCAGAATTTCCAATAGTTCTTTTTGATCCCACTCGTGTTCTTTATAGAAATTTGTAGTATAGGTGGCTTCACAAATAGCGAAGATCATATTAAGGTAGGCCCAGGTCAAATCTGCGTGGGTGTCAGCAGGTAAATCAAATTCCTTATAAAGGATTTGCAGCTGCTCATACTCTTTCGTTGGAATATAGAATTTACGCACGAAGCCCATTTCACCGTCTAACATGAAATGTCCTGTTTGATCCACGCTGGCCAAAGGTTTGTTATGACCGAGCATGCGGTTCATGTTATGCTCTTCTGGCGCAGTAAATTCGATGGTGTTTTTTCCTTTAATCATATAACTGATCCGTCGTTTTAAATCCTCCTTAACCTTTCTCTTGGTTTCAAGTGCGTTGGTCTTCCTTTTAATTTGTTTTGCCATGTGGTTGAAATTGTTACTAAGGTAAATTTACTCTCATTTCCTGGCGGAAGTTTCAGAGCATTTTTTATAGAGACACATGGGTCTCTATTTTTTTGCGCGTGGGGGTTTGGCATTTTTGTGAGGCGATAAAAATGCGAAAGGCATGCTGCAACGAGTTTGCTGGAATGAGTTTACAGTGTTTATGCTGGTGGCGGTGGGGTTGTATTACCTGGTTGTGATAGTCAGGTTCTACTGGCGCGAGGTGATGGGTTGGTTTGGGAGGAAGGGGGAGGTTGGACAGAAGGGGGTGTCGAAGGCGGCGCAGCCGGCGACGTCGGCGGCGCGGGATGCTGCGCGTTCGACAGAAGGATAGTTGCCCTTTAGAAATAAGTCGCTGAAATACAGCGACTTATTTTTGAATGAAATTTAACTCGATGAAGATTTGCTAATTCCCCACCCACACATTATCCTTTTCATTCGCATCCATAAATATCCCACCCTCCAGCTTCAGCGATTTTACCTCCTTCCCGGTCTTGACTTTCACCGAGATCTCTTTCTGATTGTCTTCCCAAACTTTCGGAGTCTGATGAAAGCTTTCGGTTGATCCGTCGGTATAAATAGCGATCACGTCAAAAGGAATGACAAATCCGCCAACGTTCTTAATGTCCAGCACATACCCTTTCGAACTCTTATCGACTTTAGCCAGTGCAAGATCGATGTAACCGGGTGTAAAGAACCAGTTATAAAAGAACCAATCCAATTTTTTCCCGGAACCCTTTTCCATCGAATAAAAATAGTCCCAGGGGATGGGATGCTTGCCATTCCAGTTATTCATGTAGTTGTGCAATCCCTTCCTGAAGAGCTTATCGCCGAGCAAGTCCTTTACGGCAAGATAACTCAGCGATGGCTTGCCATAGGCATTGTTACCGGCGCCAAAGGTAACTTCGGGGCTGGGAGTAATAATGGGGTTTTCTTTGTCATGTGCGCCATGGATCCATCGGGTGACCCGGAAGGATTTATAGAAATCATCGGCCGATTTCTGGCCTTTTTCGGTCATCCCGATGAGGTATTCGAAAGTGGTAGCCCAGCCCTCGTCCATAAATGCGTAACGGCTTTCGTTAGTACCCATGTAAAAAGGAAAGTAAGTATGAGCCTGTTCATGGTCCTGCACCAATTCGGCAAAAACAAGATCCGGGGCATGGCTGTCGTTGATCATCATGGGATACTCCATATCCGCAAATCCCTGAAATGCGTTGGATTTCGGATAGGGATAGGGGATTCCCGGCCAGTTATTCGAAAACCAGGCCAACGAATACCTGCCGAACTGCACCGAATGATGAAAATCCTGCGATGAATCCGCGAAGGCAGCCTGCATGCTGACACGCCGCCCGGACTTGTTGTCGACAATAACGCTCCCGGCATCCCAATCGTAATGGTCGCTGACGCCGATGGCAACATCGCTCACATTGGTGGCAGACCATTTCCAGGTATTGCTGGCATTTTGAGCGGTAACTTTCCTATCGCTCCAATCCTGCCTGCTGGCAACGTGTATCGTGGAATCGCTCGTCATCGACTGCTGCAAACGCTCAGCAACTTCCGGCAATAGCACCTCCGAAGGGTTCTGCAATGTGCCGGTAGCCCATACCATGAAATCTTTGGGGACGGTTACATTTAGGTTATAGTCATTGAAATCGTTATAAAACTCCAGGGATCCGGTATGCGGCTGCTCATCCCACCCCTTGTAATCGTCATAAACAGAAACCCGCGGATAGAAATAAGCGATATAGTAGCTGGTTGAATCGATAATCCCCTCCCGACCGCGTCCGCGTGACAAATTGTAATGCCAGGCAATATCCAGCTTTATCGAATCATGTGGCAGCAATGGCTCGGATAAATTGACCATCTGATTGGTCGTGATCGCCTCATTATTATCCCAGGGGGTTTTGACGCCCCGTATCCTGATCTCGTCAACCTTGATCCCGGCCGTCGTATCGCCTCCACCTCTTCGTCCTGCACTGCGGTGAACATTCATGATCAGTTTCATATTCAGGCTTCTCAGCGTATCCGGACTATTATTGAAATAGGTGAGCTGCTCGGTGCCTCTGATGCTGTTGTCCGGCGGCATCACCGTTAAAGAAATGGTATATCGCCCGTGATTCTGCCAGTAATTTTTTCCTGGCTTCCCGCTGAGAGACCGGGTACCGTTATCGTAGGCTTTCTGAATCTCAGGGGGCATGGTAAGCGTTTGTGCGCCGGCTTGCAGTCCCAAGAATAAAACGGCGGGAAAGAGGAATGATCTTGTCATATGCAATTGTTTAAATAAGGGCAAACGACAAGATAACGGAATGTTTTAAGTTTGCCAAAGAATCAGGACAACAACTGTCACGAAACCGAACACTTCATTTAAAATGGCGGGAGGTAAACTGTTGACGATTAATTTCCTGTTTAAAGGGCATGCTCTTTGTAATTTTCTGTCAAAAAGAATACATATATGAAAAACTTCACCTTCCTGCTGGCCGCCCTTGCGATGCTGCAAAGCTTGCGTTCCCCGGCCCAGACAGGCGTCAATGATCTGTCCTCTTTTGCCGGGAAATACCAGTTCACCGCAAACAAGATGACCTTTCTGCAGATCAGCCGTAAAGACAGCGGACTTCAACTAAAGCAACTTTGGGACAACCAGGAAATCTATTTTAAACGAACAGGCGCCCTGACCTTTTATAACGACGACCGGTCCTTTCCACTAGCCTTCACGAAAGATAGCCAGGGCAAGATTACCCAGGTACTGGCTTTCAACCGGGATCTTTGGAACAAGGTACCGGACGACTACCAGCCGCAACTGGCAAAAATCGTGAAGCTCAGCCCCCAACAATTGAAGGCTTGTGAAGGGAAATACCGGCTTGACGGGGGTGACGCCGACGATTTCCTGACGATCGGGGTCGCGGAGGACCACCTGGCGCTCACCCAGCTCTGGGATCAGAGACGGATCGATATTTGGCCGGTTGCTCCCCTGGAATTCTTCAACGATAAACAGACCTTTCCGGTTAATTTTGTCGCTGATGCTAACGGGGCCATTAACCAAATCCTTATCAATGGCAGGGATAAATGGGTAAAAGTGAAATAATCATGTTCAAAAAATATTGCCAGGTCGCTTTCCGGAACCTCGTCAGGAACAAGGTCTTCTCTATTATCAATATCGCTGGCCTTGCAGCAGGCCTCACCAGCTTCCTGCTCATCATGTCCTATCTGAACGAAGAGTTGAGTTATGATCGCTACCCGGCACAGGCCAAACAGATTTTCAGAATGGGCGTGCGCGTCGACCAGAATGGAGGCACCGCAGACTACCCCGATGTGGATGTCGCCGTTGGGGAAGGAGTGAAAGTGGCCTCGCCATTGGTACTTGCTTCCACCCGGATCCTTCCCGACAAAAGCAGCTTCCTGCGCAAAAGCGACAAACTCTTCAAGGAAACAGGTATCGCCATCTGCGATTCGAACTTTCTTCAGGTGTTTTCGATCCCTTTGCTGAAGGGGGATGCCCGCACCGCGCTCGTAGAACCCAATAGCATCGTTATTACCAGAGCCTTCGAGCAAAAATATTTTGACGGGGAGTCAGGGCTTGGCCAGACCCTCGTCACCAACCGGACATCCTTCAAGGTCACCGGCGTGATCGACAAGGTGCCCGATAGAACGCATTTCCATTACGACGCATTTGTGAGCATGACCAGCTACGCCGACATCATCCGCGGCCATACCTGGAGCAATATCGGGTATTATACCTATCTGGTCCTTCGGCCCGGCGCCGACCCGACCGACGTGGAAAGGCTATTTCCGGACCTTGCCGAAAAATATGTTGCACCGGAGAGCGCGCACGACATGGGTATCAGCCTGGCCGAGGCCCGGAAAGAGCTAACCAGCTGGCACTTTTATCTCATGCCCCTTACGGACATCCACCTGCGATCTCATACCAAATATGAATTGCAACCGGGCGGTGATATGCAATACGTGTACATATTTTCCGCGCTGGCCGTTTTCATCTTACTGCTGGCCTGTGTCAACTTCACCAACCTCTCCACGGCAAGTTCGAACAGGCGAAGCCGGGAGATCGGCATCCGCAAGGTGCTGGGTTCGGTGCGGCGGCAGCTGATCCTCCAATTCCTGACGGAATCGGTCCTCCTCACGCTGGGAGCCCTGTTGCTCGCCCTGGGATTGATCTGGCTGCTCCTGCCCTGGTTTAACCAGGTCTCGGGAAAGAACATCAGCTTCGCCTGGTTCATTGATTACAGGGCCATCCTCGCGGAGGCCGGCCTGGCTTTGCTGGTGGGTTTGCTCGCAGGTGGTTATCCCTCCTTCTTCCTTTCCTCGTTTAAGATACTGTCCGTCCTCAGGGGTTCCGGCATATCCAACCCTTCCGGGCGAGGCGCCCTGAGAAGCAGCCTTGTCGTCTTCCAGTTCGTCATTTCCACGTCCATGATCGTCGCTACCCTGATCGTCTACAGCCAGCTGTACTTCATGCAGCACAAGCCTTTGGGATATGACAAAGGGCAGGTGATCTACATCCAGGACGCTTTCGGTCTCGGCAATAACCAATATGCCTTCAAGGAACAGCTGCTCGGGGACAGTCGCATCAGTTCAGTTACGCTCTCCAGGGATGCACCCGTGGACAGGGACGGCGCGGATGTGGACGGATCGGAGGTCTACCCAAAGGAAAAGAAGGCGAACGAAGGTGCCAGCGAGATCCATGCGTATTTCTTTCACGTTGACTATGACTATATCAAAACCCTGGGCATGACGATCGTCGCCGGCAGGAATTTATCCCCCGATTTCCGTGGCGATTCCTCGGCAGTCGTGATCAACCAATCCGCCGTCAAAGACCTGGGTTACAGTAATGACCTCCGGGCATTGAACAGGGTTATCGTAGGTTCGGGCTTGCAGGAATGGAAGGTCGTGGGCGTTGTAAAGGATTTCAACTACACGTCCGTCAGACAGAAGATCGCTCCGCTTATGATGATGCTGGGGCACAACAACGGCGGTGTCATGGTGAGGATCGGCACGGCGGATGTAAAAGGGGTGATTGACGCCATTCGCGGGAAGTGGACGGCATTCAATGCGCAAACACCCTTCTCCTATTATTTCCTCGACGACCGATTTGCGGCCCTCTATACCCGGGAACAAAAGACGGGTCAGATCTTCACCCTTTTCGCAGTGCTCGCTATCCTCATCGCCAGTCTTGGGCTTTTCGGATTGGTCGCCTTTACTACGGAACAGCGTACCAAAGAAATAGGGATTCGTAAAGTCCTGGGTGCAAGCGTCCCGCAGGTCGTGATCCTCTTATCGAAAAATCTTTTAGGCCTGGTTGTTATAGCCATGGCCATTGCTATTCCCCTGACGGGGATCATGATGCACCTTTGGCTGGAAAATTTTGCCTATCGCACGGGGATAAGATGGTGGATATTTTTGATAGCCGGTTCCGCGGCACTGATCATTGCGATCACCACCATCGGTTTCCGATCCATCAGGGCTGCATTGGCCAACCCGGTGAGGGCGCTGCGCAGCGAGTGAGCCGGTCTGTCTTTTATTCACTACGTAACACCGTTGCAGGATTGGCCAATGCCGCCCCTATGGCTCGCGCGCTCACCGTAACCAACGCAATCAGCGTCGTTGCTCCACCGGCCAGGATAAACACCCATCCCGCCACAGGTGTCCTGTAGGCAAAATCCTGCAACCAGGCATGCATAGTCCACCAGCTGAACGGAATGGCCAATAAAAAGGAAATGCCGACCAGCAACAGGAATTCTTTTGCCACTAGCACCAGCACTTGTCTGGCCGAGGCTCCCAACACCTTCCGGATACCGATCTCCCTGGCGCGTTGTTCCGTGGTGAAGGCGGCGAGCCCAAACAGACCCAGACAGGCGATCAGGACAGACAACAGCGCGAACAATTGAAACAGCTGGCTGGTACGGCGCTCTCCGGCATACAGCCTGGCGAATGCCTCATCGGGAAAATAGTAGGAAAAAGGAGCACCCGGCTTCAGCGTCTTCCATTCATGCTCGAGATCCCGCAGAAAAGCCGCCATGTCCGGCGTTTTTACCTTGACGATCAATCCACCGCCCGGGCCCCGGGAAAGCATCATCATCAGCGGGGCTATTTCGTGTTTCAACGAGACATAATTGAAGTCGGCTACCACCCCCACTACCTTATATTCATCGTTGTTGGAGCCGACAAGGGTCCTGCCGATCGGATCGACACGACTCCAGCCCAGCTTGCGAACCGCCGATTCGTTAAGGATAACCGAGCTTAAAACCCCGGAAGAGTCGGTGGGGAAATCCCGTGAGAAATTCCGGCCACCGACGATTTTCATGCCCAGCGTGGGAATATAATCATAGTCGATGGCATAGACGCTTGCAGGGATTACTGCATCGGTCCCGGCTGCTTGCTTTTCCTTGGGATAGATCAGTGTATTGCCGATCTGCTCATTTCCGGGAATTTGCCACGCAATGCTTGCATTCACCACCCGGCTATCTTTTATCACCTGCTGCCTGAATGCCTTTCCGGCGCCCTCGTCCCCGAGTAGATCGACATCCTCCACAAATACCAGCTGGTCTTTGTCATAGCCCAACTTCTGTCCTTGCATATATTTTAGCTGCCGGTATGCGATCAGTGTTCCGATGATCAGCGAGGTAGAAACAAAGAATTGGAATACGACGAGCCCCCTTCGGAGCGAAGTACCCCTGGCCCCCGAGCCTGAAAGGCCGCCTTTCAGCGCTCGTATCGCATTGAAAGAGGCCGAAGAAAATGCCGGATAGCAACCCGCACAGAGGCCCGTCAACAGTCCCAGCCCGAGCAAATCGGCTATCGTCCGGAAATGAAGCAGCCCGCCGAGCGTGAAATGCTTCCCGGCCAATTGATTGAAATAGGGTAGAAGCAGGATCACCAGTCCGATAGCAACCAACAGCGCAAAAAAGCTCAGCAACACGGCCTCGGCCAGGAATTGCAAAACAAGCTGACTTTTCAGCGACCCCATTACCTTCCGGATGCCGACCTCTTTTCCCCGTTTCGATGCGATCGCCGTCGAAAGATTGATGAAGTTGACACAGGCAAGCGCCAGGATAAAGAACGCCAGCCCGCTGAATATATAGACATACTGGATATCGCCGTTGTGCTCCAACTCCCCGGCACTGACCCCATGGAAATGGATATTCCGGAGAGGCTGCAGGATGAAAAGGAAATTATTGATGGATTTTTGGGCTTCGGCCAGCGAGACGTTCTCATCATGCTGGACTTCCGGCACCACATATTGCGCTACCAGCTTCGGCATCCCGGCCTCGATCTTCCGCGGGTCCGCGCCTTTATCCAGCTGCAAATAAGTATAATATACGGCATTGCTCCATGTATGACCGGTGCGATGCAGGGTAGCAAAGCTGACGACTCCGTCGAAATGGAAATGAGAATTATCGGGCATTTCTTCCATTACGCCCGTCACCTTGAGGGGGAATGGTCCGTCCATGACCTGCTTGCCCATCGCTTCCGCCTGCCCGAAATATTTTTTAGCAAGCGACCGGCTGATCACGATGCTGTTTGGTTCCGCCAGCGCCGTTGCCGCGTTCCCTTCCACCAGCGGCAACGAAAAAAAGGAAAAGAAATTCGCATCGGCAAACCCCATTCTCGACTCCTTGAACTGCCGCTCCGGAGTGCCCCAATAGGCCGGCCACGCCGGTAAGATTCGCGTATACCCCTTTACCGACGGGAAAGTCTTTTGAATACCCTCGCCGACTGCGATGTCCACATTGGGATAGACCGTCATTCCGTTATTCGCCACCAAATGGATCTCCACCCGGTAAATATCCGCGGCGCCGGCAGGATAGCTGTCATAGCTGAGCTCATCGAATACGTACAGCGCGATCAGCATACAGCAGGCCAGCCCCATGGCCAGGCCCAGAATATTCAGCAGCGAGAATACCTTGTTCTTCCGCAGGTATCGCAGGGCAGTCGTTAAATAGTTCCGCAACATGGGGAAGTGATTTGGTTTACAATATACCGCTAAAAAGCATCACACCAACGCCTCCACTTCCTCCGGGAACACCACGATCTCTTCCGACGCCCTCGCCTCCGGGAATGCCCCGATCTCTTCCGGCGCCCTTTCTAAACCCAGAATTTTCGGATCTTCCTGAAAAGAACAGGAGGCACCGGCGTCGTTGACCGATTGCCCGAATTCAGCAGGATTCCTTTTAATGGCCGGGAGCGCGACTCGATGGCATATACAACCGTATCGGAACGGCCGGGGCCTTCGACATGGAAACTATACATTTCCAGCACATCGAATTCCTCCGGCGCCAGGTAGCATTTTTCCTGCGCGCACAGTATTTTGTTGCCGATAAGACTGAAATCAAGAAAAAAACCTCTCGCCTGCAGGTCCGAAATAGCATCGATGATCGAGTAGTAACGCATGTTAAAGATTTATACATGAACGGTCGCATGTTGTTGGATGACATTTTGCAGCGCCAGGTGTAAACTGTCAAAATCCTCGAAACCATCGTACCGCACGCCGTTGATGAAGAAAGTAGGACTGCTGTCCACCCCGCTCTTTACCCCGCCCTCGAAATCGCTGATCACTTTCCGGAATAATTTGCGGTGTTCCCTGCTGTCTTCGAATGCCCGGATGTCCAGGTCGATCTCCCTGGCAAACTCGCAGAAGGAACTCCGTGTAAGATATTTTTGGTTTTCATAGATCATATCGTGCATATACCAGAACTTTCCCTGCAACGCCGCAGCTTCCGTAGCGACCGCGGCCTGCAGCGACAGCGGGTGCCGGGTCGGTATAGGATAGTGACGATAGACGAATTTCAGCAGGTGTCCGAAAGAGTCCTGCAGCCATTTGATCACGGGATAGACCTCGGCGCAGTATTCACATTGGAAATCGCCATACTGGATCAGTTCGATCGGAGCCAGGGGCCAGCCTTGATAATGATCGTAGTCCGTTCTGAAGTTTGGATGTAACATACTCATTGCAGTTTTTGGAATTGCTTGAGTCTGTTGGATACCTATTTGTGTGCCAGAATTCGATCGATTGATTATCAGCACGATGTGCCGTGCCCGTGAGAAGGAGGACTACGAAATATCGTGATTTCGCCGAACTTTATCGAAATGTCATTGGCTGTCGGCCAGCCAACAAACCAGTAGGATGAGACCCGGCGCCAGTACTGCCTCCAGTCCCATCTTCTCGCTCAAAAGTCCCCCCGGGAGACATCCTGCCAGGAAGCCGCCGAGTAGGACCGCATGTTTTTTGAGGCTTTCGGAGGCAGTAGGGTCGCCTCCGGATCTCCGGGACAACAATCGGCCCAGGTCCAGCGCTGCCTGGGTGACATTCCCGGTCATCATCGTCGTTGGGCCATAGGTCTTTTTGGCGAATAGTTTTCCAAAGGCATTCTGAAGACCCATGCCGAAGGTGGTGATCATTACGACGAGCGTATTGCCGGCAGGGTTAGCCGCTATGCCAAACGCAAGTCCCCCTGCAAGGAGAAGGACGATCCCTTCTATCAACAACAATGGGTAATGCTTCCCGGCCCGGTCCGAAAGCCACCCCCCTGTCATCACTGCCAATACGAATACCGGGAATGTAAGCAATTTCACCCAGGCCGAGGGGTCCCCATTCAGCACCGCCTGGGCGGCAAAAATGATAAAATTGCCGGTGACATGCGCCGAAAAGGTTTCGTTACCGGCCACAAATGTCGCGGTATCACAGAAACCTGCGGCGGCAGCGAGTAAAAAGGTAAACCATCCGATCTTCATCTTTGGGATCATAGAATTTCCATCCTAAAATTATCGTTTATTTTCAAATGGTCCGTTCAACGGGATGGTCCATCCAACCCAACGGTCCCGCCAACCCGGTGCTCCTTCCGACCTGGCGCAGCCCGCC
>Ga0206921_10003_pt1 | contig 15985 bp, 18 predicted proteins | sample Alteio_BWOrgHeat_66_FD_152930 | JGI IMG/M metagenome (GOLD analysis project Ga0206921, IMG submission 152930) | Enriched cells from forest soil in Barre Woods Harvard Forest LTER site, Petersham, Massachusetts, United States -... | ecosystem: Environmental > Terrestrial > Soil > Temperate forest >...
GTGGTTCAACCAGATCCGCTGTTGTCAGCCATTCATGGCCGACAAAAGGTGAGTTTAGTACAAGGCATCCATTCTCATCACAACGTATCGACATACCGGGGAGCAAATTCCAAGGCTCATCGCCTTTTTCTTGAGAACGCGTTGCGAAGGCTCCTGTTTCGGTGCTGCCAAAAATTTCTGTCGGGCGGCATCCAAAAACTGTCTCGGCTTGTTGATTTGCTACCAATGATAACGGAGCGCCTGCCGAAAAAATACGTCGGGGATTTTGTGCTTTGGGGAGTGGTTCAATACCACCCATCCGCTCAAGATGCGCAGGACTGCTCACGATAACAGCATCAGGCGGTAACTCCGCGAAAAGACTTTCCCATAATGTATGTGTCGTGGCTGAGAAGGGGCGACCCGCCATAAGCGGCCATAATAACTTGAATGTTAGGCCATAAACATGCTGATGTGACACAGTGTCGAACACAGGTCCATATCCTGAGTCTTTTCCCCACAAAGCTTCTAAAGTTGTGATTTCTCGTTCCAACATTGCCAGATTTTTCGAGACTTTCTTGGGCGCCCCCGTTGAACCGGAGGTTAAAAAGTCTAGAGAAAAGCGCTCTGGATCAATCGATTTTAATTCGACCGTTTTGCCGTGTCCATTTTCTATAACAGCGTCATCAACCAGAAGGTCGAATTTTTCCATGGAAGTTTGCAACGACCCCGGTTTATTGTTGGGAAGCAAGACAACATCTGCTGCGGCATGCAGCAAGCCGTAGAAACCCACAGCGAAATTATAGCTGTCCTGACAAACAAGAGCAGCACGGCGACAGTCCTTAAAGCGAGAAGCAGCATCCATGACATCAGCGCGAAGGCGGCCAAAGTCAATTAATGCGCCATCCCGCAAGGCAACTGGGTGATCATTCGACCGTCCTTCAACTAACAAGCATGATAGGCGTATAAGTGTCATCGCCGTATCACGCGTCGCACCATCATTTCACCAATGAAAAGTGCCCCCATAAGAATGTAGGATATGAGCCCATTCCATAACGTCCATTGGGCCAGTGTACCCCATACGGCAGTGGCTGTAGATATAAGGGCGTTAGCCAACAGAAAAACTGTCCAAATGATTGTGACCTTGCGTGTGTAGAGTACACCCTGCGCCGGCAAATTGGGTTCTTTAAGCCGCGCCATGCGCTCGACAAGTGTTGGGGGATAGAGCAAGGACAGACCAAAAATGGTGGCTACACATAGGCTTACAGCCACAGGGTATGCCTTCACAGCCAAAGCTGGATCCAAAAGCAGTACGATGACCAGTCCAAATGCTGCGATAAGAAAGGCGATGATCCAAATACGGGCATTAGGCCGTCGGCGTAGCGCCAAAATCCGTAGGCCGATGAGGGCTAGGCCAACAAGCACAAAACATATCGAAGGAATTTTTGTTGCACCAAAGTAAACGAGCAGCGGATAAAGCAGGCCACCCGCAAATATCAGAATAAGCCAGGGACTAAGCCGCTTCATGCTCTTTCAAGAGCTTCTCGATACAATCGAGTACATCGCCGACAGTGCGAACAGATTTGAAATCTTGGGGCGCAATACGCCGTCCTGTCAAAGCTTGAAGTTTGACAACAAGATCGATCGCATCGATGCTGTCGAGGCCAAGTTCTTCAAATAATTTTGCTTCCGGCGTTACCTTTTCGGGAGGAATCTCAAACAATTCTGTCAAAGTATTTTTCAGTTTTTGTAAAGCTTCATCACGCGTCATGACATTTGTTCCCGCTGAGACAAAATAAAACAAGCCAGATTTTTAATATTGGCGAAATGCACTTTGACTTCATCGGTTACAGTCGCGATCTTGATGCCATAACGCTTGCGCAGGATAACGCCGAGTTCGAGCGCATCAATCGAGTCCAATCCCAGGCCTGTACCAAAAAGCGGCTCAGAACTGTCGATTTGCTCGGGCGCAATATCTTCTAATTTCAACGCATCGATGATGAGATGTTTGAGTTCCAGCTCAAGACTGTCTGTTTCGGGTTTGAGCTGCATAATAAAATTCCAATGATTCCACGAGCTTACGCGCCGCTATACTCCGCTGATCATATAGTGAGTATGATTGAGCGTCTAGACAATCACCGACAACAATCTGAAAAAACGGTTTTTGCGATGGATAGTGCCACCATGGCTCACTTTTGAACAAAAAAGGCGGCGTACAACCAATAAAAACCACCTGAATAGAGGCTGCCGTCAGTGTGGCTATATTGGCAAAGCCGCGTTGAAAATGAGGTGTAGCTCCCGGTAGGGTGCGTGTTCCCTCGGGGAAAATAATTAAACTCCGCTTCTCATTGAGCGATATCTTGCACGCCTCGACAAGCGCCTCGGGATCGAGATCATTACGGATATAGCCAGCTTGGCGCATCAGAATTCCAAGGAAACGATGCCGCCATAGTTCGTGTTTAACAATACATTGCACGCGCGGTATCAGGGCCATCAAAATAACGACATCCAGTAAGGATGGATGATTGGCGATGATCATTTTGCCGCCGGCTTGAAGACGCTGATCGGGATCGAGAACTTCTAAACGGATCAAGCCCGAAAATTCCAATGCTTTAAGGTAAAAACGAAAAGTTTTATGAATAAAAAGCAATGTGCGTTCACGCTTATTGCCGGGAATAAGAACTAGTGAAGGCAGGACCGTCACGGCTAAAAAGCCGCCACCAATAAAAATAAACGCCAAGGCGAATAATTTACCGAATAACAGCCATGGATATCTAAGCCAGTACATTACGTTTCCATCGCCATTGTCGGTCGGCACTCATTGAAATCTCTTGGATCGAATCCTCCATTAGAAAATTTAGAAAATCTTGTGCGTGTGAGCAGGATATTTTTTCTTCATGCGGAGTGGATTCAAAGTCAATTTGGAGCATTTCATTTTTACCAGTTGCGCCTAAAGCAAGGGCCAATACTATTGGTTGTTCATATGGTTCATTAAACTCGGCAAAAGAACCGGGCAGCGGCTCGTCAAAATGAATAAGTAGAACCGGCTCATCGGGGTTTTCTTTCAAGTAGGCAACAGCTTCCAATAGGCCAAAACAAAAGCTTTCCTGACCAGCTGCTATGGCCGTGTGGCCACGACGATTGCCATGAGCGATTGAAAGCAATCCGATCAAGGCGTTATGGACAGACAGGGTGAAATCGGCAGGGGATAACTCGCCCTGACCATTCACCGCCTCCAATAATGACAAAGTACGGCTGAATTCACCGTGGCGTGATGAGAGAATAAGGCGTGCGTTCGCGGCTTCCGGTAATTCCCAAGCTACGCTTAACGCATGCCGTCCAAGCGACGAAACGCGGCGGCGCAAGAGTGCAGGAGTAGTATCAGATTTTTCTATAGGATGATCAGGCGTCCAATATTCCCAATTGTGCAAATAAAAGCTGGCAGGCTTCATAATTTTAGTTGTAAGCAGCGTCGAAGAGTTTTGTATCGATCTCATTTTGAAGATTACGAACATACTCATTATATCTGCGATGGATCATCCCGTCTGACTCTTGCAGATTTTCTGAAGAATTTAATTCGATGCTGTATTCTTTTTTGGAATAGGTAATATCAATTGTTGCTGTGTGATCTCGCCATTTGAGCATGCAATGCAATTTGCCGGGCCGGATATCCTTTACGGTCCAACCTTTGGCCAGGGCAGCTTTGGCGATGACTTTACCAACTTGTTCAGAAGAAAGTTTTTGTTGTGTAGCTGGCGGGATGGCATCTTGGTCTACATTGTAAACCACTTGTTGACGAGCGCAGGTGGCAAGAGTCACTGTCAGTACAAGAACTACACCGAATTTTTTCCAAACCTGAATCATCACTATCCTCTAGGGCTGTTTGCTGTGTATTACATAAATCTTTGGCTCATTTTTACCGACATGCAAGAGTGTCGTCTGTCGTGGGGTAGAAGAGAATGGTGATTATAACGACGGTTTCCAGCGAAAACGCAACTGCAGAATCGTTAATTTCTAAATGGGCAACGTCCGAAGATTGCGCTCGTGCCAAATTGCGTCAAAACAATTCGCGGCGACAGGATTCTTTATTGGCGCGGGCAGCATTGCGGGCTCTTTTAGCCCATGTAACTGGGGTGGACGACTGGCGCATTAATGTAGGTATTAACGGTAAACCCCACGTCTTAACGCCGACCGGCATTGCAGGACCATATATCTCTTTGTCACATACGCAAGGATTGGTGGCCTGTGCGGTTTCTGAAACCAGCTCCATTGGAGTCGATGTTGAGTATTGGCGTACACGAGATTTTATGGCTCTTGCCGATTATGCCTATGGCCCTGGTGAACGTGAAGAAGTGGCTCGTGATGGAATGTCCGCTTTTTATCGAATATGGACTTTGAGAGAAGCGATGGCCAAAGCCATGGGCGTAGGGGTGATGAAAACTTTTAATGGCCAGGACTGTATTGTAAGCGCCAAGATTCCAGCATCAGATTGTTGGATCATGGATGGGTGGAAATTGTTCTACAAACGTTTACAAAAGAGCTATAGTTTGGCTGTTGCGCTAACTAATGCCGAAGATAATTGGTCAGAGAAATCTGTAACCTGGGTTGATGTAACAATAATGCTCAAGTAGCTTTTTGAAGGAAACAAATTGGGAAATCTTGATAATTCGAATTCAAATTTATGAGCCAATATTAGAAAGCTAGCAGGTCAATGCTAATCTCACCCTCCGCCATTCCTTATCAATTTGACTCGCATAAAGCCCTTCACATCTCGATATTGAACGCAGAGATCTAAACCACTGTACCTGCGGCCCAACCGCTCGACCAAGCCCATTGAAAATTGTAGCCACCCAGCCAGCCCGTGACATCGACCGCTTCACCAATAATATAGAGGCCGGGAACTGTTTTCACTTCCATGGTTTTGGATGACAAGGCATCCGTGTCAACGCCGCCCAGAGTGACTTCGGCTTTGGCGTAGCCTTCTGAACCTGATGGTGTCAGTTTCCAGCCTTTCAAAAACTTCGCGACGCCCTTTAAATATTTATCCGTCAATGTTGCCATAGGTACGGATGAGAAATGAGCCGCCGTCAAACTGTGCGCCAAACGTTGCGGCAAGATTTCCCCTAAGATAGTTTGCAACTCAGCTTTTGCGCGGGCTTGCTTGCGGTCGAGCAGAAAGCTTTCAGCATTTACACCCGGTAATAGATCAAGTGTGATTTGTTGGCCTTCCCTCCAATAGGACGATATTTGCAAAATGGCCGGGCCGGATAGGCCGCGATGGGTAAAAACCATGGCCTCTCGGAAGGATCTCTTTCCATAGCTGGCCACGACTTCCAGCGACATACCACTGAGGGGCTGCATAATATTCAGTGCTTCTCCTTCAAACGTTAAAGGCACCAACCCGGGCCGCACCTCCGTAAGTGGCAAGCCGAATTGCTTAGCGATTTGATAAGTAAAGTTAGTCGCGCCCATTTTGGGAATGGATAGGCCGCCGGTCGCCAGCACGAGGGCTGTGGCTTCAAAAGTTTCTCTCTGTGTCTGAATGCGGAATGTGCCAGGTTTACTTATATCTGTGATTTGTTGTTCAAGTCGGATATCAACTTGTCCGCCCGCGCATTCATCCAACAGCATCTTGATAATTTCGCGTGCTGATCCGTCGCAGAATAATTGTCCGAGCGTTTTTTCATGATAGGGAATTTTGTGCTTTTCTACTAAAGCGACGAAATCATGCTGGGTGTAGGATTTTAGCGCCGACAGGCAAAAATGTGGATTATTCGAAATGTAGCGGTCTGGTGCGATATCTCGGTTGGTGAAATTACAGCGCCCACCACCGGAGATAAGAATTTTCGGCCCCACCTGGGACGCGTGGTCAAGGAGAAGTACTTTTCGTCCGCGCTGACCTGCGTGCAGTGCGCACATTAATCCTGCAGCGCCAGCGCCAAGAATGACAACATCATATGTAGGCATGCGTTTTTGTTTTGTGGATATTCATATCATGCTGACATGTTATATGTAGGTGGAGCAGCTCTGTTAAGACATATTCCTTAAGGAGCAGGGAATCGCGGTAGAGCGAGTTTATCGACGGAATGATCGTGAGACTGCCTGCATGCTAGAGCTAATGAGTGTTTTATCATACAGTAGATGACCGATGGTGTAAGGAAGTTATACAAGTTCTAATCATTGGGACATTCTCGTATTGTAATTGCTCTGCCTAGGGGAGGACTTTGTGGGGGTTGGCAAATCTTTGCCACATCGCCCAAGAGGTCGTCCTATGACAAAAACGCCAGCACAATCGAATGCCACCCAAATTCCAGTATGGGAGCCCTTAACTTTCGCTCGGCCACGCCGCGAGAAGATAGCGGGAGTGGAACATTTAGAGCCAAGAGAAAATTCGCAATTTCAGAAGATCCAATTTCCGCGTGTGAGCAGCAAAACGAGTGAGTAATTTAAGACCAGTCGTAACAAGACGTCTGATGCAGAACCGATATTCGTAACCGAGGGTTCACGAATTCTCAAACCAACAAGGAGCAAAAATGTCTTCACCTTCTCAAAAACCGTATTCCATGTTCAGCAACAAGGAGTCAGATACGCAACTCAAAAAAACGTCCGTTGTGCCAGATTTAGATACGAAAAATATTGGACCTACCAAAAGCCACAGTCAGGATGCGGATCGCCATAGTAAAATACCGCATATAAAATCTGGGAAATAACTTGTCGATATCGCTCCGCAGATCGCAAAATATTCTTCTCATCCAGGATGATCCCGCGGATGCCAAGGCCGTTCGAGAAGCGCTGATTAACGCAAGCGATGCGTCGTTTCAGGTAGAATGGGTAAGGAGCTACGCCGAAGGTCTCGCAAGTCTGACCAGTAAAGAAAAACTGAGAACGGAGAGCATAACGGCGGTTTTGGTTGATCTCTTTCTGCCTGACAGCAAGGGAATCGAAACTTTCGATCGGCTCTTTGCCGTAGTGCCCCAAATTCCGATCCTTATCCTCAGTGCTTTGCAAGATGAAGATATCGCTAAATTGGCGGTACAACACGGGGCGCAGGATTACCTCCTGAAAGAACGTCTCGACAACTACTTATTGCCGAAGGCTCTCCGCAACATGATCGAACGCGCGGCGAACGCCGAGGCGTTGTTCGTAGAAAAAGAACGCGCACAAGTCACGCTCAACTCCATTGGTGACGGGGTTATAAGCACGGATGCCGGGTGCCGCATGACCTATCTTAATGCCGTCGCAGAAAAAATAACGGGTTGGTCGCAAGAAGAGGCAGAAGGCCATTCGTTCGAAGAAGTGTTTCAAATCATCGACGCCACGACGCGCGAAGCTACGCTGAATCCCATGGCGCTAGCGATTCAAAGAAACAAAATTGTGGCCCTCACTCTAAACTGCGTTTTGATCCGCCGTGACGGCGTTGAAACTCCTATAGAAGATTCCACCGCGCCCATACATGACGCCCGAGGATGGGTAACTGGCGCCGTTATGGTGTTTCACGACGCGACTACATCCCGGACATTATCGCTTCGAATGCAACAGGCGCAGAAGATGGAAGCCGTAGGCAATCTCACGGGCGGCATGGCACATGATTTCAATAATTTACTCACCGTCATTATCGGTAATCTCGATATGTTGGCCGAGCGCCCGGAAAATAGCGACGAAACGAAACGTCTTTCGCAGGAGGCCCTGGAGGCGGCGCTACGTGGCGCCGACTTAACGCGACGGTTGCTTGCTTTTGCCCGCCAACAGCCGCTTCAGCCCCAACGTGTCGATGTCAACAAGCTGGTGGAAGGCATTACAAAACTACTTAGTCGCACACTCGGCGAGGATGTCCCCATTTCACTCGACTTTGGTGCGGATATTTGGCCGATTATTGTGGACCCGGTGCAGCTTGAATCCGCACTCACCAATCTCGCCACCAACGCCCGTGATGCGATGCCGCGTGGCGGAAAACTGACAGTCACAACCGCGAACGCTCACCTTGATGCCAATTATGCCTCGCGTAATATCGAAGTCCTGCCTGGCGATTATGTAGTGCTTAAGGTAAGCGACACCGGCACGGGTATGCCGCCGGAGATACTTGCCCACATTTTTGAACCTTTCTATACGACCAAGGAGCGCGGCAAAGGCACCGGTCTCGGTCTCGCCATGGTTTTTGGTTTTATGAAACAGTCGGGTGGACACATCAATGTTCACAGTGAAATCAATTCCGGCACAGCCTTCTGTCTCTATCTGCCGCGCGCTATTGCAAATGTAGTGTCAATCGTTCAAGCGCCCTTAGTGTCGCCGGCAATAGCGGACCACGAAACCATTTTAGTCGTCGAGGATAATAGCGATGTTCGTCAAATCGTGACTCGCCAGCTTGTGGGGCTTGGTTATCATGTGCTTGAGGTGGACAATGCCGCTAAGGCGCTTGAGTTGCTTACGTTCGGCAATAAGGTTGATCTGTTATTCACCGATATCGTGATGCCTGGCAAGCTCAATGGCCTTGAGCTGGCACGCGTAGCAAAGGAACGTTGGCCGGATCTTAAAGTTATCTTGACATCAGGTTTTCCAGAAACCAAACCCGATGGTCAAGGGATAGCTACTTCAGGCCTGCGTTTGTTGAGCAAGCCCTACAGAAAGGCAGATCTCGCATGTCTTATACGAGAAACCCTTGATGGTGTGGCGCCTGAAAATCATTCTCCTGTTTGGTCTCAAACAAAAACAGAGCAAGTCACTCCCTTAATAATCCAGCCGCCCAGTTAAATTCGATGGCAAAATTCCATGCAAATTCCATTGGTAAACTTTCCTGTCATAAACGATAAGAAAAATGAGAATCAGTATAGCTTCCTTATGCCTTAGGTACAGTAGTGCAGGGTATGAGAAGCGGAAAAGCTTTGGCAAATACAGATAACTTTCAGTATGCCATGGATCTGCTGACCATATTCTCCTATAGCTATTAGCGGATGGGTCTAAAAATGATGCTCTCCTGTAAAAATATTTTGTTGGATTATGGTTTATTCCTCATTCTTGGGCTGACTCTGGTGCGGGCAATGCTCAACCCCCACGCAGACGAGATGTATATGTATGCAATGGCCACGGTGTCATGTGGGCTAATTCTGGCCGTCTTTTATGTACAACGTGGAACCAATAAGGCCGCGCTTGCACATGCGCTTGGCTTGGAGCATGTCGCGCATGACCTGGCTAACTCTAATGTGAAAATAGCCAAGGAATTGGCGCAGGCTAATGTGGTCATTGCTGAGAAATTGGCTCTGTCCAATGTCGACATTGCTGAGAAATTGAAGGCTAGAACCGACGCGAGACAGCACGTTGCCGACAGAGGTCGCGAGTCCGCCGAGGATGCGACAAAGTTTGCAGAAAAAGGCCAGGCCTCCGCCCAGGTTGCTACGCTTGTTGCCGAAAAAGCCAATAAAGCAAAATCCGATTTTCTTGCCAATATGAGTCATGAAATTCGAACGCCGATGAATGCCATCATTGGACTTACTAATATTTTGCTGACGACGAAGTTGGACAGCAAACAAAAAGAGTATGTTACTGTGCTGCAGACGAGTGCCGATGGCCTCATGGTGCTGATTAATGATTTGCTGGACATCAATAAGATAGAAGCGGAAGTCATTGAGCTGGAAGAACTGCCCTTTAATCTGACCTCTCTTCTGGAGAGGGTTATCAGCGTCATGTCCGTACGTGCGAAGGAAAAAGGCATTGGGCTTGAGGTGCGTTACGAAGCCGGTCTCTACAAGACATTCATCGGGGATTGTGGACGCATCCGTCAGATACTGCTTAATCTGGTAGGCAATGCCGTTAAATTCACCGATCAGGGCGGCGTCTCGGTTTTTCTTGCCAACGGCGGAGGTGGAAATGGAAAGAAACACTTGACCATTTCAGTCACAGATACCGGGATTGGTATTCCTGAAAACAAGATCGCCGACATCTTCGGAAAATTCATACAAGCTGACCCAACTATTACCCGCAGATACGGAGGGACTGGACTCGGCCTTGCGATTTCCAAATCTTTGGCCGAACAAATGGATGGATCAATTACCGTTACCAGCGAAGTGGGTGTTGGCTCGACTTTTGTCCTGCATATAAGTCTTCCGCTTGCAGTCAACGAGAATGCTAATCTTCCTCATCAGGAAAATACTATTTATCTTGATACGCATAAAAATGCCGCGCGATTGCCCATTCTGCTGGTTGAAGATTACGAGCCTAATATTTTAGTGGCGACCGTTATGCTTAAAAACTTCAGCTATCCCTATGAGGTGGCACGTAACGGACAAGAAGCCGTGGATAAATTCTCTTCCGGTAAATATTCGCTGGTATTATTGGATGTACAAATGCCCTTCATGGATGGCTATGAGACGACTCGCCATATTCGTGAATTTGAGAAAACCCAAAAGTCACCACGGGTGCCTATTATTGCAATGACAGCGCATGCTCTCAAGGGAGATAGAGACAAATGCATCATTGCGGGAATGGATGATTACATCCCCAAGCCCTTTAATCCGCATGAGTTGCAGGCAATATTGATTAAGCATCTTGCCAAGAATGACCCAATAGCGGTCTGAATAAATCTCGAAGTTCGATAGACTGGGTCCACCGCCATATATGAGCCAGTCCGTAATGAGCGAGGGCATATTGTGACCAATTGCATTGGCTTTCCCGCCGTCTCACGCAAGGATGCGCGTGTTCTGATTTTGGGAACGCTGCCGGGCGTCGAGTCTTTAAAGCAGCAACAGTATTACGCCAAAAAGCAAAACAGTTTTTGGAAAATTATGGGCGCGTTGGTTGGCGCATCGCCTGATTTGCCCTACACAGAACGCCTGAAATGCCTTCTCGAAAACGGCATCGCCTTGTGGGATGTATGCGCGGCGGCAAAACGCAAGGGCAGTCTCGATTCGGCTATTCAATCGCCCGTGCCGAATGATTTTGTTGCGTTCTTCAAAAAACATCGCGCCATCACCGTGATTTATTTTAACGGACAGCCAGCTGGGAAATTGTTCGATCGGTATGTGAAACCGGAATTGCCGGAGGCTATTTTGGCTTTGCCACGTATGGCACTTCCTTCGACGAGTCCGGCGTATGCCGGCATGCGGTTCGAACAAAAATTGGCACTCTGGCGCGCGGCGTTGTTGTTGACGTAATTTATCTTGGCTTTGGTGCTGGCTTCTCGGAATCTTCAGCACGGCTCTCAGGGTGAGGTGTAATTTCAACCCCGGCAACCTTTAAGAGGGGTGCGGGAATTAAAAATTCCTCATTTGGATGAAGCCCGTCTCTTACAATTGTCACCCCTAACCAAACCTCATCTGTACTAAATGCATTTTTTGAGATTGCACACCCACTTATGATGGCTTCTTTAAAAGGTATCGGTGAATCTCGCATATCCACATAGACACCGGGTATGTCGATCGTGGCACCCAGCGGATATTGTTCTAAGAGTGTAATTTGTTCTCTTAAAATTTGAGGAGTCTCCGTTTGATCGATCTTAGAAAAGGCCAATGTTTGACCGTTGTCGGTTCTTAGGTAGCCTTTGTTTTCTTCCGTATCGAATTGCAGTAAATCACAATTTAAAACTCCCTCTGAATCCACTGGTTGAGATTCGCGTACTCTGTCAAATTGCCTTTTGTTGATCAACATAAAACCAACCACGGGTTCTTCGTTCTGAGTCACGATCTCGATAGTGAGTATGAATCTTTTTCCCTTGAAGACGGGGCTTTCGAAAGCGACCCACTTTCCAATGAGATGGTTGATGCCCGTTCCATCTGCAAGAGCTCGGATGATTTCCGGTGTTAATTTTGATGTTCCGTTTCTCATTTTATTATCTCTCTAAAAATTATTTCTTCTAATAAACATTGCATATCATGAAGAGGCCCATATTGTTATGGGTTCTTTAATTTCATAGTTTTTTCAAAGCCTTAGTTTGGGAAAGTCCGGGCGTGTCTGCGGACTCTTTCTTCGCCTTCTCTACCCCAATTCACGCGGTTTTATAGAGTTTTTTTTCGAGCGATGGGGTTTCGGCAACCGCGGCTGCGGGCTTCCATTTAAGGATCGGTTGCCGCGCGGCGCGGGTTTCGTCCATACGCCGGCGCGGCGTCAGATGCGGCGAACTCTTGATTGTATCGACATTGCCCTGTTTGATTTTTTGCGCAATGTCACGCAGCGCGGCGATAAACGCATCGAGCGTATCTTTGCTTTCGGTTTCGGTCGGCTCGATCAGGAACGCGCCGTGGACCACGAGCGGGAAATACATTGTCATCGGGTGGAAGCCGCGATCGATCAAGGCTTTGGCGATATCAAGTGTGCTGACGCCGGTATCTTTCAGAAAACGATCATCGAACAAGGCTTCGTGCATACACGGGCCTTCGAATGGCGCGCTCATCACGTCTTTGAGGCTTGCCAGAATATAGTTGGCATTTAAGACAGCATCGCTTGCGACCTGCCATAACCCATCGGCGCCGTGGCTCAAGATATAGGCGAGGGCGCGGATAAACATCCCCATCTGACCATGAAAACCCTTGATGCGGCCGAACGGTTTTTTGCCCGTAGCGTCGGCAGCATGTTCAACAAGTTGGAAACCGTCCGCGCCATGCACGACATAGGGTAGGGGAATAAAAGGCGCCAAAGATTCCGCGAGCACAATCGGACCTGCGCCCGGACCACCGCCGCCGTGGGGCGTCGAGAAAGTTTTGTGCAGGTTGATGTGCATGACATCGATGCCAAGGTCGGCCGGACGTACGCGGCCGACAATGGCGTTGAAATTGGCGCCATCGCAATAGAAGTAAGCACCTGCTTTATGAACCGCATCGGCGATTTCACGAATATCACCTTCGAACAAACCGCAGGTGTTCGGATTGGTGAGCATGATTGCCGCAACATCGGGGCCGAGTTTCGATTTCAATACCGCGAGATCAACGCGGCCTTGGGCATTCGCTGGAATGGACTCTGTTACGAACCCAAGTGCCGCCGCCGTTGCCGGATTCGTGCCATGCGCGGATTCGGGAACCAGAACTTTGATGCGGTTTTCGCCGCGTGCGGCGAGCGCCGATTTAATCGCTGCCATACCGCAGAATTCGCCATGCGCACCGGCACCGGGTGTCATCGCCACATGCGGCATCCCCGTGAGAGTTTTGAGCCAGCTGGCAAGACTGTCGATCAGTTCAAGCGCGCCTTGTGTTGTTGAGGTTGGTTGTAACGGATGAAGATCAGAGAAACCGGGAAGCCGCGCCATTTTTTCATTGAGGCGCGGATTATGTTTCATCGTGCAGGAACCAAGCGGATAGAAAACACTATCGATGCCGTAATTTTTTTGGCTCAGGCGGGTGTAATGACGGACAACTTGCGGTTCTGAAAGGCCGGGCAAACCAATTTTGCCCATGCGGCGGTTTGCGCCGATGCGTGACTGATGTTTTGGGATCGGTGGCAGATCGATGCCGGTGCGGTCTTCCGCATCTTGCTCGAAAATCAGTGGTTCTTCTAAATCGATCATGCGCATACCTCACGCAAGGCCTTAGCCAAAGCTTCGATGTCTTGATCGGTTGTCAATTCCGTTGCGGTCACAAGAAGCAAGTTCGCCATGCCTTTGTCATTCGGATAGAGGCGGCTGACCGGTACACCGGCAAGGATCGGGCGTTTGGCGAGCTCGTTCACGACCGTGGAGGCGGCCTTCGGAAGTTCAAGGGTCATTTCATTGAAGAAACTGTCATTCAAAACTTTGCAGCCGGGAACTTTAGAAATTGCCTCGGCGAGCTGGCAGGCTTTGGCATGATTAAGTTCAGCTGTTCCCGTGAAGCCGGCTTCGCCCATCAGGCTCAGATGCATCGTGAAGGCGAGTGCGCAAAGACCTGAGTTCGTGCAGATATTGCTGGTGGCTTTTTCGCGGCGGATATGTTGTTCGCGCGCCGACAGCGTCAGCACGAAGCCGCGTTTACCGTCCGCATCGACCGTCTGGCCGCACAGCCGACCCGGCATCTGGCGCATGTATTTTTCTTTGCAGGCGAAGAGACCAACATAAGGGCCGCCGAAATTGAGACCGTTACCGATAGCCTGCCCTTCAGCAATCACGATATCGGCGCCCATTTCACCGGGTGGCGTGATGAGGCCGAGGGAGAAAACTTCCGTCACGGCGATGATCAGCAACGCCCCTTTTTGCTGGCAGATCTGCGCGAGCTTGCGGAAATCGTGAATACGGCCAAAGAAATCGGGGTTCTGCACGACGACGCAGGATGTTGCATCATCGACCATCGACAAAAGATTCTCAGACGCTATCGGTGACGGTGTGCCGGTTTCCATTGTAAAACCGGTCATCTCGGCCATCGTCGCAATCGTTTCACGGTAGTGCGGATGCAGATTGCCGGAAATCAGGGCGCGGGTCTTTTTCGTCACGCGGTTGGCCATCATCACCGCTTCGGCACAAGCCGTTGGGCCGTCATACATGGATGCGTTTGCGACATCCATCGCTGTCAACATCGCGACTTGCGTCTGGAACTCGAACAGATATTGCAGCGTGCCTTGGCTGACTTCGGGCTGATAGGGTGTGTAGGACGTCAGGAACTCGCCGCGCAACAGAAGTTGGTCAACGCTGGCGGGAACGTGATGACGATAGGCGCCGCCGCCGATGAAAAAGGGGCACGAACCGGCTGGAATATCTTTCGCCGCCATTGTCGTAAGGCGACGTTCGACTTCATATTCAGGCAGGTGATTGGAAAGACCGCTGATCGGGCCTTTCAGACGTGCGGAGGCGGGAACGTCGCGGAACAATTCATCGACGCTCGGCACGCCGATTTTAGCTAGCATGTCGTGACGGTCGTCTGTCGTCAGCGGTAAATAACGCATACTAATTTATCCTGTACAGGCTTAGCCTGCTAAAAGACCTTTGACATAATCCTTGTACGTCGCTTCATCCATAAGTTGGCTCGCCTGTGCCGGATTCGCAAGCTTAAGTTTGAAAAACCATCCGTCGCCCATCGCCGATGCGTTAACCTTGGCGGGGTCATTGCTCAGATTATCGTTAACGGCTGCGACTTCACCATCGAGCGGGGTGTAAACTTCGCTCGCGGCTTTGGAAGATTCAACCACCGCCGTCTGTTCGCTTTGCTTAACTTTTTTGCCGATTGGCGGAAGCTCCACGTAAACGATGTCGCCGAGGGCTTTCTGGGCGTAATCGGTGATGCCACAAATCGCTGTATCGCCTTCGATGCGGGCCCATTCATGCTCTTTGGTAAAACGAAGATCCGACATAATTTTATCCCTTCATATAGTGATGCGGCACAAAAGGCAGTGTGACAACGGATGCCGGAAGTGGCTTGCCGCGGACCATTAAAGATACCGCTGTTCCGGCTTTCGCATAGGCACTTTCGACATAACCCATGCAGATAGGACCGTCAACGACAGGGCCAAACCCGCCGCTGCAAATGATGCCGATTTTTTTACCGTCGGGACCGACAATTTCGGTATTTTCGCGCGCGAGGGCACGACCCTCAGGTTTGATACCTACACGTTTACGTACAATACCACCGGTAAGTTGTTGTTTTACTTTGTCTGCGCCGATAAAACCGCCATCGGTGCGGCGGCGTTTACCAATGGCCCAAACCAGATTGGCCTCGACGGGCGTCGTGGTCGGATCGAGATCGTGTCCGTAAAGGCAAAGCCCCGCCTCGAGTCGCAGCGAATCGCGCGCGCCAAGGCCGATTGGCAAAACTTCGGGTTGAGCCAAAAGCGAACGCGCAAAAGCCTCGACCGTCGCGTTCGGCACAGACATTTCGAAACCGTCTTCGCCGGTATAACCGGAACGGCTGATGAAGCAGAGGCCGATATCTTTAATTTGAAATTTGCCAGCCTGCATGAACTTCAATTGGGTGGGCGCATCGCAGAAGCGCGCCAGCACGGCGGCAGCCTGTGGTCCTTGCAAGGCGACCAGCGCGCGGTCGTTCAGCATCGTTGCCTTCACGCCGGGGAGATGTTTTTTCATATGCACAAAGTCTTCATCTTTCCCGCCGGCGTTGACGACGAT
>Ga0206921_10205_pt1 | contig 15967 bp, 10 predicted proteins | sample Alteio_BWOrgHeat_66_FD_152930 | JGI IMG/M metagenome (GOLD analysis project Ga0206921, IMG submission 152930) | Enriched cells from forest soil in Barre Woods Harvard Forest LTER site, Petersham, Massachusetts, United States -... | ecosystem: Environmental > Terrestrial > Soil > Temperate forest >...
CTAACGTCAGCTGGTATGCGAAAGGGAAGAAATGGGTAATGGCGCTGGCGACGAAGGACAGGATCACCTTTTATTCTTCGATCGACCTGAAGGGTTGGACAAAGGAAAGCGAATTCGGCGAGGGCATCGGTGCGCATGGGGGAGTTTGGGAGTGTCCGAGTCTTTTTTCACTGAACCTGAAGGTCAGGGAAATAGAGAAACCCTATTGGGTGCTGCTCGTGAGCAGCAACCCCGGCGGTGTCAACGGCGGGTCGGGAACGCAATATTTTATCGGGCAATGGGATGGGCATGTGTTCAAACCGGTGGACACGGTGACCCGTTGGGTCGATTATGGACCCGATGACTATGCGGGCGCGGTGTGGAGCAATACCGGCCGTCGCCGACTATTCCTGGGATGGATGAGCAACTGGGATTATGCCAACCAGCTGCCCACGGCTACCTGGAGGAATGCGATGACTATCCCGCGCAATTTATTTTTACAGGAAAGCAAATCGAAGATATTACTGGCTTCCGAGCCGGCGCAGGAATTGTATAGCCTTTCCAAACGAAAGGTCGAGCTTCACCATATTGTGGTTGACAGCAGCACCTCGCTGACCGGCATGCTGAAGGATACGGCAGGCCGTTATATCCTCGAAGTCGAGGGTCCCGCGGATGGAAGCGTTGCCTTCGTATTTGCGAATCCGGCGGGCGAGCAGGTGATATTCGGGTACAATGCCGTGAAGGATCAGTACTACCTGGACCGCAGCGGTTCGGGCCGTGTGGATTTTCATCCGGGGTTTGGCGGGATCTATACGGCGGCCAGGTTGAGCGATGCGGGTAGCCTGAACCTGCGTTTTGTGATGGACCGCAGCAGCCTGGAGGTGTTTGCCGACGGCGGCCTGACGGTGATGACGGGAATCTTTTTTTCGAAGCAGCCTCTGACGAGGGTGCGGGTGAATACGACGGGGCCCTGGACGATCAAACGTTTGTCTTACGCGGCACTCGGTTCCATCTGGTAAATTCTACTCTTTTTTGGCGGAGCGGGCGGATGAGATGTGTCTTCAGGGAAAGACATCTATCTTATGCGTATTCTTATGTTACTGCTGGCGGCCGTGATAAGCAGTGCGGTCGTTGCCCAGAAAAAGCCAAATATCCTCGTCATCTTCGGCGACGATATCGGTCAGTCCAATGTAAGTGCTTATAGTAGAGGCCTGATGGGTTTCACGACGCCCAATATCGATCGTATCGGTGCGGAGGGTGGGGTTTTCGTACAATATTATGGTCAACAGAGCTGTACGGCGGGCCGTGCTGCCTTTATCACGGGGCAGTGCCCTTTCAGGACGGGATTGACGAAAGTGGGGTTGCCTGGCGCTCCGGTGGGATTGCAAAAAGAAGACCCTACGATCGCGGAGTTTCTCAAACCGTTGGGGTATATGTGCGGACAGTTCGGCAAGAACCATCTTGGCGATGCCGACAAGTACCTGCCGACCGCGCATGGATTCGATGAATTCTTTGGCAATCTGTATCACCTGAATGCCGAGGAGGAGCCGGAGAATCCCGATTATCCGAAGGACCCGGCTTTCAAAAAGGAGTTTGGACCGCGTGGAGTGCTGCGATCCACGGCAGATGGTAAAGTGGAAGATACGGGGCCGCTGACGAAGAAGCGGATGGAGACAGTGGATGAAGAATTTTATGCGGCGGCCGTGGATTTTATGAAGAGACAAGTCCAGGCGTCCAAACCGTTTTTTGTGTGGTTCAACAGCACCAGGATGCACATTTTTACGCATCTGAAGCCATCATCGGATGGCAAGACGGGTCTGGGTCTGCAGGCGGATGGGATGGTGGAGCATGATGCGATGGTGGGTGATCTGCTGAAATTCCTGGACGACAACCATATTGCCGACAATACGATTGTCATTTACAGCACCGATAACGGGGCGATGAAAAATCAGTGGCCGGATGGGGGTTCTTCTCCTTTTGCCGGCGAAAAAGATATGGAGACCGAAGGCGCCTTCCGGGTGCCCTGTCTGATCCGGTGGCCGGGGGTTATAAAGCCCGGCACCAATTTTACGGGTTTGTTCTCGGCGGAGGACTGGCTGCCCACGCTGGTGGCGGCTGCGGGGGGCGATCCCAATCTTGCCCAGGATGTGACGAAGGGCGCGCAGGAAGGAGGCAAGAATTTCAAAGTACACCTGGACGGTTTTAACCAGGTGCCTTATTTGAAGGGTCAGTCCGGAACGCTGCGGCATGAATTCGTCTATTTTGACGATGACGGCAACCTGGTGGCTTATCGTGACGACCGGTTCAAATATATATTTGCCAGGCAGGACGCGCATGGGATGGAAATATGGCGGGTGCCGATGACCAAGATGAGGGCGCCTGTATTCATCGATCTGCTGTCCGATCCCTATGAGTATGCCCCTCACAACGCAGCGAACTATGAGAATTGGGCGATGAAACATGCCTTCCTGATCTTGCCGGCCGTGGAAAAATGTGCAAAATACCTGGCGACGTACCGGGCCTTTCCTCCACGTCAGGCGCCCGCTTCCTTTAATATTGACGCATTGATCGCCCAACTGCCGAAACCGCAGATCCAAAACTAATCCAACGAACCCTGTCATGGCTGCCGCATTGGATGGGATAAAGGAATTGAAGAGCCGGGTACAATCGTCGATCATCGGACAGGAAGACGTCATCACGAAGATACTGATCGGTCTGCTCACCGATGGGAACGTGCTGCTGGAAGGGTTGCCGGGGCTTGCCAAGACAAGGGCAGTGAAGAGTCTCGCCGGTCAGCTGGCCTGTAAACTGAGCCGTATTCAATTCACGCCGGACCTGTTGCCCTCTGATATCACCGGAACGGAGATCTATCAACCGCAGAGCGAGGAGAAGTTCCTTTTCCAGGCGGGACCGATCTTCAGCAATCTCGTGCTGGCCGACGAGATCAACCGGGCGCCTGCCAAAGTGCAGGCTGCCCTGTTAGAGGCGATGGAAGAGCGACAGGTTTCCGTGGCCGGCAAGACGCACAAAATGGAGCCGCTGTTCATGGTGCTGGCTACCGAGAACCCAATCGAGCAGGAGGGCACCTATCCTTTACCGGAAGCCCAGCTGGATCGGTTTGTCATGAAGATCCTGATCGGCTATCCTTCGGACGCCGATGAGGCCAGGATCGTTAGGTTGGTGCGGGAGGAGACGGGGAAGCCGCCTGCCGCAGCGGAGCCTATACAGCAGCAGGTGGTTTTCGATGCGAGAAAGGAGATCGATGTCGTGAAAGTGAGTGAGCCGGCGGAGAAATACATGGTCGATCTCATCTCCGCCACGCGTTATCCCGAAAAATTGAATGCCGATCTTAAAAAATGGATCAGCTATGGCGCGAGCCCTCGCGGGACGATCGCCCTGGACAAATGTTCGCGGGTAGTGGCCTGGTTGGACGGACGGGACTATGTGAACCCCGACGATATCCGGTTTATCGTCCATGACGTGCTGAGACACCGGATCATCCTCAGCTATGGCGCCAATGCGGACGGGCTCAACACCGATGCCGTAATAGATGAGTTGTTGAAAAATGTGGCTGTAACATGAACGCGACCGATAAAATGACCCGGAGATGAAGGGGCCGGCAGGATATCCCCCGGAGGTCGTCACGACATTGGAGGACCTGGTACGGTTCGAATGGCTGGTACAATCGCGGAAACTATTGCCCTCGCATCCGGTGTATTCCATATTGGCCGGCCGGCATGCTTCCCGGCTGCGCGGCCGCGGTTTGGATTTCGAGGAGGTGCGCGAGTATGCGCCGGGGGATGATATCCGTACTATCGACTGGCGGGTGACGGCGCGAACGGGCGAAACGCACACCAAGGTCTTTAATGAAGAACGGGAGCGGCCTACCTTCACCGTGCTGGACCAAAGCAGCGGGATGTTCTTCGGGTCGCAATGCTTCGTCAAATCGGTGTCGGCGGCGCATATCGCGGCACTGGGCGCCTTTTATACCATCAAGCGGGGGGACAGGGTAGGGGGTATCGTGTTCAACGATTCGGACTATGCGTATTTTCCTCCGCGCCGGAACAAAGAGTCGTTGCAGTATTTCCTGCAGGGGATGGTCGATTATAATCATCAGCTTCCCTTGCGGCGGGAGGTGAAGCCGAATACGGCAGTACTGAACGACATGCTGAAACGCACGGCTTCGCTGGTCACGCATGATTATGTCATATCGGTGATCAGCGATCTCTCGATGATCGATGAGGCCACCAGGGAAAGTCTGAAGAAGATGAGCTTCCACAACGATGTCATCCTGATCCATCTGTATGATCCCCTGGAGGAAGCGCTGCCGGGCGGCAAGCTGGTATTCACCGACGGAAAATACCAGATCGGATGGGACAATCGCCGGCACCGCGTGGGGGACGCCTATCGCCGGGATTTTCAGCAGATGCGGAAACAATTGACCGACGAATTCCGGCATACGCGGATACCCGTGGTCTTTTTCAATACCATCGAGCCTGTGGAAGACCAGGTTCGTCAACATTTAGCCGCCTATGGATGAACAATTCGGACAATTGATCCAGCCGAAACCCGTGGCATTTAGTTTCGGCGCACCCGGCTGGTATGTGCTGGGGGCCTTCCTGTTGTTGCTGGTTGCGGGAGTGGCGTGGCTCGTCTTGCGGTGGTGGCGGAAGAACGGTTACCGCCGGCAGGCCCTGCGGGAGATGAAGACCTATGGCGGCGGCGTGATCGCGTTGTATCGTACCAATATGTTGCTGAAGCGGATCGCCATGACGCGGTATGGACGTCCCGTCACGGCTGCCAAGCGGGGGAAGGAATGGATCTCCTTCCTGAATAAAAGCCGCGGCAGGGAATTATTCGGCAAGGAGGATGTTGCCGTATTAGAGCGGCTGTATTCCAGTAGTGGGGAGTTTTCGGCGGGATTCATGGAGAAGGCCCGGGAATGGATCCAAAAACACAGGTATGCACTTTGAGATCGCCTACAAATGGATGTTCCTGCTGCTGCCCTTGCCGCTGGCGGTGTACCTGCTGATGCCACCCCTGAAAAAGCGAAGGGCCGCGCTGATGGCGTCCTTTTTTCAACGGGCGGCCCGTCTGTCGAGGCAACAACCAAAGAAAAGGGCCTGGGTCGGGAGCAGGAATCTCGTCGCGTGGTTTGTCCTCGTCCTTTGCTGGGTCTGCCTGGTAGCGGCTGCGTCTTCCCCGCGATGGGTGGGACAGCCGTCGATGAAGATCAAGACCGCGCGCAGTTTTCTCATCGCCGCGGACATCTCCTTCAGCATGGCTCAGACCGACTGGGTGCTGAACGGCAAACGGACGACGAGATGGGATGCGGTAAAGACGATCATGAAGGATTTTGTGCAGCACCGAAAGAGCGACCAGATGGGATTGGTGATGTTCGCCACGCATGCTTATCTGCAGGCGCCGCTGACGACCGATCTGGACGCCATCGATTGGCTGCTCGATGAGACGGAGGTAGGTATGGCCGGGCAGATGACGAGCATCGGGGAGGCCATTGCCTTCAGCATAAAAGTATTGAAAGCCGATACGGTCAGACAGAAAGTGCTGCTGTTGCTGACGGACGGGATCGACGGGGGCACGGGCATCCAGCCGCTGGATGCGGCGCAGGCGGCGGGGAAGGATAGCATCAGGATTTATACGCTGGGTATCGGCAAGGCCAACGGCAGCGGGGGATACGATCTGGATGAAAAGACCCTGAAGGAGATCGCCTCGGCGACGGGTGGAGCGTATTTCAATGCGATGGACGAGGGAGGCCTGAAACGGGTGTATGCCGAATTGGACCGGATCGAGCCTATCCAATACCAGGAAGAAAGCTATAAACCCGTACGGTTGCTGTATATGTTCCCTTTGGGGGCAGCCCTTGCGCTGGGGCTGCTCTTCCATTTTATCAACAGTATTATCAATCTATTTCGGATCAGCTATTGATGTGGCAGAAAATCAGGGATAGTATCGCGACGATCGACTGGGACCAGTTCCATTTCCTGCGTCCGGCGGCCTTGTGGCTGTTCGCGCCCATGGTGCTCATCGTCGTGTTGCTGGTCACCGGGAACAGGGACCGAAAGAAATGGACCAGGATCGTCCAGCCGGTGCTGCGGCCTTTCCTGTTCACGAAAGGAAGCCGCAATGCGATGCTGCTCCCGCTGGCATCCTTTATTCTTGGCACCTCGCTGGGCATCCTGGCCCTGGCGGGACCGACCTGGAAGAAAAAAGAATTGCCGGGGGAAAAGATACAGGCCGTGGTGCTGATCGCACTCGACGTTTCCAGATCGATGCTGGCCACGGATATCCAGCCCAGCAGGCTGGAACGCGCGAAGCTCAAATTGAACGACCTCCTGGACGCGGGTCCGCGCGCAAAAGCCGGGCTGATCGCTTATGCCGGCAGCGCCCACCCGGTGTTGCCTTTCACCGGCGATTATCAGCTGATCAAGCACCATGCGGTGAGCCTGGAGAACCGCATCATGCCGATACAAGGTACCGAACTGGGGATCTTGCTGCGGGCTGCGGACAGCATGTTGAGGAGTATCCTTGCTCCGAGCACCGTTGTGCTGATGACGGATGCGTTGAGCATGGACGATGCCACGCTGCTGGATGATTTCGTGCAGGGGCGCAGGCTGCGGCTGGAGGTGCTGTTGTTCTCCACGCCGAATGGCGCGGAAGTGCCCGGTTCCGACCATGTCCTGTCAAAGCAGGACCCCTTCGTATTGCAAAACCTGTCACAGGACACGGCGATCACGATCACGCCGCTGACATTGGACCGGAGTGATGTAAAAGGAATTGCGAAGCGGATATCGGACAGGCTGACATTCGAACAGACGGGCGTGAGGGATGACAAGGAGTGGGAGGACGAGGGTTGGATATTGCTGTTACCGGTGTCGCTGATTGCGCTTGCCTGGTTTCGCCGGGGTTGGATTATACAATGGTGCTGGCCGGTGCTAGGGTTGCCGGCGCTGTCGTCCTGCGGCGCGGGTAGCAAACATCCGGATTGGTGGTATAGCAAGGATTATCAGGGGCAGCTGCTGGAGAATGCCGGCAGGTATGCTCCTGCGGCCGAACGATATGACGACGACCGGCGCAAGGCTGTGGCCTATTTCAAGGCCGGGAATTATGAGGCGGCCGCCGATCTGTTCGCACTGGACAGCAGCGCCTCGTCGGTGTACAACAGGGGGCTGGCGATGGCCAGGATGGGAAGGTATGATGAGGCCATGGACCAATTCAGCCGGGCCATCGACCTGGACTCGTCTTTAAAACAGGAAGCGTTGAAAAGCATGGATAAGACGGCATCGGCCAGGCGCCGGGCCGATAGCGTGCTGCAATATGATGGGCAATCGGCGGCGAAAAATGAGAAAGACCTGCCGGGCGGCAAGAAAAAAGCGGGGAAGGACCCGTTGAAGGAACGAAAGGCCGAGTCCGAGGATGAAAAACTGAGCTCGGATACGCGGGTTAAAAAGCTACCCACATCCGGCGATCGGGTCACGGATGAGGCGGCTTCGAATATCCATATGGGAAAGGAGGCGAAGACGCCGCCAAAGGATCTTTTCCGGCAGCAGCCGGAACAGACCAGCGAAGTGATCCTGATGCGTCAGACGGAGGCCGACCCTTCGGAATTCCTGCATCGCCGGTTCGAGCTGCAGATAAAGCGGTATTATCGATCGATGCCAAAACCGAAAGACCCATGGTAAGGCAATGGTTGACGATAGGATTGGCATTGGCCATCGGGTGCCGGGCCGTCGCGCAGACCGGGTGTTTTGCGCAGGTGGCGCTGGACCGGAGGAGCGTATATGTGCAGCAGCCTTTTCGGGTGACCATCACCGTGTTGACGCCGACCTGGTATACCGCCCCGCTGCAGTTCGACCACCTGCAAATTCCCCAGGCCTTCATCCTGCCGTTCGATCAGACGACGCCGGGCATGTTTACCGTCGGAGGCAAGTCCTATGCAGGGTTGCAATTTTATTTTATCGTATTCCCTTATCAGCCGGGAGCCTTCGTCATCCCACCCATCCATATCGTAGCGCATACGCCGCCGGCGGGCAGCAGCACGAGTAAGGAAGTGTCCATATCCACGGCAGCGCAGTCTTTTGCGGTGAGACCGGTACCGACGGAGAGGGGAGACCGGAACTGGTTCGTCGCCAAGAATGTAACCATCGGCGAGCATTGGAGCAAGCCCCTGCAAGGCCTGAAAGTGGGGGATGTCATCGAAAGGACGGTCGTTATCGATGCCGGCGGCACCCTGCCGCAATTCATTCCTCCCTTGCAAAAGGACTCGCTTTCTTTCGCGGACACCTGGCTGAGGAGCGCCGATCTCAGCGACCGGCGGGATGAGTATGACGCCAACGGCAGGCTTACGCAGACCGAGATCTATTTGCTGGAAAAGGAGGGGGAATTCGAGCTGCCGGCCATACCGGTGACGTGGTGGAATCCGATCAGCGGGAAGCTGTATAGCCGAAGCGCGGCGGCGGTCGGGATCCGGGTCGGGGCGAATCCCGACCTGGGGATGCTCGTGTCGTTGAAAGACAGTTTGAATGCCGGTCACCCGACAGCGGCGGCGGGCACTGCCGGGGGGAAGTCGTGGAGGTTGTTCGGCATGGCCTGGTATTGGGCGGTGGGGGCGTGCCTATCGGGTTTGTTGTTGCTGCGTCTATCGATCGGGTGGTCGGTATCCGGGTGGCGAACTTATCGAAGGCGGCATGCGGAATACCTGGCCGGGGAGCGTTATGCATTCCGGCGGCTGATGCGGAGCCCATTGGAGTTGCAGGTGTTTATCGGTGCGCTCTACAACTGGTGGGACCGGTATACCTTTCCCGGGAAGTCCTGCTCGGTCACGGAGCAGATGCGGCAGCAGGGGTATGGATCGATAGCCGCATCCCTGGGGGCCAGTTTCGGGCAGCTGTATCGCGAAGGCGATCCGGCGGCAAGAGCCGGGAAGGGTATTAAAAAGGAGGTCCGGGCATACAGGAAGGCCGGGCATCTTAATTGCTGAGGCCGCCCCCCTGGGAGCCGACGCGTTTGCTTTCTTCATCCGCGCCCGTTTTGCGAACGCGCGCTGTCTTTACCTGCGCATTCCCGAATTTGTACGTGAAATAGATCTTGAGCTGGCGGCTCTCCTGGTTTCCCGACGCGCGAAGATATTGCCCGGCGAAATCGCTGACGGAGGTCCAGTGCAGCGTATTGAAGACATCGCTGACCGAGACCTTGATCGTCCCCTTTTTTTGCAGGACTGATTTCTGGAAGCCGGCATCGAGACTGCCGATCGAACGGGTTTTAAAGGTCCCCTGCCAGACAGAAGGCGTGGTATAGAAGCCGGACAGTTCGCCCGTCCATCCCTTGCCGAGCCGGATGCCCGACTGGGCGAAGACATTCACGGCGAAAACGTGCACGTCTACGGTGCGGCCGGGTCCGAAATTGGCGTTGTACAGCGAATAATATGAATTGACATTGGTAAAGAGGCTGAACCAGCCTATCTGTAAGGGGTAGCTGATATTGAGGCTGGCGATATCCTGTGTCGCCAGGTTCTGTTTGGTAAGAAAGGCCTTGGACTTGTCCGTAGTGTCCACCAACTGGGTGAACACATCTTTCACATGGCTGTAATTCAGCGTCGTGACGAGCCGGGTCTTATAGACATAGGTGAGCCCAATGCTGTTGGTGTATTGGGGTCGAAGATCGGTATTGCCTTTTTGATAAGTATATTCATCTAGTCTGAACTCGAAAGGGTTCAGGTCCTGGTAGGCGGGGCGATCGATGCGTCGGCTATAGGCCAGTGTCCATTGTTGAGCGGCGTTTTTGTTCCAGGTGAGCGAGGCGCTGGGAAAGAAGTCCACATAATGGCGGTCGAAACCCGAGTCATAAACCTGGTAGCCATCGGCGCCCTGCCGGTAACCGTTGCTGATACCTTTCGCATTGGTATTTTCCACACGAAGACCGGCCTGCAGCGCCCAGCCCTTGAAGGGTCTGCTGTAGTTGGCATAGACGGCATTGATATTTTCCTTGTAATTGAAGCTGCTGCTGCCCAGGGTATCCTTCAATTTGGAATTGGCGATGACATCGTATTGCTGGTAGTCATTGCTGCTGGTGACATAGGATGTTTTCAGTCCGAGACCCAGCTTACCTTTCTTTAGGTTCTGTTCATAATCCGTCTTGAAACTAAAAATATCGATATCGGTGGGAGCCAATATATTGTAGATATCGCTGTAGAGCAGGTAAGCACCCGAAGGGTCGAAATAGAGATTGGGTTGCAACTGGTTGCTGCGGATCCGGTAGATGCCGTAATTGCCATCGATGCTCAGGTCGCGGCCCAGGGTATCGGTATGATGGAAATTGAGGTTGAGATTGCCGTTGTTGCGGTGACCGCTGCTGCTGTTGTCCGCCTGCAAGATCCTGCTGGTGTCGCCGGTGGGCATATAGGAGATGACGGTGCGGCTGGTGGTGGGCACCGTAAAATCCGAGAGGCTTCCGTCCAGCATAATCCCGAATGTATTGTACTTGTCCGCGAAATAGTCGAAACCTGTCTTAAAGGTATGGCTTTGGGTCTTCTGCGTGATTACCGAATGCTGGTCGAAAAGGGTGTCCAGCTGCTGGCGATACAAGTTCAGGTGGGTGGCTCTGTTCGTATTGTTATAATCGTAATTGCCGTACCAGTTGATGTGGGCATCGCGGTGATTGAACGAAAGTCCTCCGTTGTAATTGGAGTGGACCCCGATGCTATATCCGCCGGTGACCGATCCATTGTTGCCGAAAGACCTGTTCTTTTTGAGTCTGATGTTGATGATTCCGGCATTCCCTTCCGCGTCATAACGTGCCGAAGGGTTGGTGATCAGCTCGATCGACTCGATCTGTGAAGACTGCAGGGTTTTAAGATAATCGGAGAGATCCGTGCCATTGAGGGGCACCTGTCTGCCATCGATATAGACCTTTACGCCATTCTTCCCGCTCAGGCTGATATTGTCGTCCTTGTCCACCATTACTCCGGGGGATTTGCGCAGCAGATCCAGCGCATTTTCGCCGACGGAATTGATGGTGCCTTCGACGTTGAGTATCGTCTTGTCCGGCCGCACCTCTATGGGTGGTTTGCGGGTGCTGACGGTGACCGCTGCGAGGGTGCCGGTGGTCTTGCTCATCAGCAGGGCCGGGATCTCGATGGAGGCACCGGCGGTGAGTGTAAATGTGGCCGAATGGCGGTCTGCATAGCCTATATGCGAGACAAATACGAAATAATTACCGCCGGCGATGCCGTCGAAGCCGTATGTTCCTTTGGCATCGGTGAGGGTATATTTGACGACGGAGGAGTCGGTCGAACGCCGGACGGCCACGGAAGCACCCGATAGCGGCGATTGCTGATCATCGAGAATAGTGCCGGCGAGGTGCTGGGCGCCGGCAGAAAAAGAAAAAAGCGACACGATGGATAGGAGAATGACATTACGCATAAGCATCTGTTTAAGCGTCACAAAGCTAGTTTGCCGGGTGGGAGAGCGGAGGCGGTTTTAGCCGAACGGGCGATTTTTCGCTGAATGGAGATGTTTTGCCGATGAATAGCGCCAGAGGCGCCCTTTTGCGGCCATCAGCCGGCCGGGAGGCCGGCTTCCAGACCTAGCGATGCAGCTTGCGGAGTACCTCTTGCCGGTGCTCGCGTGAAATGGGGATAAGCTTGCCGTCGATGTCGACGCAATTGCCGTCGATGGTGCTGACCTTGTCCAGGGCTATGGTAAAGCTGCGGTGGACACGCGCGAATTTATCGCCCGGAAGCTTTTCGGTGATCTCGGTCAGTGATTGATAGGTGATCCAGGAATGTTCGGATGTTTTGACGCGGACATAGTCTTTCAGGCTTTCGATATACAGGATATCTCCGAGCAGGATCTTTATGAATTTTTTGTCCACCTTCAGGAAAAGGTATTCCGGCGTGGAGGGACGTTGGGGCTGCTCCATTGTCGCCTGTGCCGGCCGGCTGAGTTTGAGGATCTTTTCCATGGCCTTCATAAACCGGGGAAAGGAGACGGGTTTGACGAGATAGTCGATCACTTCGAGCTCAAAGCCTTCCACCGCATAGTCGCGATAGGCGGTAGTAATGATGATGGCCGGCGGGTCTTTCACCGTCTTTAAAAATTCGAGGCCGGAAAGCAGGGGCATCTCGATATCCAGGAAGATGAGGTCAAAGCGTTTTTGCTGGAGCGCATGGAAGGCTTCCAGGGCGTTCTCACAACGGGTGATGCAAGCGGCGTCGAGTCTTGCCAGGTAATTTTCGAGGACGTCGATAGCAAGCGGTTCGTCATCCACGATCATATAGTGCAATTCTTTCAACATAGGGGCATTTTCAGATCGACGATAAAAAGCCTTTCGTGTTCGCGGATATCCAGGGAATACTTTTCGGAATAGAGCAGATCGAGTCTTCGCCGGACATTTTTCAGTCCGATACCCTTGTTGTCCCCGGCTTTCTCTTCTTCGGAAATGGGGTTTTCGACATGAAAGTGGAGGAATCCGTCGTTCACGCGGAGATCGATGGCGAGGCGGATCCGGCTGATATTGTTTTTTACCCCGTGTTTGAAGCTGTTCTCCAGGAAAAGGATCAGGATCATGGGCGGAATATTGGCGTCTTCGATGGGTCCCTCGGTCGAGAAGGATACAGAGAGGCGGCTGCCGAAACGCAGCTGTTCGACGTCCAGGTAATTTTTCAGATAAAGTACTTCCTTTTCGAGGGGGACGAGGGGAGCTGTCGATTCATAGAGCATATAGCTCATGAGATCGGACAGTTTGAGGATGACCTCGGGGGCCTGTTCCGACTGTTTGAGCGTGAGAGAATAGATGTTGTTGAGGGTATTAAAGAAAAAATGGGGCTGGATCTGTGATTTAAGAAATTTCAGTTCGGTCTCGAGATAATGTTTTTCTCTTTCCTTGCGCAACTCCTGATCCAGCATGGAATCCTTTACGAACTTGATGCCCGTGACCAGTCCGAGAACGTAGACGCCCTGCACCGCCCCGATGGCCAGGTTCTTGAAGCTCCAGAGCGGCGGCATCTTGGTCGCGCGGGGTTCGACAAACGTGTAAAAACCCTGTTCCATCAGCAGGACGCTGGCGGAGCAGGCTACAACCGTCAGCAACATGGCCAGGACATAGACGGCATATTTCCGAGTGAACAGCAGGCGGGGGATGAGCACATAGAGATTAAAATAGGAATAGGCGGCCTGGATCAGCACCAGCAGGGAGATCATGAGGAAGAAGGCGGTGGTCATTGCTTCGTGCAGCGCGAGATAGAGTACGACGGTCAGGCTGTAATAGAGCAGCCAGAACAGCGGATGGTAGAGCCAGCGTCTTTTCAGCAGACCGGAGTTGCGGATATCGGCGGTGATGAACGCTGTTTCCGCGGCTGGGATGATATGTAAGGATGTTTCTGCCAATGGGAGCGGGACGGGGCGACCGCCCGCATAAAGTTAGGGTTTTTGCCAGGGCGATACAGATTCTTCGCTGTTCGGCAGGGATTGCGCGATGAACAGTCGGTTTTCCCCGCCGGTCGGCTTAAAATGCCTTTTGCGCCTGTGGGCCGGTCGATTGCGGCGGCGGCGGATTCTTCACATATCGTTCAAGCCAGGCATTCTCTTCGTACAACAGGTGAAGCAAATTTTCCCTTCCCCGGTAGCCATGCGCCTCATAGGGAAGCACGACATAACGGACGGTGCCGCCGTGTCCCTTGATCGCGTTGTAAAGCCGTTCGCTTTGGATAGGAAAGGTCCCTGAATTGTCGTCCATCTCGCCATGTGTCAACAGCAAGGGGGTAGTGATCTTATCGGCAAAGCTGAAGGGGCTCATATCGTAGTACAGCTGCGGGTCCTGCCAGTAGCTGCGGTCTTCGTTCTGGAACCCGAAAGGCGTCAGGGTCCGGTTGTAGGCGCCGCTGCGGGCGATGCCGGCCTTGAAGAGTTTGGTATGTGCGAGCAGGTTGACCGTCATGAAAGCGCCGTAGCTGTGTCCGCCAACGGCGACCCGGTTGCTGTCGCCGACGCCCATCTCGGAGAGTCGGTGGATCGCGGCTTCGGCGTTGAGCGTCAGCTGGTGGATGAAATCGTCGTTGGGTTTTTTCGCGGTGTCGGTTGCGACGATGGGCATTTCGGCATTGTCTAGGATCGCATAGCCATGGATGACCCAGAAGACGGGGGAGCCCCAGCTGATCGTGGTGAAGCGGAATTTGCTTCCCCGGACCTGGGCTGCGTCTGCGGCGGAATTGAACTCGCGCGGGTAAGCCCAGATGATCACGGGCAGCGGTCCATCGTGTTTGGCGTTATAGCCCTTGGGCAGGTAGAGATCGCCCGTGAGGTCGACCCCGTCGGCACGTTTATAGCCGATCTTTTCGCGTGTGATCCCTTCCAGCTGCGGGTAGGGATTGGCGAAAGCCGTTACCGGCTTGTCCGGCGCATGTGTCGTCAGGTTCTTAATATAAAAATTGGGCACTTCCAGCTGGCTCTCTTCCCGGCTCAGCAGGATGAGCTTGTCGGCATCCAGCACCTCGCTGATGTATTCGTACCGACCCTGGGGGCAGCGCCAGACGATGTCATTGTGGCGGGAATTGAGGTCGAATTTCGCGAGGAAGGGCAGATCGCCGTCGGGGGAGCTGCCGATGGTGTTATTGAAGAGCAGCCGCCCGCCGTTGTCCGTGGTCCGGAGCACGTATTCCCCGAAACTGTTGCGGAGGAGGACGGGAGCGCCGGGATCGCTATAGGCATCGGTGGTATTGCGCTCGATGAGCAAGGCCGTTTCGCCCGTAGCGGGGTTGAAGCGCAGCATGTGTTCGGTCTGTTTGTTCCGGAGGATCTCGTATACGAGCGCCGTACTATCGTTGCCCCAAATGATGGTTTGGAAACGGAGCCGGGTCCGGAACAGTTGTTTCGCATCCCCGGTGAAAGGAGCGGGAAGCTCGTATCCGGCGTCGTGGTATTCCTGGCGTTTGCGCATCAGGCCGCTGTCGAGGGGTGCGCACCAGAAAAGGGTGGCGGGTTTGTCGCCGCGCCAGCTGAAATCACGGGGGACGTTTTGGGTATTGTCGAACCCGCGGGGCGAGTTTTCACGCGAAGGCAGATCGGCGATGGTCTTGACGGGTTTGCCGGCGACATCGATGATACTGACCGTGGAATTGAAGCCATTGGCAGTGACGAGATAGGAGAAGGGTTTGTGGACCGTTCGCAATAAAATATAGTGTTTGTCGGGCGAGACCTCTATCGAGACGAAGATGCCGGGTTTGCCGACGGCGGTCTCCACGCCACCGGTGTTCTTCACGAGCTGAGCCTCTCCATAGAAGGCAAAGAGGGCCTCGTCGTAGGGGGTACGGATGAGGTCTTCGAAAGTGGCGCTGGGCGCTGCCTTGCCGAGGTTCTCCTGGATGGAGGGACCCTGCGGGACCAGCTGTTTCGGGGGTGCCGCCGAAGCGGGCTTGAGGATCACCTTGTACAGCAGGGTCCTGTCGTCTACCCAGCGGTAGGCGCCGCCGGTGATGAGGTTGAGGGCCGTCTTATTCACCTTGCCGGCTTTTCGGGTGGCGATATCGATGATATACAGATCGACGCGGCTGCCAGTGGTGTTGGTAAAGGCTATCTTCGTCTCGCCGGGGCTCCAGCTGACATTGCCCGCGAGGAGAGGGGTGGGGAGGCCTTGTAAGGCGTATTCCTGTCCGGTGCGGAGGTTTTTCAGGGAGAAGCCTGTGGTGAAATTCTGCCGGCTCAGCGCATAGTTGACGGGGTTGAAACGGAGACCGGCAATACGTAATTCCGGTTGTGCCAACTCTTCCACCGAAGGATAGGAGGGGCGGCGGCTCAGCAACATCCATTCTCCCTTGCGGTCCACGCTGACGGCCGGCGTGGGGGGAGCCAGTAACAGATCGGCGATGTCTTTGGGCGGCAATTGATAGCCTGATTTATCCTGGGCGGGAAGTTCGCAGCAAAGCGAGGCTGCGAGCAGGAGCAGCAATAATTTTCTCATACGGGTAAGGTAGAGA
>Ga0206921_10206_pt1 | contig 15925 bp, 8 predicted proteins | sample Alteio_BWOrgHeat_66_FD_152930 | JGI IMG/M metagenome (GOLD analysis project Ga0206921, IMG submission 152930) | Enriched cells from forest soil in Barre Woods Harvard Forest LTER site, Petersham, Massachusetts, United States -... | ecosystem: Environmental > Terrestrial > Soil > Temperate forest >...
GGATGTTTATGGCATAGGGGAGGGTGGTTTACCCGAAACGGCAGGCGCCCTGAGGCAAGCCCAGGCTAAACAACTAAAAGCATACTTGTTGTTTTTTGAACAAATACTGGCCAATTATTTTCAGCAGGTAGCCGGTATAAAAAATCTCTTTGACTTTTCGGCCGTAGAGGATGGACCCGACGGCGCCAACATCTGGAAAACTACCTATTTCAGCCAATCATTAGTGGATAAAGTGCCAGGTATCGGGCCACTGTTATCCGCAACATATCAGGCCGATATCAACAGCATAACCGAGAGCCCCGATGACGCCATATCTCGGAAAAACCGTTTTCTTAATCATTTGCTGGCCAGGTTTGCCGAAAGTATGGATGATTATGCCTTGTGGCTTCAGGATGTAAGGCTGTCGCAGGCCGCTTTAGCCAATGATGCAGGAGAGGCGAGCGTTTCTGAAGCGCTTATTCACGATAAATTGGATTTTTTGGCCGATTATCCAGTTCACAGCAGCCAGCGCGGAAAAGGCTTTGACTATTTCCAGCCCTCAAACCCCAAAGAAAAGTTTGGCTATCATGATAATGTTTCGGGACTGGAAAAACGTATTGCCGCCAAACTGGGAATAAAAAAGCCCGGAACATTTTACCTGATCGAACATATCCTGCTGCGTCCGTTTCCGGCAGATGAGCAGCGCCTGCATGAATTACGTAAAAATCGGTATTGCTCTTCGGTCAGCAGGGTTTCCGCTGGTTGTTATCTGTGTGTCTTGCCCGCTCATGATCTTCAAAACGGAGACCAGATTGTGGTGATTTATAAAGCTAAGGAAATTGCCGCCATCGTATCAGATGTATTTGCCGATAAATTCAATATCACACTAAGTCAGCCCGACCTGTTACCCGAAAAAATAGAAACATCAGAAATAGCATGGCGCCGTGCAGATATTCAGGCAACCATTTTTGCGTTTACTGAAAATGCCACCGCAAATAAACAGAACGACCCTTATTCATTTCAGCTCACATTTGCTTTCGGGACAGAAAAAGATGAGCGGTTTGCCAACCAGAATTTCCTGGAATTTGTAAAAACCACGGTGCGGCAAGAAACTCCTGCCCATATTACAGTATATATTAAATGGCTTGAACATGAAACTTTTGAACGCTTTGAGCAGGCTTATGGCTCATTTATTCAGGAATTGCGTAAACTTAAAAATGAATGAAGTATGGCTGGTGAAGAAAGATTTTTGCTGAGAGCATCACGTAACACCCTGCTGGATGTAGTATTAAACAACGTGGGCGGTACTTATCCCTTAATCGATTTACCGCTTAAAGCCGAAAGTGATATCGTATTTTACGATGAGCCTGCCGGGCTTGTGCTTGGCTACAGCCAATCCGATGTAAAATACCAGGTTTATGAAGATATTGAACATCGTACTCCTCAAAATGGAACAGGGGCAGAGCTGATATTATTAACCTTACCTCTGAAGGTACAGGCGCATGCCTTTAGGGTAAAAGCTATAAAAAGATATGGTAAAGTACTTGACAGTGCTTTATTTCAAACGATATTAATAACGATAGGCGTTAACCGGGGTCTGGAGATTATAGCAGAAAAGCCAATAAGTACTTATGGCGAAAAAGCAGCATTAATTATAAAAAATACACAGAAGAATGCCCGTTATGCTATTTTCTTTGAGTGCGATGCTGCTGATACAGCAGGTATGGCACGGCAGATTGTATTGGAAGATGGCGTCTTACCGGATGAACTGCTCATCGCCGGACTAAAAGAGCAGCTGCCGGATAATTATAAGCGCTACCTGGTCAGTAAAAGCAAATTGAGTAAAAATGGCGGCGACATAAGGATTGAAACACAATACGGCCTGCGCGAAAACTTGGATCTGAAAGTTTGGGTCTTTGATGAAGACACCAGGCAAGTGGGTATATTATTGAAAACTACCCATATTGCGGTAACACCTAACGTTAATTTGCCGGCAACCTGGTATAATCTTGCTAATAGTGAAGATGTTAATCAGAGCGGCGCCATCAATTATAGCGGCAAAGTAGGCATAAGGTTGCAGCAAACGCAGCAATCGGCAAATTACTTTATCTGTTTAAGCGGTATTGATACTGATGCGCCCGATATACCGGCCGGTGAGTTATTAACAGCAATGGTGCCAGGCACAGGGGAGCAATTAGATATACCGCTGCCTATAGCTGTAAAAGAAGATACCCTGGTTACAATAAGGGTGAATAAACCAACTTTGGATTTAGAGTCAGAACTGATTGCAACCGTAATGATAGCCGCATATCCTGACGCTAATAAAAAAATCAGCCTCATCACTGAGCCTTCTGATGATGAACGTGCCGTCGTTATCTGCATAAATGATCCGCAGCGGGGCATTATCTATCAGTTAAGGGATGCGGAAAAGAAAAAAGCGGTAAGCGAGCCATTTTTTTACCATCGTAACCAGGGTGTTGGCCACATGCGTGTGAGCAAAAACCGTGAGGGGCTAAAATCAAAAAACGATGCTGCATTTGAAGATGAGTGGCTGAAGGGGCAATTTGTTGTCGGTAACTGTAACCTGGATAACGAGCCTGAGAATGCCCAGGTTTTATTGACATTAAATAAAAAAAATAAACCGGAAGCGGTAGAGATAACGGCCACAAAATCGACCACTGGCTTTGCTGTTGTAATTGGAGTTATCGATTTGAAGGATCAATGAGCGAACAAGAGCATATTATTAAGCGGGTATTGATAGACCTTGATATTCATGACCAACTTCCGGCCAATGAAATACAGGACGAGAGCGCAACCATTCTAAGAAAGCTAATAGTACCGATGGTGGGCGACTATATGGACTTGTTGACAGCAGACGGTACCGATATCAGGATAGATCGTTGGGAAATAGACCTGGGAGTGATCAGCGTACAGTCGCTGGAAAGTGATCTGACAGAGCGGTTGGCACAGTTCCTTGCGGCTGATGAGCAGTTAATTCTGGCAAAACAGCAGTCTGCAAATACAAACCATGAGTCTGAAATGCCCGAACATACGCAAGCCGAACTGGTGGTATATTTTTTGCAAACAGGAATGTTGCCATGGTGGGTAAAAGATCCATCATCTCAAACATTTACGCAAGCCTTGAACACGTTGCTGGCAACGGGGCCAGATATGCTGTACCGTATTATACTACAGGCCCGTGACACAGTAATGCTGGAGCGGTTTATCAATACACTTAATAACGAGCAACTGCATCATATTACGGCATTGCTCAATCCCGCATACCTGCCCGTGCCCGAATTATATTCACAGATAGCACGCAGTATCGATATTGCTGCTGATAATACCAGCTTCAGGCAGGCCTGGTGGGCAAATGTGCTGTATTACAATCAACGCACGGGCGGGCTTGGCTATGGCAAAGACCGGGCGACTGTAAATGTATCCCGCCTTACCCAAATCTTTTTTAATGCCCTTGCCCGGCAGGAAATTGATATCAGCAACGGCGCTGAAGGTAATGACCGTTATCATCAATTATTCAGGATGTATACCGGCTTTGCAGAGGCAATGGTTTTATTAACCGAAAATGGGATCTGCCCGGATATTGTAAAGCATCAGGAGCAGGTCAAAGAAATACGGTACTCAATTGCTGGTTTAACAACACCGCAGATTGATTTGCAACATAGCGTTCTGCATGCCAGGTATTTATGGGATAACCTTGGCCTTGCCGTGGGGGTAAGCCGTCCAAGTGCTCAGTATTATCCCAAAAAAGCAAATGCAGGTACCGGTACCGATGGCGCGACCGGGAAAATTACTGTGAGCTCTGAACCGGAATCCTCGAACATAGGCCCGGGTCAAAGCGCACCCAATATTCAACAAACAGAAGGTGAGGCCGCTTTGCCAAATCCTGCCGCCGATCAGCATCACAATAAAAGTACAGATACAGGCAGCAATCAATCTAATCCAACGGCCGGATCATCAGAAGACAAAATTGTTAAGCAAAATGATTCGCTTACCGAACAAACAGAAGAGGAGCTTAGCCTTACTAACAACCGCCAAAATGCCGCTACGCAATATATAAATAAAGCTACCGGTGAAAATATAGTTGAATTTACAGAGAGGCTCATTAGCCAGTTTACGGCAACAGAGCGCTTTTCTGTCGGCCATGCAGGCCTGATTTTGCTTTGGCCTTTTCTTTCGCATTTTTTTTCTGCGCTAAACCTGATTGATAAAGATATTTTCCATGATAAGCAGAGCCAGTACAAGGCCTGTATGCTGTTATTATACGTTGCTTTTGGGGATGATTTGGAAGCATTTGAGGGGCATCTGCCGGTGATCAAGCTATTATGCGGCTTAGAACTAACCGAATGGGTTGATATGCAAACCGATATTACACAGGGCGATATGGATGAGGCAGACCATATGCTGGAAGCGGTTATTGGTCATGCTCCTATGTGGAGTGGTTTATCTTTGGCCGGACTGCGCCAGGCCTATTTACAGCGTCCGGGCATTCTGAGTACCCGCGACGGAAACTGGCTGCTACAGGTGGAGCGCCAGAACTATGATATTTTGATAGACCGCTTGCCATGGTCTAATAGTTTGATTAAACTTCCATGGCTGGAACACTTAATTTTTGTAGAATGGCAACAAGATTAAAAAACAAGACCATAAATAATGCCGCTTTTTTAGTAAAAGAACTAAACTGGTTAAAGCAGGTGATTGATTTACGCCTGGGCCTGTATTTTGGCAATAACCCATCGCTGCAGTTCATTACCGACCTGGTGCTGCCAGAGGTAAACGCAACTGGTAGCGCCTATGAGAAATTTATTTCAGAAAATAAACTGGGCATGCCTGAACGGCTTTTGCTTATACTGGCCTTTGCTCCATGTCTGAAACCTGAGTTGCTTGACGGCTTTTACACACGTAATACCACTTATGATAAAAGGTTTACCGAATTCGGTGGCTCATTTTCAGGAAACGGTTTTGTGCCAACAGGGCAAACAGTGTTCTTTCTGTTGGCGGGTACAAAGCTGGAAGACCGTTTACCTTATTTCAGCCTGTTTAATGCCGATAGCAGCTTAATAAGATCAGGTGCCGTAATGCGCTCTGCCGGATCCGAACATGATACCTGGATGGATATGCCTTTGCGGATAACCGATGACTTCATTTCCTATTTCGTATCAGGCACGTGGCAGCAACCTGTTTTGGGCGATCAGTTTCCAGCCAAACTGCTTACTACAGGAATGGAATGGGCCGATCTTATTTTGTCGGCGGTGACGGCCGAAGTAATTGAGGAGATCAGGGACTGGACAGAGCATTCGGAAAAACTCTCTGAATTGCAAGGATTTCAAAAGCGGGTTAAACCCGGGTATAAGGCCTTGTTTTATGGCCCCCCGGGGACAGGTAAAACACTTACAGCCACATTGTTGGGTAAAGCGACTGGGCACGATGTTTATCGTATTGATCTGTCTATGATAGTTTCCCGTTACATCGGAGAAACCGAAAAAAACCTGGCCAGGGTATTTGAACGGGCCCAAAGCAAAAACTGGATTTTGTTTTTTGACGAAGCCGACGCGCTTTTTGCCAAACGTACGGATGTCGACAGTTCTAACGACAGATATGCCAACCAGGAGGTGGCCTACCTGTTACAACGCATAGAAGATCATCCCGGTATTGTTATACTGGCGTCGAACTTAAAGGATAACATTGACCAGGCTTTTTTGCGCCGTTTTCAAAGCCTGGCTTATTTCCCCATCCCAGGACCGGAGGAGCGTTATAAAATATGGAAGAATGCATTTCCGGAACAATTGCAACCCGAAAAAGAGATTGATCTTTATTCCATAGCCGAAAAACATCAGCTAACCGGTGGAGCAATAGTTAACGTGGTTAGGTATTGCTGCCTCAAAGCTGTAAAAAATCAAATGCAACAAGTGCCTGTAAAGTTTATAGAAGCCGGCATTAAAAGGGAACACCAAAAGGAAGGTATTATTTTTTAACCATACAACAATCCATTCGATAAATATATGGGCAATGAAAAAACACCTGGCGGCAAACAGGCATCTCTTGCGCCCGCTTCAAACAATCGCACATTGAATGGGATAGGATATCCGGCTGTAGCTCCGTTTGCCCAAGCCCCCGTCAATAATAACAGTAATAGCTTGCCACATCAGCTGCGGCAGGGAGTGGAAGCCCTGTCGGGGATATCTATGGCCGATACATCGGTACATTACAACTCTTCGGCTCCGGCACAGATTGGCGCGCTGGCCTATGCTGCGGGCACCCAGATCCACCTTGGCCCCGGGCAGGAGCAGCACCTGCCGCATGAGGCATGGCACGTAGTACAGCAAAAGCAGGGCCGGGTTAAACCAACCCTGCAGGCCAAGGGCCTTTCCCTAAATGACGACCCCACACTTGAAACTGAGGCTGATATCATGGGCCGGCAGGCTGCTCAGTTAAAAACAACCGAGCCGGTTAAGTTAGCCACTGAATCTGTGCCGGTTGTAACAAATGTGGTGCAAAGAAAGATTGGCTTTGAATTTCAGGCAGTTGACAGTGTTGTTTTAATCAATGTTGAGCCAGGTAAGCATGATTTGGGTGTAAGTAAGAGTAACGAATTTACTGTAACAAGCGACGGCGGAAAAAAGTTCGACGAACCAGGCAAAAAAACACTCTGGCCAGAATTGGAGCTGATAACAAAGCCTGTTGAGGAAACCCCAGAAGGACGTGTAAGACTGGTGGATATGATGAAGGAGATAGTTGATTTTTCGAATTTGATACAAGGTGGTAAGGGTATTGCAGAAATAGCAGGAGACATGATTAAGTGGTGGGATATCACTAAGAAAGACGAGTTAGCCAAGGTGGATGAGGAACTTGATAAAGAACTGAAAGCAGAAGGCGTAGAAGAAAAACCGGGCCAGAAAAGTGAGCTAAGGGAAATCCGAAGAAAAGAAAAACTCGAAAAAAGAGAAGTGCCAACATATCATATCATTGAGAAAGTAACTTTTCATCCGCAGGCTACTGTAGGTGTAAAGTTTGAGAACGTAATTGATTTGATGAGTTATCTAACCAATGCACCAGTTAAAGAAGGTGGTGTCGTTATGGAAGAGACAGAAACAAAGAGGGCAGGGGGCGGAGTTACCATAGCAACAGGTGCCGGAAGTACATCTCAAGAGGAAATTAAAGATGTAAAACGAGATCCTCACGAACGAATTTATAATCCGCAGGTTGCGGCCAAAGTTGTTGGTTGGGGTAGCGGAGGTACACCATACGGCAGGTATAGATACAGACCGTTTAAATACAGCTGGATGGCAGCAATGGATAAAGTAAAACCAGAGCTACCGGCTAAAGTAAAAGCACTTGCTGCAATTTTCTATGGCTTAGCAGAAAACCGGTCTGCTGAATATAAAAAGGATATTGGCAATCCTCATTACGTAAAGGACATGATGCCGTTTATGTTAAGAACAGGTTTTTTGCCGTTTTTTAATAATCTTAACGAAGATGAAAAAAAAGAATTAAAGAATATTGATTGGAAAGGGGTTTTGGATGTGCTGATTATGCCGGAAAGCAAGAGTGCAAAAGAAGATTTCAGGCAAACCGAAAGAATACCGACCATTAAGGAAGTATTTGACGCTCTGATTGGCAAACAGGCAGCCGTTCAAATAGAGCACGAAAGGGAAGTAGATGTCAAAATAGGCCTTACAGGCGATACTGTGGATGTACAGGTAGCCCTACATAAAGATGAAGAGGTTTTAAATGAAGATGCAAAAGACTATCTTTCAGACGAAGAGGTAGCCGGGCACGGGGATACTGAAAACCTTGGAGAAGAAGAAGATGAAAAAGAAGGTTTAAATAATATCGGTATTTCTGATACAGAAAGGGCAACCACAGATACCGAAAGGCGGCGCGGAGCTATCATTGAATTAAGAAATCTTGGCAATAAGGTACCACCCGATAAACTTATGGACTTCGCGACGGCTGTTTTTGATTTGATCGTACTCGTAAATGCCGGGGAAAGCGCCTCTTCTGCTGCTCCATCTTCTACTTCATCATCATCTTCTTCTTTAAGTTTAATAAATGCCACTGATAGAGCGGAGTCCGTTGCTTCGGAGCCTATTACGCCAACTACCGCCCCTTCAACTACCGGCACATTTGATAATGATGAGAGCCTGTGGACTCCTTCGTTCGTGCCGCCACCACCGCCGCCGCCACCATCTTCCTCTTCCCGCCATCCCACCACCGTATGATTAAAATTGTTGAAGGAAATTTGCAAAGGCGACACTTTTAAGTCATTTGATAGCTCAGGGAAAGTAAATTATCATCCGGCCGTGCGCTGCAGCGCAAAAAAGCACAATCTGCCTAATTTGGCGGCTTTATCTTCATTGCCGGCTAATGGTTGAGAAGGTGTATACTGTTGGTTTCTGGAGGCAGGGATTTTTTCCATAAAGTAGGTTTGATGTTTTTAGGGTACAGTATTTTAGGAAAAATATTTTCCCACTACCAATTCAGCTGGGGTACTATCTATAATAAACGTGGCGGACGCGGCACCCTCGGCAGGGGTGGGTGAGGACGAGGCACATCCGGGGCATTTATAAGCTTTACCAGGTCAAAAATAGCCACGGCGAACTCTTTAAGTTTCGCTGCAGGTACCTCGTTGCCCAATTTTCTTAATTCAATGATAGCCCCGCGTCTTTTTTCACCTGCAGGCTCATCACTAGATCTGCCAATATCATCAATGCTATCCATATTCCAATATTTGTCGTATGTCATGTCTGTTATACTGCCGTGGCCTGCCACGTCACCTCCTTGAAGAAGGTCTTCTTCGTATTCCTCATCTTCTGCTTCTGTTTTTGCTACCATATCTTCAATTATCTCTTTAACGGTTGGGATTTTAGTTTCCCACTCTTCTTTGCTTTTTGGTGGCATAACTTTTACACTTAAAACGTTTTGATAAGCTTTCTTAAACTTTTTTAATTCTACCAGTTCTTCCATAGTAAGGCTACCGAAGAATGGCCAAAAACCGTTCCTCAGCATAAACGGCATCATATATTTTAAGAGTGTAGCTTTGCGAACGGTTTTTCTGAATTCTATAGACCGGCTTTTTGCCAAGCCCAAAAAAATTATAGCGAGTCCCTTAACTTTATGCGATTTTATTTCCGTAATGCTGTTTACTTCATTCACTGCGTCCTTCCAGACTTTTTGATACGGTGTTTGATATCTTGCACCACCCCATCCGATAATATTTGCCGCAGCGGTTTTACGTGGATCTCGTTTTGTTTCTTCCGCAGTTACTGGCATAGCCTCTTCTTTATCTTCTTTTTTGGGGCCTCCATCCGTTTCGGTTGCCGTGTGTTTTGTTTCCGGCGGTGGGGCTTGTATAACATCCTGTGTTTTAATTGGCGCGCTGGATAGATAATCAATCAAATCAGCTATATTACCAAACTTTATACCCACGGTAGCCTGGGGATGAAAATGTTTTGCTCCACTAGGAACAGAGAACTTTGGTACATTTTTCACTTCATTATTGAAGAGTTCTAATCTCTCTTTTAGCAATATCTTTTTTATTTCTTCTTCTTCAGGGCTGTCTTCTTTCGCTTGTTCTGTTTTGGATTCATCCAAAAACTCCTGGCGTGCTTCGTTTAATATTGTCTTTTTAATAATCTCGTCGTTCCATTCAACCGCTGGTACGGCTGCAACAAAACCATCATCTTTTACCCTCAACAAAAAAGATTTTATCGCATCCATGATACCCTCCAGGTCATTACGCCCCTGCTTGGTTTCCTCTACAGGTGGTGTTGCTAGTTCCAATTCCGGCATGCCGTGCCTCGTGCCGCCGTCACCCTCTACTGTGAATTTTCCATGTATGTGTTTACCCAGTTCTTCCTTCCTGTCGTCAATTCCTTTTAGAAAAATACTATCAACAGCTTGAAATTCAAATCCTATTTTCCGTTGTATCACATTAGTTGGTATGGAAGCAGGTGGAGCAGATGATGTTAATTGCGAACTGTTGACTGTTTTTAGCTGCGCCGCACGTTGCCCCATTGTGTCAGCCTCTGTTTCCAACGCATGGTCATTATTTACTGCCAATCCTTTTGCCTGAAGCGTTGGTTTAACACGGCCCTGCTTTTGTTGCACCACGTGCCAGGCTTCGTGCGGCAGGTGTTGCTCCTGTCCGGGGCCGAGGTGTATCTGGCTTCCTGTGGCATAAGCCAGTGCACCTATCTGTGCCGGTGCAGAAGAATTATAATGCACCGATGTGCCGGCCATAGACATGCCCGACAATGCCTCTACGCCCTGCTGCAACTGATGCGGCAAACCGTTGCCGCCATCGGCCGATGGTGCCTGTGCAAACTGGGTTACGGCGGGGTAACCTTTGGTGGCTTTATCGCCACTTCCAGTTGATGATTGAGGGGATGTTTGCTGTTGGCTCCTGGTGGTTTTTGCTTTGTCCATTGCGGGAATGCTGACGCTTTTGGTGTTCAGTAATTTAAGAATTAATATCTATACTACTAAAGTGTTCTGATTACGTTTTATGCGGTATAAATACCTGTTGTTATACCGGAGGTAATTGAGTGAGAAGATTTATTTGTTGGCGCGATGGGCGGGGCGGCACCGGTGGACGATCTCCTGTGGGCAAAGGTGGTTGTGGCCGCGGCGGCACGGGTGGCCTGAATACCGGCTTGGTCTCCTCATCTGTTATCGGGCCGGTAGCAGTAGCACCTATAGCTATTCCCGTACGTGCTGGCCCTGATCCGTCAGTGATATTGATCGCTCTGACGAGATTAAAAACCCCCAGCGCAAACTCTTCGAGCTTTTCAGCAGGTACATCATTGCCTAATTTTCTTAGTTCGATAATAGCGCCGCGTCTTTTTTCTGTTTCTTTTTGAGAGATGCCAATGTCGTCAATAGTATCCATTCCCCAACTTTTATAATTATATCGATTTTCATCTCCCGGTCTCTCTATTCCTCCAATCACACCGTGACCCAGCACCCCCTTTCCGTATGAAGAATCGATTGTTTGAAGCAGGTCCATCTTTGTATCGCCCGGTTTTCCTGCTTTTTCCAGCATATCTCTTAATATGTCTGCTATCTTCGGCGGATCTGACTTCAATTCTTCTTTCGGAGGCATTACGGGTACATTCAGTTCTTCTCCAATGCTTTTTAACTCGCCCTGTTCTTTTTCGTCCAGACTGTCAAAAAAAGGCCTAAAACCATTTCTTAATGTAAAAGGCATCCAATATTTTAAGAACCCGGCATCTTTCGGAACTATACCATGCTTGCTCATTTGATTTTCTGCTAAACCATAAAAAATTGCAGCAAGCCCCTTCACTTTATCGCTTGTTAGTTTACTATTCGCGTTTGCTCTCTCAAGCCCGGCTTTCCATGCATACTTAAATGCTTGCTGATCATCTTGTCCACTCCACCCGAATTTGTCTGCTTCAGCAATTTTGACCAAATTCCCTTCCATCTTTACCTCAGCAACCGGCATTACTTCTTCTTTTATTTCAAGATCATCTTCTGTCTCATCGCTTTCTATTGATGCCTTTTTAAATCTTCGGGTCATAGTTTCCTTAGCTTTACCCCCTTCCTTAAATGGGGCCTGTGTTATATAATGAATTAATTCGGCTACTTTTTCAAACTTTACCCCAACGGTGGCTTGCGGATGGAAATGTTTACCAGGTTTGACCATGAAAATAGCCTCTTCCGGTATTTCTGGCTTCCAGGGAAAAGGGGTTATTTTTTTCAATTCTTTTTCATCTTCTACTTGCCTCATAAACTCCCCGATTTTTGCCATAATGTGGCTTAATCGTATAAGGCCCGCATCAGTTTCCTCTACAGCTTCGGTTACGATTTCTAATTCATTTGACATTTTACCAACATCGGTTTCCACTTTAAATCCATCTATATTCGGTAGTGTTAAGGGATTTTTCACCGAACTTACACCCTCAATAGTTATACTGTCATACGCCTGAAACTCAAATCCTATTTTCCGTTGTATCACATTAGTTGGTGTGGAAGCAGGTAGAGCAGATGATGTTAATTGCGAATTGTTGGCTGTTTTTAGTTGCGTGGCACGCTGCCCCAATACGTCGGCTTCGGTTTCCAGCGCCTGGTCATCATTTAAAGCCAGCCCTTTGGCCTGCAGGGTGGGTTTAACGCGGCCCTGTTTTTGCTGCACAACGTGCCAGGCTTCATGCGGCAGGTGTTGCTCTTGCCCGGGCCCCAGGTATATCTGGTTACCCATGGTATAGGCCAGCGCGCCTATCTGTGCCGGAGCGGAAGAATTATAATACACCGATGTGCCGGCCATAGGCATGCCCGACAGTGCCTCGACACCCTGCTGCAACTGATGCGGCAAACCATTGCTGCCACCGGCCGATGATACGGGAGGCTGTGTAAACCGGGTTATAGCAGGATAGCCTTTGGCTGCTTTGTCGCCACTACCGCCTGATGACTGAGAAAGTATCTGCTGTTGGCTCCTGGTGGTTTTTACTTTGTCCATTGCGTGCATGCTGACGTATTTGGGATTCAGCAATTTAAGAATTAATATCTATTTAATATTGTCGAAGGATACCGATCAGCTTTTTTATTTTGGATTGATGTGCTTTTATTTTTTTACTTCGCTCAGTTCTTTTAAAAGGCGATGTGCGCCTTCATGTTCGGGGTTTAATTTAAAGGTTTGGTCAATCCATTTCAGCGCCTGCTCATCATCGCGCAGCATATAATAGCATCCGGCCATGTTATATAGTACCGCCGTGTCCGGCGGGTGTACTTCTAACGAACATTCGAAAAAGAATAAGGCATCTTTATAACACGATAGTTGGTAAAAGATGGAACCGATGTCAAATGCCAGATCACCTTCTTCGCCAATACCGTAGTAATTATTCCATACTTCGTATAAGAGCATGCTGATGTTGATAATCTCTTTCGGGGTTGCATTTTCAGCTAATATCAGCAAGCCGGGTATCAGTTCCTTAAACATGTTTGTATCAAACCATAGCAGCCTCAGGCACGATTCCATTTGTACCAGGTTCAATTCATATGCGTTTCGGGTAAAGTGCTTTTTCAGGCGGAAAGCATCGTCGGGACCGAAACGTTCTGCATGATTGCGAAATGCCATTGCAGTTTCGACATAATTTTCGGGTTGCTCCAGCATCAGCAATGCGGATACGCTTATAGACTCGTGGTGTTGCCTGGTGTTAAACGATAGCGCCCCATATGATGCAAAATAGGAGAGAAGCGCATGAAAGTTAACATTTAAGGAGAACCCACCGCCATGTTTAATAATCTGCGGAGGCTCGTTATAATCCAGATCGGGTAGCTGATGGCGACCCTTATCTGCTGAGATCAGTAAAAATCCTCCGATAGAAATACTGCGCAAACGTTCAAGGCACCTGATGGCTATATGGGGGAACAAAAGCCACGACTGATCGATATTTAGGCGATAATATTCCAGCAGCAGGTTCAGCGCATTTTCGGAATACCGGGTTGTCGGGTCTGTTATAAGTGTGTGATAATTTGCCTGAAGCTGTGGCATAATATCAGCGGGTGTCATTGTCTCGTTATAATCCCCGGTAACGATTAATATCGTTTCGGCATCATATACTTTTTTTTTGGTAATATAAAAAAGGTCCTGTGGCACACTGTCTAAAAGGTAATTGGCTACAATAAGCAGGGGCGTTTTAAGTGTACCCTTTGTTAATCTGGTACCGCTTATCTGTAGGTTGATCTCGTCGGAAGTGTTTACGTCAAAGCAGGCAAAATCGAGCCAGTTTTTGTCAACAAATGGCTTGAGCTTTTGGTGGCTTTTCCAGAAGGTAATGTTATGTGGCGACAGGTCGCTCATTATGTAGGTAAAAGGTGGTACCTCAAATGCCGCATTTTTGCAAAGAGTATGAAGATGGGTGAGCAGGTGATAGGCCAGACGGCCGGATCCTGTACCCAGTTCAAGCAAATAAATATTTTCTTTTTGATGCGGGGCTATCCTTGCACGGTCGCGCAAAAAACCGAATATGATTTCGGCATAGGTGGCAGCCATTGCGGGATTATTGGTAATATAATGCGGAACGTCGCCATTACGCCAGGCCTTTATACCTGCATTGGTATAATAGTCGCGCTGGAGTTGCCAAAGGCGTGAATCTGAAAAAGGCTTATTGGTTTCAAAAGTGTGCATCAGGTTAACTGGCTTTGATGTTATCAAAGATAAGATTTCGACGCATCTGGCAAAGGAGATTATTTGGAAAGGCGCGTTTTGCCGCAACGAAAATAAGCCAGGTATTCTTAAAATATTTTTCTTCCAATCTCTACATTAGGAAGCCATTGACCACCTCATCTCTGAATAGCAAACAGTTAATACCGCAATACTTAGACCCTATTAATTTATTGATTATTAATTGCGATTTTCAAAATTGCCTGCTCAACTCACTGCTCCACTGAACACTGAACAGCCTGGTCAAGCCAGGCCGTTCAGTGTTCAGGTTAATTACTTAACGGTAATAGTTATTGTTTGGGTTGAATGCGCGCTGAAATAACCCAATGTTGTTGGTGAAATATTGGTAGGCGGATCAGACGGCGTAACGCCACCACCCGGCCCGTTCGGATTCTGCTGCGATAAGGTATACCAATAAGTGTATATAGGCTTATCTATACATTGCATTTCTACTTTTACTATATCCCCGGCGTAAATATCTATATCACTTTCGTACAGATCAAGATTAACATATTTTCCGTCATTAAATTGGTCATTATCGGCAAAAACATCTTTTACCTGTACCCCATTAACGTACATCACAAAACGGTATTGGTTGGCAACGCCCGCAGGGTCCTGATAGTGAACAGTGATTTCCTTCTTGTCATTATTAAGAGGGCCGTTTTTTGAAGTAACGGAATCCAGCTTAACTGTTGCGGGCATAGTGGATTTGGCAGTATAGGTAATTCCTCCTGTTGTTACACTCATGGTATAAGTATTACCGGCCACGCCTGCAAGCTGATTTACCGTGTAAGTACCCGCCGGGCTTTCAGTAAACGGATAGTTATTACCGGCCTGATCAGTAACCAAAACTGTAGCGCCGGTAACAGGGGGATAAGTATTGGTACTGCTGAGCGCAACATTTTTACTTATTTGTATGGTCTGTGTGCCATTGATATTGGTGATATTACCTTCAATAACCAATGCGCCGGTATTATTAGCCGTTTTAACATCAATTACCTTTGTACAAGAGGTAATAAGGGTTACCAGGAGTAAAGCGGATATATAAATTGAGATTTTCATTTTCTTTGTCTATTAAAATTTAAAGTTCCAGGTAACAGATGGGATTGGTGTTGCGAAAATACTGGTTTCCACAGCTTCGGTAGTTCCCGGAACTGTTTTGCTATCGCGGAAAGTTATGCTGTAAGGATCCCGGTGACCGTACACATTATATACACCGAATGTCCAGCTGGAGTGGTATTTAGGGTGTTGTTTTCCTTCAAGGGTAAAACCGATATCCAGCCTGTTATTAGCCGGTTCGCGGTAACCGTTCCGCTCTGAATAGGAAAAGGTAGTTAAACCACCAACTTCGTACTTGCCGGTTGGGTAAGTAACCGCATTACCTGTACTATAAATGAATGAACCGGAGAACGACCAGCGTTTACTTAACTGGTAAATGCCCACCAGGGAAAGGTCATGAGTACGGTCCTGTGTTGCAGGGTACCAGCTGTCATTGTTAATAGCGGCAAACTTATCTTCTGTTTTGGATAGGGTGTAGCCCAGCCAACCATTAAAACGCCCGTATTTTTTCTTCAGAAAAAGCTCCACGCCGTATGATCGTCCCTTACCATAGGTCAGTTGAGATTCCACATCCTCATTGGCTATAAGTTCCGCACCATCTTTGTAATCAATTTGATTTTGCATCCATTTGTAGTAAACCTCTGCAGAAAATTCAAAGCTATTATCGGCAAAGTTCCTGAACCA